>Ga0163217_1028623_pt1 | contig 16504 bp, 10 predicted proteins | sample SynspAceP_FD_185933 | JGI IMG/M metagenome (GOLD analysis project Ga0163217, IMG submission 185933) | Saline lake microbial communities from Ace Lake in Antarctica - Synechococcus sp. Ace-P (PacBio error correction) | ecosystem: Environmental > Aquatic > Non-marine Saline and Alkaline > Saline ... | reverse complement strand
AAGAGTATGAAATAGGGGTCCCTTATCCCTTAACTGCCTTAATGACAACTTATACATAGGCACTTCTACAGCGTCCTTTTGTCGATAAATAGATGAATAGTCAAAGAAAAGTGGTGGAATACCAAGAACGCAGGTGTTTGGACTTACTGCGGTGATAATCAAGTATGAGTACTGGGTTGGAATTATTTGGAAATCAAAGGGAGAAAAGGCACTATATCAAATGGAACCAGAGAGCTTTCAAACCTTACAAGTCGTTATTTCTGAGTTCCCACCCCGGATATATTTTCATCAGTGGGCGCTTTAGGTATTCAGGGTGTAAAAAAGGGAGCTCGCTAGCAATGGGACAATACGGACTATGAAGTCATCGGCCCTATTTCAGGGGTGCAGCGGTCTGTGTATAGCTTAGCTGAAAACAAGGAAGGCGAACTCTGGGCTGGCACCCAAGCAGGAATTCTCTTTCGGATAATTTTCCAAGGAAACGGCTTCTGCGTAATCTGGATGTGCCCAATGCTCGGGTCGAAGAAATAGATGAAAAAGACGGCGTACGAGGATTGGGTCAGACTGGTGTGGGACCTGTCGAGGGAAAGGTGTACAACCTAGGAATAGAAGGTTTTTATTTACTTCGGATTCGAGCACTCAAGAATTTGAGCGAGACGCTGTTTTAGTTTCTGCCGATGAAGTAGCCAATTATCAATTTAGATACTATGGGTAGGTGTGCGGAAACAGGAATGTTTATGGGATTTCAGAGAAAAGCGCTTGCTGTTCGTTCAGCCGACGGCACCTTTAAGCTACAATTCCTATCTTTCATTTGATTACCTCTAGTAGAGTAGCATCGGCATACAGAGCAGAGTGGAGTGATTTGGTTTGCGCTTACCGGAGAGGATTGCTTTAGACTTGACCCAAATAAGGAATACAAAACGGATCACCCGGCTACCCATTTTTTTTACATCAGTGCCTTGATAGGAGAAATGAACCTCGCCTTAACTGAGAAATTAGCCGGATCCACTCCAGGAGATTCCCATTTAAGGGAACTCCATTCGATTTGACTATGTGGCACCTTATATTTGTCAAGGGAAAAAATCAGATTCGATATCAGACTTTTTGAAGGACTGGATGAGGATTGGGGTGCATGGAGATAAAGTGTATCGGGAGTTTTTCTAATCTTCCTTTTGGCACCTACACTTTCGGGTCCAAAGCCCAAAAATACCTTTGCCACCGTTTCAGATGAAATCGTCTTATTACCTTCGAGATTTTGCCTCCATGGTATTGCCACATGGTGGCATAATCTCCTGTATTTCTTGTTTTGGACTGATATGGTCTTTATGGCGTGGTCAAAACTACAGGACAGGCCGATTCTTGCTTAAAGAGCGTAGAAAAACCTCGTACGGGAATTGGCTCAATCCAAGGAAATAGGAAAAGGATACCAAGACCTCCAAAGCCACCCAAGCCCAACTTATCCAGTCTGCAGAAATGGCTCCCTTGGAGACTTACCCGCAGTATCGCCCATGAGATTCAAAAATCCTTGAACTTTCGTTCAACTAACTTCTCAGAAGTCAGCAATGAACTCATTCGATGGAACCGAAGAAGAACGGGCCAAAAAGTCCCAGAGTCAACGTGATGAAAAACTTGATCAGCCAAACTTTAGCGATCTCAAAGAAAATCTCACCAAGATAAGCATCTGCAAGCGGGCAGAGTTCATCGTCAAAGGAATGCTTGAGCATAGCGCACGAGTTCGGCGGATAAAAAACTCACCAATTCAATGGACTTGCAGATGAATTCTACGCCTGAGTACCATGGACTCCGGGCAAAAGACAAAAAGCTTCAATGCTGACTTTGAGACTGACTCGATCCAAACCTTCCCAAAGTAAATGTAGTCGCACAGGATATCGCCGGGTTGGTCTGAACCTGATTCAAAATGCCGTTTTAGCGGTGAATGAACAAAAAGGAACTTCCCAAAGTCCGAACTGGAAAGTTATAAACCGATGTCAAGTTGAGCACTCGCTAGTGGACTTACGGGGAAAGCGGGCGTCGAAAATCTGCATCGCCGACCAAACGCGCAGCATCCCAAAGCCATCAAAGACAAATCTTCCAGCCTTTCTTTACCACCAAACTACGAAGCGAACTGGTCCTTGGCTTATCGCTTAGCTATGACATAAATTCAAAGCGCATGGTGGGGATTTGGAGAGTGGAAAGGTTAGGAGGGAGAGGGGAACGGAGATGAATTTTCTTTTTTACCTCTTGTCTGAACCACTGATTTAAAAAGATTAATAGATTTCACGGATTTGAAAAATGGCGACTTGAGTATAAAAGACATACGGAGAAATAATTGGGGCTTCATTGGAAGTACATTAGTTTCTTTGGGAAACGCCCGCCTGCCGGTCAGGCAGGGTGTTCAAGAAGTCATTATCAAAGATATGGTGGGGATTTGAGTGTCAAAAGTACGAGGGCGAAGGGCCTGCCTGCCGGCGGGCAGGAACGGAGATGATTATTTTCTTACCAATAACTCCCTGAATCACGCCTGCCTGCCGCAGCGAGATTAAATGGATTATCCTTTCTGTTTTTAAAGATTTCACGGATCTTTGGAAAAATGCCGAAGCGGAATAAAAAGCCGTACGCCTTGACACGATATTGTAAACCAACGGGTTTCAACCCGTGGATCACAGCGATTAACAGTGATAAAGAGAAACCGTAGGTTCGCACACTAACACATAAATGACAGCCTTACAGCTTTCTATTTAGAAATCGATTTCATTACAACGGGTTGAAAACCCCCTGAAATAAAATGATTCCGAGCCTCCGGTTTGTGCTTAGTAGCGGCGTAGAGTTGAACTACGAAGGGCAATAGACTCGACCAAGTGAAGTATCATGAAGGGTCTCTTGCTTAGCTGGAATCCAGAGAAACAGTACGAAAAACCAAAATAGTAAAGATGATGAGTAAATTTTTTTTACAATCACAAAAATTATAGATGATTAAGCATTCAAAAGCACCAGTATTCAAACTGACACTGATCTGTCTCTTAGACCCTAATTCGCGAGTATGGCTTTTAGACGCAGCAAAGTAGGTAGAGTTCGGTCATTGTGCTATGAATAAAGTATTAATGAGCAGTATGACTCTGCATTTTTCCGGTAGCGATCGATTTACTGCGCAACTACTGATTTAAACTGCGGCTCAGATAAAAAGAAATTGAATCTACTACTGGATCAGTTTCAAAAGATGGGAGAAGGATGGTGGCCATTAGAGTTAAACATATTTTCTTTTCGATGTTTATTTCACCGTCGAAAATTTCGATTGCAGGCCATTACCTATGAAAAAACCTCCAGGTGAAAAATAATCCAGCTCAATACGCCAGAAAAGCGCAGGCGATGAGATGGATTTTTTTACACCTATAGAATCCCCTTTCGGAATTCGAATAGGCTTGAAGAGGTTAGTCTATTTTCTCACAAAAACTAAATCAGTACTAAATTAGAAATGACTCGGTTTCCAATTTCGATATGGCTATTCATGTTTTAGGGGGTTTTAATGAATCTCAGGCCTACACCTGATCTAGCTATATACATATGTACAAAAGTCAATTAGTTATATTGACACAATGAGTAACAAATCTAGCATGGTGAATCAATATAAGGTGTTTTGGAGCTTATCATATTTATCAAAGAATGAAAGACCGCATGGATTATAGAATTCTTGAAAATGCCTGGAGAGAATTGAAATTAGAAAGGGTATTTTTTCAGCTATAAACTTGCAGCTATAAAGTTGCAAACCAATCAACTCGACAGCGGCCGCCTATACTTAGCGATCTGCCTGAGAAGGATCCCGAGCTCGGAAAATCCCGGTCCTTGCTGCCTATTTACAAAATACAAGTTTGTTAATTCAGACAGTAAATTTAGATGCAGCAGAAAAAAACACTGATAGAACTCTGGGACATAATCAGAGCTAAAGTATTCCTGTTCAGGTGCACAGGGCACTATTTGCCACCGGTTTACATATTTGGCATTGACTCGGATCAAGCCAAAATTAAACAATTTGAGGGAAGCGAGTTCAGTTTACTCCACTTGATATAGAAAGCGATCAATAATAACCGTAAAGAAATCCTTCGGAACTACAAGCTCTATGGCTGAGTCTGTGTCAGCAAACTTGAAAGTGAGTTAGCGGCGGAAACTTTCACGCGTCTTTTATTGTTTTGCAGATAGCTATTGGGCAGCAATTCAGATAAGTTTCGCTCGGATAAGCTTTGAAAAGCCGAGCAGCAAATGAATGAAAATGCACTGCTATTGAACGATGGGAAAGTCAGAATCAGTTATCCACAACGCAAGAAATTTTTCAATTGGGATCGTAGTCTTGCTGCTTATTTCCTGTCTGCGAGTTATTATTACCGCTTTCAGTCCAAGAGAAACAATGAAGCATTGAATAAAACACTCGCCAAATCTCAATCTACCCAAGCGCCAAACTCATCCAATCCGAAAAAAAATGGCTCACTCGGGTGAGCTCAACCGCAGGGCATTGCCCAGGAGATTCAGAACCGCTGGAATTTCGTAGAATAATTTCTCTGGAAGTCAGGTGTAGCGAACTTATTATGACAATGAATGAAGAGCTTTGATAAAGGGAGAACCTCGCAAGAAAGCCCAAAGCATTTCGTCTTGACCTCAAACAAAACCTGAGAAATAAAATCACCACGGCAAGCGTGCCGACGCCATCGTCAAGGGCATGCCGTCCCATAGTCGTTCAAGCTCCGGAGAAAAAGTTCCCGACCAAGAATCTCAATGCCTTGGCCAGATGAATATCTTGAGGCTTTCGTTATCACGGTTTTGAGGGCAAAAAGACAGCAGTTCAATGCGCGATTTTAAGACGGACTTTGATCCTGATTTGCCAAAAGTGAATGTGGTTTCCCAAGACCATCGGAGGTATTACTGGAATCTGATCAATAATGCCTTTCAGGCTTGTGTGAGCGAAGTCGAAGTGCCGTGGCTCAACCCTCCAAGGGTTTAGACCTTGGAGGGTAATACACATTAGTCATCGTCTCCACCCAAAAACCTGGCGGCAAAATCGAAATTTGTGTCTCCGACAACGCCCCGTATCCCGACTTCCATCAAAGAAAAAAATCTTCCAACCCTTCTTACCCCAAGCCTACCGGGCTACGGAAACGGGCCTCTGGCGTGTGTCGCTTATATAGACTTTATCCAGACTATGCGTAAGGCGCATGAAAGGTGGACGTTAAGAGTGGTATCGATACAAAGAGCAGCTACCAGGGAGATGCTTTTCGAAAATCATTCACCCTATCAATGAATCCTAAAAATCCCTGCCTGTCGCAGGCAGGTGTTGATTGCAGGACGAATTATGATATCGTAAAAGGACTAGCATGTGATGCTGCTTGGAAAGATATATAGTGCGAAGGAGGTTCCCATTCAAGGTAGGGAGGCTGCGTGCAGGGTTGGACTACATATATTACTTTCCGCCTACAGAGAAGCCGTGAATAGGAGAGAGAGAGTATTCATTTACCTACTTCATACATGCAATACCATACAAAACTCGAAAATACAGTAGAGATCCAGTCGGGTATCTTTTATTTCTACCTTGTGGTCTATTTCATTCTTTCAGCAATTCCTGGCATTCTTATAGGCCAACATGAGACTCTGCCATGAGTTGCCAATACTCCTTGAGCGTGATGACGCCGATGCGCTCTGTTGCAAAGTGTCAAAATATGCTTTGTACGCTCTTTCTCTAGCGGTGATAGAGTGATTTCAGCCTCAGTAACGAGACATGAGAGTCCTATTGAGAGTTCTCGGTCTCTTCAATTTATTGCTACAATTGAGTTCTGTTGTGCAAAGGTACAATCAAGCAATTCCTATCTTCTAGATTGTACATCAAACCATTCGCAAAGGGGTAAAAAATTAAGGATGTGTCCGCTGCTCCATGTTACGTTTTGCAGATAGTTTTATTTCTCTCACAATGGGCTATTGGCTCAATACAAGCGTGATAACTGAGAAACGTTTTACTGGGCAGCTGTTCTCGTGACGTAAGCTTACATACAGCAGAGTAGTAAGCCATCTTAATTCTACGCGCGAGGATAATATTGCGGATATGGATTTCCTGATCTTATAAATTGAGATATTGGAATGCCCTTTAGTGATTATAGAGATATACTCAAAGGGCGTTATCTAAGTAACTATTCGCTGCACAAGTCTCACTTCATCATTAATAGTGCAGTGTATCATTTAAGATAGGCGAGCTTGGCTTCTGATTACAGTCTAATACTCTCAGTTTGTACCCATATGAAGCTCTAGCACACTGAAACGTAATCTATTTACGCGCAGATGGTCTGATATTATAATTAGCTGGAAGGGCGCAGGATCTGCAGATATAAACTATCGAGGCGAGACCTAACTATAGGACACCTCTCCCCTATTATGCTGTTGACGTCTTGATATAGCTATGAATATTACAAAGAATTCTCTCAGTGACTCTTGCAAAAGTGTTAGCTCTGATAAATAATTGTGGGCCGTATTATAGCCTATTTGTTATATAGCCGACATTTCCGCCGGCCGAAGGAAAAAATGAAGCTTGCCATCCTATTATTCCAAAGCCACTGAGAATGATTGAAAAGCAGGAAATTCCATCCAATTTACTTCTAAACCACAGTTTGTTTCTCACACTAGGGCGTGTAATATCACTGTCTTCAAAAATATGTAAGGCGAGTTAGATTTGGTACATCTTTCCGCCATGAACGAAGCCAAGCGAATGCTATGTGGTCTAATTGTGACACGCGCCGCATACTCTCGAAATATGCTCATAGGCTAAAAATTTCAGAATGCCTACACTTGTTGCTTATTTATTTCGCGTTTGCCTCCGAATGCGGCAACATACCAGATACTTTGTGTAAAATGTGCAATTTGGTACTCTTACGCTGGAACTCACTGTGTAGCGGAAGAAGGTGACAACAAGTTAGACTTCTGACATACGATTATTTACCTATTGCATGCTCATAGGGATTTTTTCTGTTTAGACTGCCCATTTGTGTAGGTCCAATGCACATACCGCCGCGCGCGTCAAAAAATATCTACCAAAGTTCCACCAAGGCTTATATTGAAAGAAAACCTGCGAAACAACGAGAAGGAGGAAACTGACGCAAGATAATCCATTCCAAAACAGGGCGCCGAAGTTATGCTTTCATCAACAAACGGTTTGCTTTTGGTTTCCGTCAATTGGGCTATGCTGTAGTCGCAAACAATCGCAAAACAAAAAGCAAATAGGTGCTGGAAAAAAACGCTTGGGAGATCTCCAAAAATCTACCCAAACCCAACTCATCCAATCCGAAAAAATGGCTTCACTCGGTGGTCACTGCAGGGCATTGCCCACGAATTTCAGAATCGCTGAATTTTGCAATAACTTCTCAGAAGTAAGCAGCGAAAACTTATTGGATGAAATCGGGAGATGAAGAGCATTGAATAAGGAGGACCTCGAAGAAGCCACAGCCATTATCGTCTGACCTCAAACAAAACCTTGAGGAAAATAAACCATCACGGCAACGAGCGGATGCGATCGTCAAGGGTATGCTTGCGCATAGCCGGCAAAAGCACCAGGAGAAAAAAGTTTACCGGACGGATCTCAATTGCCTTAGCAATGAGTATTTTGAAACTTTCCTATCACGGTTACGAGCAAAGGATAAGAGTTTCAATTGCAGACTTTGATTAAACCTCGATCCTAATTCTTCCAAAGAGCAGTTCATTCCACAGGACATCGGAAGGTGTTGTTGATGTAGTTATAATGCTTCTACGCAGAGTGAATGAATTCCTCCAAGGGTTTCAACCCTTGGAGGGTTTTCATCCAAAAGTCATCCTCTCACCAAAACTTTGGCGACAAAATCCCCAATCTCCGTCTCAGACAACGGATCCGGCCATCCCCAGATTTCCAATTTCAAAGACAAAAATCTTCCAACCCATTCTTTAACCACCAAGCGACCTGGGCCAAGGAAAACAGGATTGGGATGTAAGCTTAAGCTATGGATATTGTTAAAGCGCCATGGGGAGAATTGGAAGTAGAAAGGGAATATGGGTTCGGGGGGGATACAATTTTTAGCATCATCTTAACAACAGGAAATTGAAATGGTAAAAAAAGCATTTATTAGGACTTATCGGATATTAGGCAGTATGATTCTTGCAATCTTGTGCACAGCAGGCAGAGCATCCAACAAGCCACCTCTTGACGGAGGTTGACAGTATAGTGGTGGAACGACACGCTCCCCGCCCCGGTAGTTACCTACTTTGTCTGATTTTGAGCCTTCCAAACTGCTATCCAAAGGCCGCAAAGCGCCTATTTATGACTCACTCTCTACTTCATTTGGGCGAGGAATTCCTGAATACAACGATAGACCACCTGGATGGCTATACCTCAAATATCACTATCGTTGTATTACAAGGATCCGATTGGTACGATGTGGTTTCTGTCCGATTGAAAACCTCAGCAATTCGATGAGACTAGCTTTACCACGATATAACCGGGCCAACGGGCTTTTGGAAAGTATACGTATGCAAAATGAATTTTTACGTGGATAGTCAAGGGCAATATCTGGATAAGGCAAAATTGCATTGGTATAACGTTTTTAGATGGTAGGTCTTACTACTTACACCACGGATTGCAAGAAGGAAACGAACTGGGAGGGTAGAATCAATTATTGGAGGATAAGGTGGATCTCTAATGGATGGGTTCTGCAGAAACGGCTTATTTATTCGTTATGAAAATAACCAGATCATTCGATTCATACGGAGACGGGAATTAAAAAAGCATCAGATCGAGATCCTATTATGGATAAGGAGGGCTTTGCCTCATCACGACTAAGGAGGGAATTTCTCAATATTTGAGGACAAAGTATTACTTCCTATAAGCATCCTTGAAGAAAATGAGGCAGAAGGCAACCATCTCTTGTTACAGAATCTAAAGGTAATATTTGGTTCCTTCCCATACGGAATTGCTAAAATCGGCAAGATATGATGGCTCCGATATCACTTTTTATACAAATTAAAGTATTGGATTAAAAGATGTAAAACATTACGGATGTCATAGAAGATGGACAAGAGTTATTCGGGTTTCTTCATTTCATTCAATGGCATTACTACTTGATGGATCTAAATTCTTCATTAACTCCAACGCTAGATCTGGGTATAAGTAATACTATCTACCCGTAAACTCCATTGCCTTGGACCGGGAAGAAAGTTTATGGGCCGTTATCCCAAAGAAGAGTACTCAAAATAAATCGACATTTTAAGTTTTCCTGAATTTTACCAGATGGAGGGCGCTTGCTTTTAACGTAATTTCCTGATCCCATCCGGAGATATTTGGTTCCCAAACAAAAAGGGTTCGGTAATACCTGGAAAAACCGGATAGCTTTCTACGGATCATGAATGACTTTGCCGATAAAAACTTACAGGAGGTATTTCAAGACCCCATATTGATGGGAATGGCACCCTCGGTTTATGCTGATTAAAACAAACGCATTGGGGAAGGAAGTTGGTTAGCTTTGATGGCAGCCGTTATACCTTTTTATGCGTTCGGAACAGGGATTGAAGCTAGATCTTTCAAGTAGAATTTCGTGATTAACAATAACACGCAGCTTTTAATAGTTTCTTGAAAATTCAACAAGTTTGAGTTTGCATGGGGAAAAATTAACACGACAGGACTTTCCCCCGGATGTTACACTTCGTGCTTTTTTTTGTAGATTACCAGGCGTAACCGCTGGTATGGAACGGAGATGACGGGAACTCTATAAAATTTGAGGAGAACAGCTTTCTCAATTAAGCCACAAAAACAGGATTGCGTAAGTATAAAAATCAATCGAATATTAGAAGATCCTCTGGGAAATATCTGGGTAACCATAGATATGCGTAACGCCCGATTAACGAATGTACTTACGTTGAGTTCTTTTGATTTGCCAGGATGGCTTGGAAATTTTAGTAGGAGTTCATTATCCTGATACCTCAATATGATACTTTGGTTTGGTACGATATTCCGGTTTTGGTTTCTGTCTAGATTTTGCTCAGACTCAATGATGAAAAATCCAAGGGTTTCTTATACAGTATAATTATTTAACCGGTTTTCTTAGGTCCAGTTGTTGAGCCTTACCACGACGATAAAGGTAGGTCTGGGGGTAGTGCTCCGGTTATTATTTCTTTTTAATTACCCGGCCTTAAAGCGATATACCAGAGGGACTACCCCCCTATATAAAAAATATCCAAAATCACATAAATCAGTCGGTAAGCTGGCTTAGCCTTTCCCCTTCCTGGGCTAAAACAGGACAGTTGGCTACCATTAATGAAAATTGGATTAAAAGTTTAAGGAACGGCTTAGTGAGCGAACAACTGAAAGTCCAATTTGACACCTTTGGAGGAGCTTAGGCTTCGACCTCAGTTCCTGCTCCTGATTTTTGTACCTGCCAATCTAAGCCTTCCGTATTAAAAACAACACGATCAGCTTTGAATTTGCCAGTGTTTCGCCTACCTATGGAAGTCGATAAGATATCAATACAGGCTTGGAAGGCTATAATGATCGATTGGAGTCCCTTAAGCACTAAAAAGAGGCCAACTTCTAACTGCCGGAGGGCCGCTATACTTTTCAGTTGAAAGCTTTGAATACGGAGGCAACTGGAAGCGAGATCTCTTATCCCTTCAGTGTACGGTTCCACCATGTTCCGTACTTGGTGGGCCTATGTTAGCTATGGCAATCATCTTTTCTAGTGCAATTTTTGGGTTTATTAGTGGAGAACACCGGCGCTTGAAAGAAGAAAAATCCTACTTGAAAAAGAAGTAAACAAACAAGAACCTCAGAAGCTCAATTCAATCCTTAGAAAACCTCAAAATCCACCCAAGCCCAACCTCATCAATCCGAAGAAAAGAAATGGCTTCCCTTGGCTGAGCTCACTGGGCAGGCATCGCTCATGAAGATCCAGATCGCTGAATTTTGTGAATAACTTCTCGGAAATTGAACAAGGAACTTGTTAGAAGAAGCCAAAGAGAATAGCCAAAGGTTGATCTCGAAGAGGCCAAAGCTATTTTAAATGATTGGTGGAAAATTCAGAAAGAATCAACCACCACGGCAAGCGAGGCCGCGATATCGTCAAAGGCTGCTGGGAGCATAGCCGCAAGAGACAGGTAGAAAGTGCCCACCGATCTCAACGCCCTTGCCATATATTGAGGACTTTCTTATACATGCATTAGAGCAAAGGATTAAATCCTTCAATGCTTGATTTTTGAGACTGGAAATTGACGCCTGTTTGCCAAAGGTCAATGTTGTTTCCAAAGATATTCGGACGAGTGATCTTGAATCTGATCAATAAATGGCCTTTCTATGCAGTCGAAAGCAAGGCAAAGCGATTAAATTCCAAGGAGGAATGAGGAAGATTACAAACTAAGGTCACTGTTCCTACTCGAAGAGTGGAATTCTCGCAGGAAGAAAGAGAGGTGTAGAAATCTAGCATCGCGGACAACCGGGTTCCGGCATCCCCATAAGCCATCCAAGGAAAAAAATCTTCCAACCCATTCTTCACTACTAAACCTACGGAGCGGAACCGGTCTCGGACTGAGGTCTTAGCTTATGATATCATCAAAGTTTCAATGGGTGGGGATTTACGGGTGAAAATATGAGGGAGAAGGGAACGGACGATGATTTCTTTTTTGCCATTAGCAACAAATAAATATGGAATACAGCAACAACGAGAAACAGACGCCATGAGAAGTTTCTGAACGCCTTTGGGAGTGCTACCAAAAAAGGGACTTGGATGGCTTTGCCTCCAAGTTGGATGAAACTCTTGAAATGATAGGGACCTCAGCCTCCGAGATTTTGCCATTTCCAAGAGGAGGCGTATGCGTTTTTTAAGGCCCAAATGAGGAGCTCGTCGGTAAGCTGAAATGCGAATCGCGAAATTATCCGTGAAACTTGTTAAGGATCCTAGATTATTGATCAATGAGCCTCCGATATCTATGTGTTGAACGAATCGGAATGGGTTTATTTATTCCAAAATAAGAATTTCAACCCTCTTCATGAAACTGAACTCGGCCTGGAAAAAGTCATCCAGCAACATGGTTCCCTACCCGAATGCGCGTTGCAAGAAGGTGAAACATTTGCCATTGAAAAAATTCAACCGAAAGAAAATCTGAACTTCCGGACGCAGTAATGCGAAGGGACACAAGAGCTAGCCATTTAAAAATCAGAGACTGGAAATCGAAGCGGCCTTGAGCGGGTGCGGGCGGTGGCTAGGGGCATGAAAATTCAGCTGGACATGTTCCATGGTTTGCCGGTGATTTCAGATGAATTGAAAGCCAGTTTTGGAATCCAGGTATACGGAATATTCAGGCCGTCATTCATCCAAGAAAAAAGGAAGATGTATACAATTGCCTATTCAATACTTCCCGCGCCTATCAGAGCGAGATCCTTGAACACACGGGAAATAACAAAAAAAATCCAGTGGAATTTGCCTTGGTCACCGAATGCTGGAAGCCAAGGATGGCTACTTTGAGGAAAGCCTGACTGGACAAGAATTTGGTAAGAATTTCGAACCCACAGAAAAAAAAAGAAAATTATTTTAGCAGACCCCTTGATGGATGGGTAAATGAGGATTTTTTACTTTTTTCTATTCATTAGGCCCTGGAGCTTTGGGATCCACGCTTTTATCAGGGATCTTTCACCCGATGTTTAGTCATTTCAAGCCTTTCCAATCAGGTATTTTGCCCCTTGCCTACGCGGCCCCGATTTCGGATATCGAAAAAGCAGAAAGCCCACGTTTGCCAGGGAAATTGAAATCGACCTTGCCTTGGAGCGGGTCAGGGCGAGACCATGGCCATGCATAGCAGCGAGGATGCTTGGGAAATGCATCCCTAAAACATGCTTTGGAGAACTTACTTGCTTTGGGGGTGGATGAAGGAACACGATTTCGCGTATCGTTATCCTAATCCACCGACACAATAACAACCAGCTTTGGACGGCTAGAAAGGATGGGGAGGATTCAAAATGCATATCGGCCATTTAGATAGACGTGGCATTCCTTTGCTCAAAAGAGCCCGTAAGGCCGGCGAAGGCTCGGACTCCCCTTCATGAGTATATTATTAGAAGGAGAAGGATTTGCTGGACTAATTTTACCGAATGCTGAATAATTGTTTTTTTTACACGCTGACTATAAAATTCAAGATAGCAAGAGGAAAGTTACCAAAAACGAGAGATCCAGTACTGTTCATCTTCGAGCACGGTTTTTCTACTGCATTCAGTTTCCACAAGAATTTCAACACCGAATAATACAAAACCGCCAGCGCTTCACTACACAATTTGCGCCAGACGTAATCGGCAGGTATTTGGATCTAGTAAAATGACGGAAGCGCAGGCTAGAGAATCCGGAAATTCCAATTGGGCTTTGGAGCGGCGTTCGGGCTAGAAGCTTAGCCATGCACCAAAGTGTGGCTTAAGCATTTGTGACGAGGTCGTTAATTTGAACCAAATGGTCGCCTTTGAAAAATTCCTGTGGAGCATGCCGGATTTATTCATCGATTACAAGCAAAATGAGGACATTGCCACATCTGGCTGCAGATCATCCAAGGCTGCCCAATGAAATTTTACAATTTCCCTATTTCGATTCTCCTCATTGGAATTAGGCTACCATGAGCCAAAGCAAACGGAGCATTCATTCTTTTGCCAACTTGCTACCGTTCGAATAAAGAACAAAATTCTAATTCAAGATTTATTTCAACTGATTCCTGAATTCCCAAGGAAGCGCAAGAAGTCATTTTTAGTAAACCTGCTCTTAAAGCCATCTCCACCGTGTTTAACTGGACCATGTAGGATTGTATATGGAAAAACTATGCGGAAACACACCATTAGCGAGGCGGAAGGGGATTTTGATGCGATTGGTAAGGTGTTCGAACAAAGCCTACACCGCGTTTCCTAGATCTGCAAAAAAGCAGAGACCCAAACCCGGAATCTCAAATCAACCTAGCAGATGGGGAACGAGTAAGAGCCCAGCAACTGGGCATGCCACCATCCCGATGACCTTGACAAAAGTAAATAAGGGGAAATAACTTCTCTAACTCAATGGCTTCAGGTTCCGGGCCTGGACCGGGTTACTTTTATTTGGTAGATGAGCTTGGATGGCGTAAGGGCATGGGATGTTCCAAGGCCCGGGGAATATGGAGACCCAAAACTAGTTTATACGCTTCAATTTCTGATCCAACAAGCATGAAATGCTTGGATTCCATTTAAAACACTACGTCAAAACTGACTTAGATTTACTTCGTCGCTGATTACCCTGAAAAACTCGAGAAGGCTGTTTACGAGTTTGGAGAAATGATCCAGCAATGGCCAAAAATGTTAGGAGGCTTTATCAAACATGGGGCTCTTAACCCATCAATGGAGCTGCAGGCTGCCAGAATATCCAACGGAATGCTGGTATCGATCTGGTAAGTCCTCCCTCCAGAGGACACCAAAACCATTGGACTAAAAAATTAGCGGGGATTCAATCAGGCCTAATATCCGCTTCCTAGATCTTAAAAAGCAAGAAAAGCTCAGGCTAGAGAAGCAAAGATTGAAGCGGCATTGGAAAGGATTCGTTCTAAGTTCTCTTTCCATGTTCAAAACAAGATGACCTTCGCAGTGTTGTCACCGTTTTATTATGAAGCAGGATGCAAGGGAAGCTAAGTGTGATATGGGCTTTGCTCGGTAAGCATTTTTTATTTTCGAGAAATGGTGCTCGCAAATATCATCCAGTGGATCCCCCTTACCGGATGGGTTGACTCAATAAGCATTCCTTATTTTGAGCACCCGATTTCTTGATCTTTTTGGATGCCAAAAAACCGGAGCTGGATTTAATTTTGAAAAAGGGTCTAATTTCGCTGAGGAAAAAATACCTGGTGGAAGCAGGTTTTCGAAGCTTTCGTTACAAAAGATCTTCCAGAGGAGTTTAAAAATCCTTGCTTGAAAGCTCCCGGTATGCCATGTTCCAATCACCTTTGCGAAAAAATTCTAGGAAATCTGTAATCCCAAGTTTTGAAGGAACGCTCCCTTCCAAGGATGACGTTGCGATCATGAAGCGCGTAGGAAAAGTTCGAGCAAGCATACATCGCTTCCTAGACTGCAAAAAGCAGAAAGCGGCAGGCAAGGGAATTCAGAGATACAATTGGCGATTAGGAGCGGGTCAGAGCCAAAACGATGGCCGATGCCAACCTTCCAAGCGATCTAAGGGTTCAACTTTCAAGCCGTTTATTTCAACAGATTGCGGATATTGGGTTTGAAAATTGGAGCTGTGGATTTGTATCTGGAAAGAAGATGACCAAATATCGGAAAGCTTGATGGGAAGGCCGATTTAAAACCGCGGGAGGCTCACTTTACTCCAATTTTTGCCTCAACTATAAAGAAGAAAACAACCCACTATGAAATCTATAAAAATCATTTTTTAGAAAGGAGAATCTATTCATGAGCGGAGTTTTGGGAAAGGTCTGGAAGCTGGAAAGGCCGCATCACGACTACATGGGCAACCATCCCCTCCGTTAAAAACTGCTTTTTCTCCATTAATTCGCAGCTGGACTTACACTTCAACTTATCATGCTATAACTCGGCGTTTTTTAAGCAGGCTATTGATTGATAATCACCAAAAGCAACAATTCCAGAATTAAAAGATTTGGGGTCCGTTTCGCTATGTATTTGAAACAGACCGTACACCCGCTTTCCTTACGACCTTCAAAAAGCAGAGGACAGATGAGAAGCGGGAAATAGAAAAACTAGCGCTTGAAAAGAGAGTAAGGAGCTAGGAAAACGATTGGCGATGGGCAGGCACTCTGACAGAGTTTAGCAGGAAGCGCCTCATTTCTATTTAAGATCAAGGCCAGGTCCGTTCATAGGGATTCGAAACTAGGAGGTTTGTTGCCTTTTCATAATTTATAGTTGGAACAATGGATTTTCTTTCCGAATTGGTTTTTAGCTCCGAAGGCAAGGAAAAAACTATGCCTGGTCTTTTCATACCCCTCCGTGAAAAGGTTTTCTTAGAATACTAGAAGCCGGGGCACCGAGGAGAAACGAATCTATATCAAAGGAAATTTGCTAGGTGAGGGTCTGTGCGGCTTCCATTATGATTAATCTATGCACCCTTCCTGTTTAATGGGGGAAAAAGGCGCATCAGGAGCTTAAAGCTTTAGTTTGGAGGGTTTCATTTTCCTGAGCGTTCAAGGGAATCGATCATGGCGGGACTGGTTTTTTCCAAAAAATATTGGGCTACTTGCTATTTTAATCCACCCTTAAGGAAGATGTGTTTCCTGATTCCCACGATATTTTTTTCAAAGCCGCTTCGCCAAAGTATTTTTCGACAAAAAACCTTAACCCACTCGCTTCCTTTGATCTTCAAAAAAGGCTTTGGAAGGCGCAAGCTAGAGAGGCAAAAAAATTGAGGGCAAGCTTTGGAGAAATCCGAGCCCAGGGACCTATGGGTAATGCAGCATAGTGATGAACTAACCCAGAAGCAGCAAACTTATCTCTCTCTGG
>Ga0163217_1065181_pt1 | contig 16505 bp, 18 predicted proteins | sample SynspAceP_FD_185933 | JGI IMG/M metagenome (GOLD analysis project Ga0163217, IMG submission 185933) | Saline lake microbial communities from Ace Lake in Antarctica - Synechococcus sp. Ace-P (PacBio error correction) | ecosystem: Environmental > Aquatic > Non-marine Saline and Alkaline > Saline ... | reverse complement strand
CGTGGCATGTTCCCGAAAGCCGATTGGGCGAACACGACAGATCGTGTGTCCGGTCCTGGACTTGGTCGGCGCGTTTCGCGGATCTTTGTCGATCTGCGGATTGGTAGGAAGTGAAGTACACACACCGTTCGGCAATCGCAAAACGCCGCATCATCATCGATACGGCAACCACCGTAGCGAGCGAGATGATTGAACTTCATCAGAGGATTTTCAGTAGCGTTAGCGACAACAGCTTCCGCACGCCGGAACGGGGCAGGCTTTGGGCGGGGCCAAGGCTGGGAGCGGTGAGAGATTGAGGGCGCGGCAGCGGTGGTTGGATTATAGTCTGTTGCACCATAGTCGGACCGCTGTGTCGCATTGAATGTTCGGCGGAAGCTTGTCGATATACTTGTCGACAGTTGAATACCGTTTTTCGTCGTTTTCGGTTGCCGACCCATCGGCAAGGCGATGCATCCCGTCGACAGCGATACGGTGCAGCCAGAGCGCAGCGGTAACGCAAGGACTTTCCATTGGAATTCATGACAGACTTCCTTGTCGTGAGTTGAAAACAAAAAAGCAGGGGACGGCGTCGGTGACGTCATCCACTTACGTGATTCAGCCTCGGACACCCGCCCCCGCGTGTGTCGGTTAAGGGGAACGAGGCAGAAAGGAGAAAAGGATATGGGGGAGAAAGGAGATGGGGAGATGGCCGAGATGGGGAGGATGGAAGGGCGAAAGTCATTATTGAAAGCTGAAACTCCCAGACTCCCAGACTCCAGACGCCCAAACCCCTACTTTAATCAGAGGTGCCTCGGACTCCTTATGCGACGTCAAGACAGTCAGATTAATTTCTGCGGTCATGGCGGCGACTCTTCTTCGCGCTATCGGGCAGCAAATGATAGACCGCCCTGCGCTGCGTTGACTTTGTAGGGTCGCCCATCGCATCGAGCGGCGTTCGTCCATCCGGGGACACTTCTTTTTTGCCGCCGATAAAGGCGCGTCGGGCAGAAACCACTTTGAAGATGCCTTCCGACGTACCTGCTCGGTCCCGGCGGGCGAACGGATGCTTGACCGCCGTTTTGCGTTAAAACCATTGGGCGAAGGATACTTCGCTGGTTCAGCTGAATCTTACTTGATGCGCAGCCCTTGCAGCAAAGATGTAGATCGGCTTCTTCCACGCCATCACTTTTGGATCGGTGTACCCATGCCACACCGAGCGGCTCATCCATGACGGGGCAAGTCTTCTGAGCAGCAATGCCGCGGGCATCGGCTTGGTCGCCGCAGAGACAGTGATTTTTGCCGCAGTCGCGACCATGGGCTTTGACTACGATTCTTGCGACACCGTTTCGTTACACCATCGCCAGATACTTTTGCCGGTTCGCGCTTGAATTTTTTTTGAATGCCTGGCAACCTTTGCAGCACAGATAGATCGGCTTACATCGCCAACCAATCACCCTTGATGGGCGTGCCGCATACACCGAGCGGTTCGTCCAATCACGGGACAAACCTTCTGGGCAGCGATTCCGGCAGCGTCCGCTGAGGTTCGCCGTGGTGCCGTGATTTTGCAGGAACGACGGCGCCGACGTACTTGGTCGGGTTTGACTTGGGACTGCGTTTCACGCAGCCGGCACAGCAGACGTAGAGCTATTGCCCGTTTGACATCAACGGCAACCGGAATCCCCATGCTGCCGAGCGGCTTGCCGCCTGACCGGAACAGATCTTTTGGCGGTGGTGCCGATCGCGGGCGCAGCTAGTTAGTTGTTCGCTTTGGCGGAACGCGTTGAGCGATCGTTGAAAGCTGTGACCGTGACTGGCGTGATGCCGACCAATTGCACCGTCGGACGTCGACTTGCCGCCGGCGAGCTGCGACAGTATTCAACCCGCAAGCCGTCAACGCCTCCTTTGCCGTCGAGGCAGCAAATGCATAGCGATAAGCGTTGGTCCGCGTTGCCTATCGACTCGCACCGAAACGGCACCGGCGTCCTTGATTCGACCGAGACCGGTTGCCGGCGTGAATCATAGCAGGAACATTTGCATCCCGCCTTGCGAAACAATATGTTTCGATTGCAGGATTGCCAGTTGCTTCAACTGCCGCCATGTTGGCCCCGCATGAGTTACCTGCGTGACCTTTCGTTCTGCCGGGCATCGCGTGGTTGTGACCGGCCATCGTGACTCGATCTGTGCGATTCAATGGTTTGCCCAAACCACCGTCGGATGCCATTAAGGCAAACGAGCAGGCGGTCAGTCAGTAGTGTTCGTTTCATGAGTGTACTCCATTTCGAGGTGGGCGTTGAGAAAGTTGGATGCTTGAGTTGGCTTGTTCTTCATCGATTTTAGGAAAAGAGAGGCGGGGGAGGGTGTGGAGTTGGGAGATTGGAGTGGGAGTGGGGGTTGGAGTGGGAGTCTGGGAGTTGGAGAGTGGGAGATCTGGGAGTCGGGGAGCTGGGAGTCTGGGAAGTCTGGGAGTTCGCTTTAATCATGACTTTCGCTCCCATCTTCCCCTGACTCCCCCTCTCCCTGACTTCCCTCTCCCAACTCCCCCTCATCTTCAAAAAAGCTCGTCGTTTAAATCCCGAATCGGCATTCTGCAGGATTCCAGGTAGCACGCAAATAAAGCGTTGGCACGATGACGATGTTGGAAGGGTTCGGCTAGCATGCCGCGAATACGGGAATCGCCCACGCTCGGCGCAAACGTCTGCACCACGGCCGTTGCCAATCAATACCGGATTCAAACGCCGCCAGCGTCGTCACGGTCCAGTTCATTCATGCAAGGCGAATGCGTTTCAGGCCGGCTTTCCGCTAAACCGTCGTTGCGATGGTCGTCGACGGACCGGACTTTGCGTCTTCCTCAGCAGTTGGGTGAAATGTAGTCGCCCGATCACCACCGCCACGTCAGAACCGCGAGGGCCCCCCCGGGGAAACAACGCGATGAAGCCACCCAAACACGGCCGTGTTTGGAGTTCCACGCCCATCGTTCAATAGCGATTATGCCACCGGCGAACGCGACGGGGATACCTGAAATTACTGCCAGCGAAATCGCGAAGTGCGGAAAGACAAAATAGATCAATAAGCAAGTTTGATGCAGATGACCAAGGGAATGATTCACATCAGACGTCGGTTCGGCTTCATTTAGATTGCGGGAAACTGGCCGGACCGCTTCAAGGGAATATCCCGGCGGCCAAATCAGGTGGGAGAAAGAAGCCGGGAGTCTGGGAGATTGGGAGACTGAGGAGCCTGAACGCTCATCCCTGACTCCCCATCTCCTGACTTCCCCCTTCTCCCACTCTCCTTGTCTCCCATTTCTTCCCCCTCTCCCAGACTCCCCGGACTGGGCCATTTCTCCAATTTGCTCTTCAATCTCCTCCAAGGTCGACTCCAAAATCTCCCTTTTCCAGTCCATTCGTCATGAGGACACGTGAGCGACCGGCCGGCCGTCTCTCGCTGTTGATCGCACCTGGCCCCCAGGTCGTTTCCAACGTTGGCCAGATTCTTCCAACTGGAACGACGGCACCGAGTGCGTGAACGACTGGCAAACGTATTCAACCGTCGATCTGTTCGCGTAGACACGGTTGTATCGAAAGCCGGCACGGATATCGTCTCGCAGCCCTACCAGCCGTTTGATCAAGTCTCCATTTCCGCGCCGAGCGCCGTTCGATGACTGGTTCACCATCGACGCGTTCATTGCCGTAACGCGAAGCAGCCTCACGATCGACTGCTGGAATTCAACAGTACGGCTTTACCGAGCACGATGTCGCCGGGATGAACCGTGCCGGACCCGTTTGATCAACGGTGACTTCTTCAGTTCTGCCGCGACGTCCATTCGCGGCGTCTTTGCGAGCGGTGTCTACTTGGTGCCGTAACGCGGATGCCATGGGCCTTGATTGCCGGACCTGCAACAATCACGACGCGGCCCTCGATTGTTTGCAGGCCGCGGGCAGGCGTCACACCTGGTCAACGTCAGCGACGCGGTTGATTCTCATCCCACACGTCACGAGCAGGTGACGCACCGTTCTCGCCATTTCGCTTTCTGGCTTGAGGCACTCACGTAGGTTTCGACCATCGACGGCAGGCGCGGGATCGAGTGCCGGACTCGACGAGCGACCGACTCTTTCCGCAGCACATCTTTGACTATCGGAGAATCTGGCCAATCAAACGTCCTGCGTCTGCAAAACCGCATCGCTTGCGAAAACTTCGCCGCCGGGTAACAGCGTCGCATGAGAACCAGCTTCCTCGTCCAAAGCGATCCCAGTCGTCACTTTTGCAAAACGGTGAAGAGACGTGTTTCGCATCACGTAGCCGGGGAAGTCATTCAGTTCTGCTCCGAACAGATTGGCCACCTTTTCAACCGGACGCAGCACCTGTGGCATTCCGACGAAGGGGCTCCCACACCGACGAACCAAACAGAACCAGCGAAACGGACAGTGGCGAACCGCCTTGTGATTCTGAGAGCATATCGAGGTCGTGCACCGCGTAGATCCAACGAACGAAGCGGCTAGACGGATTTCGTCGATCGGGACGAATATCGTTCTCGCATCAATTGCAACCGCCAACGAATCCGGATCGGAGGCTGCGATCGCGGATTGAACAATCCAAGTTCCAGACCGAAGGTTCGCCCGAGTCTTTGATCCCACAGAAAAGTGCGGAACGCCGAAACGAGTATTTAGTCCAGCCAACGAAAGGCCAGCAATCAAAAGCAGTGCTCTATGCGGACGAACGAGCTTCGCAAGCATCAGGCCGGCACAAAGCGGCACGATCTGATGCGCGGCGATCAATGCAGCCGCAATCAGCGAATGTCTTGTTTGCTAAGCAAGCGACGAAACCAGCTTGTAACGCGACCGTCAGAAAGAAGGACCGGGAAGGAAACTGACAATCGTTGTTCGCCACAGCGGTTGACGGACGGCGGGTGCGACTCGACCGCTTGCATCGTAGACGGAACGTCGCCTATCGCGTTTAGACGGGGAGTCTGGGCAGTGGGGGAGTCTGGGGAGGAGATTGGGAGATTGGTGAGTCTGGAGATTGGGAGTCCTCAACACATTGCTCCCTGACTCCCCTTTCTCCCCATCTCCAGACTCCGCTTTCTCCAATCGGCCAAATGTTGACTAAACGTTCTCCGAGACATGATCGCCATATCGACCATTGTCCGATCAGCCGATGCAATCGCCGGCGAGCGAGCATGATGTTCGCACCGACGCCAAACTACTTTCATCGCGGATGGAACGACGATCAACACCGCTGCCGGCAAACAGATCGCCAACGATAAAACTGCTGCGGATGTAAGCAGGAACAGAGGATGATGACGCGGTGCATGATAATCTCGTCACGCAACGCTCATTGCAGTCAGTTGTCGCCGATGGTTTCACAATCAAACTTACTTCGATCGTAGGACGCCGTGAATCCGTCACGCCCTGAAGCACGATGTGTTGATCGCCAGCGAATCTTACTCTTGGACTCGGTCAATCACGACCCCCGAGGGGTTCTCGCCGATATTCGCATCACGGACAAACACCGCCGAACTGCTTCGGCCCCGTTGAATAGTTCCAAACGCACCACGGCGGAAGTCTGGGCCAATCTGCCACGCTAGCGATGTCACGGACGCGAACGGGAAACGCCGTCGACGCTTCATTTGATGACGGTGTCACTCGAGGGCTTCGACGGGCCTTGTCCTTGGTCGCCGCCAGGAACCGAGGAAACCTTTGTGACAACGATGAACTCCATGCCGGTCGTTTCAAAACCGTCATTGGCACGAACGTACGACGTTGATCACCTTGATTCGCCCATCGCCAATGTCAGAGCGCAGACACCGTTGGAAACGAAGTTTTGTCGGGCATCGGACTCGATTTGATACGACGAACATTAGCCGCCGATCGAAGGGTCCAACTTCGCTGGGAACGGCCCTCGACGGGGGGGGGGGGGGGGGGGGGGGGGGGGGGGGGGCGTGGCAAGTGTACTTCACGACGAAGTCTTGCATGCTCGCGAAGTTTCCGCCAGTCCCATTCCGTCTTCGGGTGGCTGCCCCTCGTTTCGCCTGAGGGCGGGATCAACGTGTTAGTAGAGACCTGCCCACAGCCCAGTCGCATCCGGCCGGCTGCCGGCCACGACCGCCATCGGGTAGTTGCGAAGCAGCGCTGCCGAGTTGCTCCGAAACGCCGGCTGCGTGCCAATAGAAGCGATCTTCGTCCTTGAACGTCACCTGCACCAAAGCTGTTAGCCGAACGATGGCTTTTTGCCACCGCACCACTCGGCACCCGGAAACCGCGAGCAATGAACCACTCAAGCGATAAGGTGACCTGGTCTCGATGTCTTTGGGCGACGACCTGGCCACCCCCCCCCCCCCCCCCCCCCCCCCCCCCCCCCCCCCCCCCCCCCCCCCCCCCCCCCCCTAGGCGTCAAACACGATGACTTGTTTTCACCGATGTTCGGAACGCGTCGATCGGATCGCCTTTGGAAGCAAACCCAGCCGGCAACGCTGCTGCGCAAGCGAGCATAAGAACGAGCCAGGGTTCTTTGACGCAAAAGCGGATGAGGTTAAGCATCTTTTGTTTTAGCTGGGGTTGGGAGCTGGGAGCTGGGAGCTGGGATTTCAGGATCGAACAGATCGAGAGAGCTTCCTGGTCGAGCACGGGCGATCCTTGATGAACTGCATAGTCAGCTTTCCCGAACTCCCCCATCCCGGCCCCTCACTCCCGACTCCCCCACTCAGTCTTCGGTTCCGGAAATCAACGCACCACTTCGACGACCGTGAATCATTGGCAAACAATCATCCGCAAAATTTTCATCGTAGACATTGTTTGGGATTCAAATGTCTCTCGTCCCGATAGCCGTGCGCTGCCGCATACTCCCAACCACACCCTGTGTTCAGCCGGCTTCCGACTCTTGCGATATGCAGCGGTGCTGCAAAAATGCTTTTCGTAGCGGCGCCTTGCCGCCAAGCCGGCGGCGATATTCGCACTAAAACACTTCGCGCAGACGACGAGAATTTGATCGGTCAATGGAAACATTTCCCCACGAGGGAACGATTACGTTCAGTTCAAAAATTCGCTTTCTGCTGCAAACGATTTGTGGTAGGCGATTCAAATCGCGATGTCCTTCAATGCGCTTCTTTCATTTTCATTCTCCGCTTGATAGGTTCGGGAGTCAAAGACAAAAGAATCCCAAATTTCTAACGCTCCCCCACTCCCCAAACTCCCCCACTCCCCACTCCCCACTTCCCGACTCCCATCTCCTCAACCACTTCCCGCAGTTCACCATGTCGCTGCCCCAATACGGTGTTCGCAAATCCCGCCGGGTTGCTCCAATCACCACCACCGCCGAAAACCATGGGGCAGAGTATGCGTCAGCTTCACGGCCGTCTTTGGGCCACAGCGAGCACCATGGCTGCGTGTCGCAACATCGCATGACTTGGACGCTTCGGCTGCTCGCGAGCCTTTCCAACGAGCCGTCCATGCGTGACGCAGCGCGGCGAGCGTCGCGAATTTGCGTTTGAGGCCTTCATCGGGTCGCTGGCCGACATTTCAAGACACGGAAAACCTTCGATCAGATGTGTTCAAACGCGACCGGCGGAGCGTTGGTCCGCGCCATCGCACACTGGATTTCAAAGAGGCGTCGTAGAGTTCGAGATTTCAAACTGCTTCCCAGGCGTCGGTTGCCAACATGACGGGGTTGATTGAGGGAGCTTCAAGCGGTTCCGGCGAATAGCTCGGGGCCTTCGGTTCGGGTCCATTAGCGATGGGTTCCCGCAAGCTGTGCATTTGCGGTCGATCAAGAAATTTGCCGCCGGTCGCGACAGTTTCACGGCGGACAAGCCCTCACGATTGACCGCTCTTTTGCGATTCATCGGGCCGACCGTGACCGGGCGGAATTTCAAAGCGGGTCCAGTTCCGTTTTCGGACCGTAGGATCCACGCTGTTCTCGCCGGCCAGGCAACCATCGATCGCGTGGAACCGTGACGACTTGTGCTGGGCAAGGGTTCGACAAAACCAAGTTGTGATGTCGGCACCACGAGCCCATGTCACACAACGGGCACGTACCGGTTTCGTCGCGGATGACTTTGCGGGTGCATGGGCTGATGTACTGGCCGCCAGTGCCGGATCGTAGACCTCGTCCTCCGCGAATCGCGGGCACGGTCACACGGGCAGTGGCGTAAATCGCCGTCGCAAGCTGCCATCAAAATTCATAATCTCGACACGAACACGACCGTTCGCGTTTCGCATTCACGGTGGGGTCGATGACGCGGACGCGGCCTGTAAAGACCTCGCCGGGCCCGGACTTGAATTTCGGCTCGACTTGTTGGCCGAAATCGAACGGCGGACATGCGTCGTCGGGGAACAGGTCGAGCATCAACCAAACGCTGCTGAAGAATCGGTCCACGCGATACACCTTGTCGCGCGTCTTCACGTAGTCGCCATCAACGGCGACTTTTCGATCACTCGTGCCGCTCTGCGGTGACTTTATCCGAATGCGGCGACCATTCGGTTTGCCCGGACTTCGCCAACAAGTCGATTTGACTTTGTGTCATGCCTAGCTCGGCAAGGTTCTTCGCGGGCCATCTTGTTCAGTTATCGCCACCTGCGATTGAAAACGCCCGATCTTGCCGTCGCTGTTCATGCTTGGGTGATGAATTCCGGTTTGAGCGGTGTAGAGCTGCGGGCTGTAGATCGTGCCAGGTTATCACTTCGTTGCCTTCACGCGGCATAGTTGGCGTACATCTTTTCCAATCCGGCCCGTCGGATGTTAGGCGCTGATGGTCGACAGGCGCTTTCGTCAAAGTCGATCGAGGCCGGAGGTGGTGCGGATCGTTCGATGACTTCGCCCATTCTTGGATATTGCCGGTTTGAATGCCGATCTTAATCGCCGCGCCGATGCTTCGATGGTAACCGAGGATCCCATCGCCGCTCCGCCGCCTGTCGCTTCAACCAAACTCCATTCGCACATTACTGGGCAGCGTCCCGGTTCGTGATGGTTGGCGTCACACATCATTGGGCAAGATGTATCGCTTGTCTTCGCCACTGTCCGCTCCCGCGATCGTCTCGCTGATCCGGCTGAAAAAACCGGCCGCAGTCAAACCACTTTGTTCGCTGTGCGGACCACGAGCAGGAAGAGATGAGTCCAGCACGACGACGACCGTGGCGGCTTGCACGCCGGTGCGCACGAGGCCACTTGAAGCCCAGAGTGGGGGCTGGAGTGGGGGAGTTGGTTATGGGGGATTGGGAGTGGGGGAGTCTGGAGCGCGGGGAGATAGCAGAGTCCGTGATGGCTGCAGCAACCTCGGTTCTTCTTGTCTCCCGATCTCCTTGGTCTTCCAACTCCTGCACATCCTTCGCTATTCATTATTCCTGGTTTCATGATAGTTCTCTGGCGTTTATTGACCGGTAACAAGGTGATGGTTCCATCACTCACTTTTCACCCTTAGAGTGAACCAGCCGTGAAGCGTGCAAGGCACCACAGTCGCCGACCGGTCATTTGCCTTTCCAGGCTGTGACCGATCATTGTTTGGTTGACGCGATTGAGTCGCGTAGGGCGGATTTTGCATCTGGAACGGCTTCAGACCAAATGAAGCGCGTAGCATATTCTCTTATGAAGCCAACTTGAAGTCGAAGAGCGCGACCGCGCAGATCTCCTGTCGAGACGACGCTAAATGCGCAAGTTAAGAAACCGCTGGAGAATGCGGTGAGAGCTTGCCGACGGCAAACGCGAATCGGACACGGCTGCGGACGAACCGAAAGCCAGCGTCTGAAGCCGACGTGATCCAGGTTAGGCGATCACGACTAGGTCGCGGGCCTTGCGACACAGGCACGCGATGCGGGTCGTGCAAACTGGCTCGTAATGAACGCCGCACATGCACGAAGACCAGGTGAGACGCCCTCGGTTGTGTCGCTACTTGGCCGGCGGGCTTAGGCGGCCTCGGAACGATTCCGAATCTCTCCGAACAATTCGGTCGACCTTTCGGCTTGCCAGCTTCTTTCGTGCAACAACTGCCCAGCCTCTCTTCGCCACCGCTGGCAAAACAACGCACATTTCGCCTCCGTTTTCACTTCGCGCTTTTTGAACGCCGTGTTTTGTTGGCAGCAAAAGCCGTTTCGAGATCTTGAGCACACTGTTCCCCGCGCAGCAACGATCGCATTGGCTGAATCACGATTGCAGCGATCAGGCAAAGATTGCGGCGGTGCGAATTAGAGGGGACTTGCTCACTGTGCCTTCCGGAAAAAAGGATACCCATACCAGGTATACGACTGTATCGGAAATCTGGCCCGAAATTGGTTCAATAGGAATCCAACCTGGGAAAACTTTGACGACTTTATCATAGCTCCATTTGGGACTCGGACGCCATTGGATCGGCATTTACGAACCCAAGACGAGCACGCCAAACGGTTTTTGCTAGCTGCATGGCGACGCGACCGTGGGCTGGCTGCGCGACATGGGGAGAGGCTTTGCCGTTCAACAAAATCGACGAAAAACCGCCCCGAAAACGACCCGGTCGCGGCCCGGCCCCGGTTCCGTGGAATTCGGCTCCGGAACCGGCATGCTCTGGGCGATGTCAATTGGAGCCAAATCGTCGGATCAGCCATCGTCAATGCACGTCCAAGCGGCGGCATACCGACGGCGTCTTCGTCGCTTCGCCGCGCCGTTGTTCGCCCAACCACCCAAACAGAAAACCGACGCGACTTCGGCGACTTGTTGTGGCAACTCGACCCGCCCCGAAGGAGGACGGGGAGTTGGGGAGTCAGGGGAGAGGGGGGATGGGAGACAAAGGAGGATGGGGAGTCGGGAGTGAGCAAGACAAGGAGCCTAATAACGCGACAAGCAGTCGGAAGACAAAGGACTCAAAAGCGAAACGACTCAAGCGTTGCCAATCCCCAGACTCCTCTTGTCCCTCTCATCCCAGGACTCCCCCTCTGGTTTCCGTCGAGTACTTCGTTACAACACCGCGCTCGCCGCCACCCAAGTAGTCCTCGCGGCCCGCCAACGTGGTCGCGGCGGGGACCAAACCGTCATCCACAGCCAAGGGCGTTGCCCGACCGACACTTCAACAAGCAGTTCTGGCCCTGCATGACAACCCCTGCAAAACCGGGGCGGACGGACTCGGCAACCAGATGTCGGTCAACCAAATGGTTTGCCCGGTTCCCTGACAAGCTGAAAACGGAAGGCCGTTATCGCTAGCCGCGAGTCCAGATGGCTCAAACGGAAAGTCGACGCGACGCTCCGCGGAAATCACGGAATCGGTTCTCGGCTTCGCGTACTACGAAGTTTGGTTCGCACCGAGCGTCAAAATCATCGACGAGACCCAAAGACCTCGTCGCCGACCTGACGGACGTCGCCGAAGCACGCTTACCGCCAAGCGGCGGTTCGCAACAAGACGTGCTCCGCGCCCAACTCGAAAACCGATCGTCTCGACGAAAGCTCATTCACGCTCCGGCAGACAAAGGCAGTCGCCCAAGCCCGACCTCGCCACACTTGTTGCAACACCCGTCGGGCCTGGTTCCCCGAAGCGTCCCGACGAACTTCGCATCACCGAATACCTCAGCAGATCGAGTCGTTGATCGCCCAGCGAAGAGTGCAATCCGAAACTGCGCGGACTGGCTTGGGAGATCAACGCGATCGCGGACAAAGAAACGCTTGGCGTGCTTGCAGCAATACCCCGACTTCAGGTCCGGTCTTGAATGGGCATCATCAGCGACGGTCACGATGTGATCAGCCCCGTTGCCGATGGCAATCGACAACCTCAGCATTAGCTTGGAACAACGCTTCCAGATCTGGCGAGAGAGTCAACGCCGGCATCGCGAGCATCCCACCGCCGCAGCAGCACCACACGTCGACTGGAAGCCAACGCGAACGACGTGTACGGCAAGATCCGCCGCCTGATCGTCAGCAGAGCCCTGGTCGAAACAACGCGACATCTACGAGACCGCCTCATCCCGCGAACCGAGGACACACTGAAACTGTCGATCGCCGACTACCGAGGCAAACGCCCAGCCGACTTCTTCAACATTTGATCGAACATCGCGGAACTCTTAATTGCTCGAGACCCAATCGCCCGAATCGACGCCCCGGCTGGCCGGACCATCGCCCAGTTAGAATCGGCACCGTCGGTGCCCATAGCGGAATGATCTCGTAGCTGTTCATCGTATCGGCGTTTCGTTGCCCATTTGCAAGACACGGCAATTCGTGACGGGCGTTGGGCATAGGTCATCTGTCGCTTCTTTGGAGCAACAACCAACAGCGTCCATGGTTGCGGAAGTGTTCCAGCTCACGTATTGCAGTAGCGCCCGTTGACGTCCGTCGGGATCGCCGTCAGGACTGCAGAAGACCGGCTGGGAACTTTTGGAACACTCCTGCTCAAACACGAGCGATCAGTTCATTCGGCCAGCAAACGTTTCAGGTCGCTTCATACAATTGTGGTTCCAACAGTGGCCCGATCGCTGCACCGGCGCCTCACAGTAGTCGACCGACGAACAGTCCAAGCTGGCTTCGTAAATCGGCCGCACCGCACCACAATTCGATCTCGCTGCGTAATCATTTCAGCCACGCGAACTTCAGGCTTGCAGTCGCTCAATCGCTGCTAAACGAAGCGGGAATCAACTCGGCTCATCGAGAACCATCAAAATCCGCGAGCCACGAAGGATACTCTGCAAAATTTCAGGTTCGCGAGCTTTGCTCTGGGCGTAACGGCGTAGCGGAAACCGCGAGTTCCGTCTGAAGCGTCGACGAAGTTCGTTTGCGTGCCTGTTTGATTAAAGCTACACAACGCTATCATCTTTGAAGTCGCTTCTTTCAAAAAGGCAGTGCCGCTGATGCGGAAGGTCTCCCAAAGCCAGTTGTTCCAGGATGGGCGTTTTGCGGTATGTAGCCTTGCCTGGCCTGTTCAGGGAAAAAAGAAGTCGAGCGTTTTGATGATCGCTAAGCAACATGGGGAAAAAGGTTTCGGCATGAACACTCACGTAGGGCGAGGTCTCTTCTGAGACTCGCATTTTCAGCGTCTCAGAGAGGACGCGGATGTACGTGGTTGCACACGTTAGGACTTGTAACCTACCTGTTTTGTCCCTCACTGATGTTCGCATGTTCCTCGCTACTGCTTTGCCGGAAGTGCTTCACGGTTTGCCTCGACGCGATGACCCTGGGCAGAGACCTGGGTCGTCGCATCGATGCGATCGCTCAATCAATTGCGATTACTAAGGGCGTTGGGGTCGACCGTTTCACGATTTTGCCACCACCGGGCTGCGGTCGCCTTCACCCGTGGTCGCGTTGTTGATGGTTCGTCTTTGTGCTTTTGTTCGTCAGTCAAGATCGCTGCCATCTGTTTATCAACTTCGGCTTTGCAGCGCTTTGAGCTGGCCTTTGCTGCTTTTCGGTAGGTCGAGAGACTGGGCGATTTAAACTCCGGCAACACTGACCGGGTCGCGGTGGAGGTCCGCCGGGACCGCCTGGGCCGCGACCGGCTTGTTCGCGAGGCCCATCTTGCTTTCACCATGCGCCACCGGGTCCGCCACGCCACCGCGTTCCTTCCCACCGCGTCCTTGTCCACCGCGTCCTGTCCACCCGGCTTCGCCTCGCGGCCTCCAGCCTCACTTTGGCTCCAGGGCGACGTTGCATTGCCTCGGTTCATTGCCTGTTCCTTGGGGGCGGGCCTCCATTGGGCCTTGTTGCATGCCTCACGTTGATTTCCGCCTCGTTGTTTGCTCAATCGCAGCGGTTAATTCCGCCTTTGGTAAGTGGGCCAGCGCCATTGGCATCGGCCGTGTCAAAAATCCGCTGATCATTTCCATTTGGCGAACCACCCCTGGTCCACCACCACCTGGTCCACCACCACCTGGTCCACCACCACCTTGGCACCGGGCCCGCGTCCGCCGCCAGGCGTTGTGCATGACGAAGCTGGGAGAGGTAAAGACACGCAAACAGTGCAAAGCGAGAGAACGTTTCATCAGTGGATTCCGGTTTGTGGAGAACAGTTGTGAAGGGATGGGAGAAGTCGGTCGTCAATTCAATGCGTCAATCGCAGCAACCAGGGTGACAGGAAAACCCGGGAAAGTGGCGGCAGTTTTTCGTAGCCCGGAAAATGGGAGCGTACAAAAGGGGGCGTCTTTTTGGGAAAATTCCTTCCCCAGCGGAAACTGCTAGTTTCTTTGCTGAGTCGGGTATTCATATGCTCGACGCGGTAAGAGCGAATTCCCAACGAGACGATCGTGATCCCTGTAAGGCAAGTAGGTGCGTCGCGGCACCGACTCGCTCCCAAAGATATTCTCGCATTGGACCGGAACGGTTTTCCCATTCCATCCCGGTTGGCCAAGCAATTCCGCGGAGTCGATGTTGCGGTGAACTTGTTCACCAACGCTGGCACAAACGAAAGTTCCTACTCGAACGGATCATGGTTATTAGAACACGGCGGTAACCTTGGTGCGGCGATAGAACACGGTCCCCGATCAACAAGAGATGGGCGGCATGGGCGAAGCACGATGCACGGCCAATCCACTCACACCCACCAAACAGGCGAAGCGGTGTCCGCGCCCCGATGATCAAACACACAAAACGGTGATCGAACCCAGCGCGGCCGAAAGGCGTCCAGGGCAACCGCCGTCAGGTATTTCCGATCAACACATCGACCGTTCCGGATCGACGCAGGCCAAATAAATCCAGCGTTGACCTTCGATTTCCGGTTTTGCTGATGCAGTGTCGCCCACAGCCAGTAAAACCAGCAAGCACCGTGACCTCGGCACCAGAATTACAGGTGACATGCCTACCTTCGACGTATTCTCAGGATCCGTGATTGGAACATTCTGAGACCTCGCGACGCCCCCTACGACCGCCACGGGATGGGCGACGGGGAAGGCGACAACACCAACCACAATTGCCATCCGCCCCAACGTCACGAACGACGTACATTTCAATTAGCATTCACATCCAGCGGCGATTCTGAAGGTTTACATGCGATCTCTCCGCGGTTGCCGACGAAAAGCAGCGATTTCAAATACTGCCTCCAAGTTTACCCCCGGGAGTTCCGCATTGCTCGATCCGCAACCCCGTCCTCGTGAATCCAGGCCGCGGATGCGGCTGTAGAACTCAGCGGATCACGCAAGCGACACTTTTAACTGGCCGTGCCTTGATTCATGAAGTCCATCGACCCAAGTCGACGTCCGCAAGTCGAATGGATCAGCTTGGCCGCATCCGGACCGATGATGCTTGACCTCCTGAGGTGTGTCGGGCAGGATCGATTCAATTTCCTCAGCGGTGCGACGCCAAGAGACGGACGCCGGAATCAGCCAAGAACGGAGGACGTCACTGATTCGATTCTTCCTGAAGCACGTGGCCTGGCCCCAAAAAATCAGTCCGCGTTCCTGATGCGTCCACTGTTTCAACATATTGGGTCATGTTCGTTTCGCCCCACCGGGTCCAAGCCCGTTGTAGGGTTCGTCCAGATCAGCAACTCGGGTTCATGGGCGATCGCTTGGGCAATTTTGGTTCGCTGTCGCATGCGAGCGAGTAGGTTCCATCGACCGATGCATCGCGCCAGTCATTGCCCACGGTTTCCAGCGCTGAGAGGGCGAGTTCCCGGCACTGCGGCGTGGAATATCATGCAGCGGACTGGTACTGGATCCAATTCCAGTGCCGAACGTTCGGATACAGCACATCCGAATGCTGGCACCAGGCCGATTCCGTCCGCAACAAGGCGGCGGTCCGTTGGACGGCTCGGTGCCCATTGGACTCGCAGGGTTCCGATGCTCGGGCGGAAAATGGCCAATCAAACAAATGATCAGAGGGTCGTTTGGGCCTGATCCGTTCGGGCGATCAATCCATAGGCCCCGTGGGCAAGTGCAACGCCAAGTCGTTCACGCCAACGACCATTTTTGCCATACATTTTGGTTAAACGTTGGTTCAGTTCAAGGCATCGCTCAAACACTTAGCTTTGCGATGATTGCGTTGCGCAACCAGCCCAATAGGACAGCACCGTTATCGCGGACGAGGCGCCAGGCATCGAAAAAATGGCCATGCGCTCGCCGGTGTGGAAATCCAAGTTGAAACCCAAGCCTGTTTACTTTGCCCAGAAATGTGGTACGGCGGAAAGCAATCGGCCATTGGTCGAGATCATAATTCAAAAATCCCCTGGTCCTCGGGAAAGCGCCGCGGGGCCAGCCATACCCGACTTAATGGACAGAAAACTTCGGACGTCAAATACTTTGATACGCAAACAACCCCATGGGCGCCCAGGTCGCCAAAAAACAAGCAAAGGTTGCGTTTAACCGGCTTTCTGACTCAGCGAGGGAAAAACCCGGCCACGGGCCAAAACCGCTTTTGTCCGTTCGGGATCATCCCACACCGCCGGGACCGCTGGCCAAAATCCGCAAAGCGGGGGATGAATCCAAGGTTTTGCAAAAAAAAAAACGGGGGACCCGAGAGATGTTTTTCAGGCGAACAGGCAAAGGGGGGGGCACGCCCCATTTTTTTTTTTTTTTTCCCCAACCATAAGGGGGGACCAGGGCAAAACCGCCGGGTTAATTTTTTTTTTTCTCCTTTTCTTTTTCCCCCTTTGGTGGTGA
>Ga0163217_1073319_pt1 | contig 16511 bp, 17 predicted proteins | sample SynspAceP_FD_185933 | JGI IMG/M metagenome (GOLD analysis project Ga0163217, IMG submission 185933) | Saline lake microbial communities from Ace Lake in Antarctica - Synechococcus sp. Ace-P (PacBio error correction) | ecosystem: Environmental > Aquatic > Non-marine Saline and Alkaline > Saline ... | reverse complement strand
ATTCTATTTTTCACATCTTCAACAGTCTTCGATGTAGTAATTTCTCACGTTCAATGATAGCCCTACCGCAAGTCCATTCTTTCACGCAAATGTTGCCAAAAGCGTAGTTCTCAAATTCCCGGCTTTGCCATTCGATTGGTGGAATTTCTCATCCACAGTTTTAAAGTCTAGAAAATCCGGAAGCATGGGTACAATTACGGAACCTACCGGCCGACCTTTGGAAATTCCCGAAACCATAAATGAAGTAGGAAAGGCGCTTTTACCCTACAGCAGAGCAACCGTTCGGTTGAAAAAATATCTACAAAGCGCTTCGGTGTCCTCCTTATAAGCATTAGCAGACATGGAAGGCTCTCCACTGTAAATTTTCTTTGCAGCCTGCGTGTCTTACTAAAGCGCTCGAATTTCATCTTCGGACCAATGTAAAAGTGGCCTCAAAGTAGTGACGTCAAATCGTCTTTGTAGATTTCCCATCAGGAATCATTCCCGCTCAAGGTTTGTAAGGACCAGGATCGAGGGCTTTTAAAAGTTGGACCCTTTTGGAGCCAAGACCGAACTAAGCGCTCGTATCTTTCTACCGCACCCAATCGCTAGAGCTGTAAGTGGATCAAATCGAATGCTCCCTCGCTGATCATGAGCAGGCGGACCAAACTTCCGAGTTTCAATAATTTGGCTTGGAGCACCTTTCATGGAAAAACCGTAAAGGATAGATTAAAATCAATTCGGGTTTGCTCGCCATCGGTAAATCACCATCAAGACTGCACATTCTACTTGGGTTCTTTGATAGCGATTGCTGACCGCAGTCATCAATCATCTCAGCTATAATCCGCTTTTTACAAATTTATCGAGATTATTGGATTCCGAATATCCAGCCAGCCCGGGAAAGGGATAGGAGCCGATGACGGGGGTTCTGATTGGGTTGGTTGCATTGGTTAGCGGAAAAAGGGATTAGGAAGAAAAGAGATTAGAAATGAAAGATTTAGCAATTAATAGATCGTTAGTTTAATATTTTAATGCCATTTTTAATCAAAAAAAAGAGTTGTTTTTTCATCCCGCTTTTCGGCATTTCCCACATTTACAATTTTTGGCTGGCTTAGTCCTTGTATAACCGGCTTTCATTGTCAAGAAAGCTGAAATAAGGAGAAGGTCAATATTAATATCCCTTGAAAATCCTTACTATTCTAGCTACGTCTTCAAAATTATCCAAATATTCATCATCACTAAAAATTGCCAAGCTCCCCTTCAATTTCATGTGTTACCAAAAGTGATTGGCTTGTTTTTCGAAAGAACAAACGTTTGTAGGAAAAGCTGTTTGTCAATTGAATTTATCAATTTCATTTTTAAAACTTTAACCAAAAAGAACTCAATTCTTTAAAACATTATGCCTTTATCATTGCGGCTTTGTCCAAGCTCAAATCTTCCTTTTCCCAAAAAGTATCATGGACATTTATTATTTCATGAATTGACCAGGTAGTATTCTCCCATAAATTAAATAATACGTTTCATGTCCTGCGATGATCTCAATTTAATTGTTTAATAAGGTTGTTTTTACTTCGATGCCTGTCCAAAGTGAACATAACTTCCGATTCCCATTTTATTAATGAAACCCAAATGGTTCTTGGCCATATACATCTCCTGAGCACATATTTTTTTCTTATGATTAGATTAGCATGTTATTATGTGCTTAAAATCAAAATATCGAAGCTTTTCCGGCAATTCTGACATCTGACATCCCTCATCACAATCTCCTTTCACTTCCCGCTTACTTTTTCTTTTACAATTGGTTTCACCTTATCCGCGTTCGGAAGTTTTTTCGGTTTTAATCAGCAAGTGCGCGTCTGCGCGTATTCGTATAGACAGAAGGTTTCGTTAAAGCCGGTTTTCCCCGCCAAACTTCAAATCTACAGGCTTCCCCAAAGCTTGGTCTATAGCGGATTTATAAGCAGCATCACAATCACTGCATTCCACAAATGTAAAAGCCATCATAAGAAAGTTTCTTGTGGTGAGTGCCATTTTCGATTGCTTCAAAAATGTCAATAACATTTTGGATACCAATCATGGGCTTCATCACCGCACTGGAAAACTGCCAGCCGGAAATCAATTCTGCCTTTTCGGTACGTATCTTTCCTTCCCAGAGTAAACACAAAAACGCTGTTCGCAGCCACGAGATCACCCAAATTGTACCTTCGGTTCCCTTCACCTCATCGCGAAGACTTCCATTACCGCACGGGAAAGTCCAACTGCTTCAAATTGTCCAACTGGCTCCGTTTTCATATTTCACTAATCCAACTAGCGTATTTCTGCCTCAATCGGCTTCACTTGCCGTATCTGCCCAGCCAACATCACCTCCACAGACGAATATCTTTTTCCGATAAAAATTTCGGCTGATTTTCTATGCAGTGGCAGCCCAAATCTACAATAGCACCACCCCAGCGGCGTCCAATCCCAAAACCGTTCTGAATGATTGGGCCGGGTGAGTTTCCCAGAGACTTACCCAAAGACTCGACCTATAGCACCATCCTGTACTGATTTGGGGGATTTGAGAACTTGCGGTGTAGCAAAATTCTTCTAATAGGCCTGAGAAGACTCCGGCTTTCTCACAAGCTCCATCATTTTCTGAAGCTTCGCCGCAGTTCGCCCAAGTGCGTTTGGTGCAGAGTACGGGTTTTTATGCTTGAACGCAAAAGCATGACTGCCGCCTCGTTCGGAGAGTTTGGAAGGGCAATAATGATGATTTGTGAATCTGGGTGTCCGGATAGCAAGGCCTCCATATTTCATAAGAAGCAGTCGGGACTTCTATAATCTTTTTGCGAAGCGATCTACTGTTTCCTGAAGATCGGGAATAGACGACTTTACCTCTTGTTCTTCAGGCGTCTCCCCACTAGGTGAATTTCGGCATAGAAACCTTCCGATAAATCTCCTCGAGTATACATAAGTTTGCCTAGTTATGAGTTTTTGGGATTGAGAACTTAATATATACCTGCGGGGCTATTTGAGAAATTAAACCCTATTCGCTGTATAGAAGAGTTTTGCTTCCCCGGAAATAGGATGGGCATCCCGTTTTGCTGATCATTGCAATGCGGTGCCATGCGTCATCATAGGCGGCTGTTTTGAAAAGCGAAGTGCTTTCTCAGAACCGATTAATGCTCCAGCAGTCACACTTTTGGAGAGAGGATGTCCGGCTTGGGTAAGTAGATTTGCCACTTCAGCTTTGATTCGATTGATTCAACATTGCAAAGATCCAATATGTAGAAGCTGGAGTACTGGAGTTTCCAAACCATCCATTTTCACCATCGCATCCCGACTGGTGCTCCTGCAATCCAAAACCAAAATCACAGAAATCTTGTATTTCTTTCGTCCGGATTTGTTTGAGGTAGTAGAAGCCTCTGAATGTTTTTTAGAACATCAGGACCACTGTTTTGATTCCTTTCGGATGGGGAAAAATCCCGCCATTTCTATTGTACGACATTGCAACCTGAGGAAGAAATTCACTAAGCTTGAGTCATTATTCAAGAAGTCAAAATTCGAAGAATTTGCGACGTTAGACCGGAACATTTTTCCAAAATTCGCTTGGCGCTGATCCATTAGTCCGACCACCTAGATGTGAAGGTCAGAGAAAGCTCCACGATCGGGTTGAACCTGAATAGCCATAGCGTTGGCCCACATTCTCTCCACCATAATTCGACTGTGACCAGAGCCAAAGAACATTGTGCCATTCTACCAGCAAGGATTGATTTTGAGAACCATTTTCCGCCTGCGGTATTGAATGCCTGATTCTTGAGTTTCGGATTTGCAATCTAAAAGCTCTTGGCAGCGATCGAGATAGGTTTGAGTGTAGCTCATTTAGAATTGTAGTCTGATTTATATATTTTATTCATAGCAAATTGCTGCAAGCTCTCCATATTGCCCAGAAAGGTCCTCAAATTTTGCTTCAAGATTTTGGTTTCTTTCCCTGAGACGAAATTCATACCGAGTCAATAAATCTTTGGAAGCGCGTTCAAATAGAAATGTTTCCTTGCATGAGTCAAGCCACCTGAAAAGGACGACTTGCTTCCGGGGAAAAGATATTGGTAAGGAGCAAATCGGATAGCGCAGGGTTTCGCATCATGTCCAGCCATATCCTGTGGCAAAATGTTGTCCCTTTCTTATAGGCCTTCAACGTAATTCATAAGTAACTTTGAAATTGGCCGACTTCTTTCTGTGGATGAATAGTTTCCAATTGCATATTCCCAAACTTCCCAAGGAATCCCCAGTAATACTCAATGTCAATTTCCGAACCAGATTGACAGTGGAATGCCCCGATATGTTCCCGCATTTGTGCCAATCCCTGATAGAGATCCTGCCATCTAGCAGGGCAAACCGCTGCCGACGCCTTTCCAAGGTTAGCAATACGCATTTTTCATTTCCTCGCAAACACTTCCAAAAGTAAGCTCAGCCTCAATGCTGCATGGGCACATTTTAGAACCGAAGTCTTCTTTTCCCAAAAATCCACTCCATCAAAACGCAGGCTAACCAGAGGGCGTTCGGTAGAAAGTTGTGCAGGTGTTGGTTTCATTTTGCTAATCCGGGGCAGAAAAGCCCTATTTTGATCGATGGGTCGGAATCAACTTTTCTCGAAGCTCAGTATAAAAGTCTTGACATTTTTTTGCCAATATTTTCCCAATTACTTTCTCACTAGTGGCTTTCGAGTTTGGTGAAGGAGGTACGTCCTCATCGATGAGTACACCTTTGATATTGTTTACCTCGCGAGGTCTATTCCTATTTGCTTTTTTCATGGGTATTGTCCTTCTGTCAAGTGCCCAACCTCCCATCGCTTATGAGATCTGCCAAAGTAGTAAATTTGGAATCATTCTGAAAGGAAGAAAACTGCTGCTTGATCCAGATCAGAAGCTGCCGAACACTTTTACACCATCAAGGGGCATTTTTGAGAAGAAAATCATTATTTCTGAATCGGTTCCATGCTCGTTTTGACAGGGGACTTTAACTAATGCCGGCGCATAGGACATTGATTTCGAATATTTTGAGAAGCGTAATAAGCGGCGGGTACTCACCGGCAGGCCTTCTATTGCAGCTTTTGCCGCTGCGTAGGCATGGGTGAACAAAGTATTTGAGATGGAGAGAAATGCTAATAAACCCAGATTCAAGATAGAACCGCCATGAGCTTAGCTTTTGAAAGCCTGAATTGCGCCTGATGGAGAGCATTACGAAGTCAGATTTAAGGCTGAGTGTTTTGATTCCAAACATCGCTGCTGTCAATTCATGCAGGGACCGTCGCCGAATTTTCTTCCGCTTCCGCCGGCTACATGCATTAGCAGCCCATGGAAATCTCCGATTTCTCCAGGCAAGTTGCTATGGCTTGGTTTGCAATCCTTCTTCTCGGGCATCTTCCACAGATTTATCCATGGATTGCTTTTTGAGCTGGGTCGGCCAGCATCTTCTGCACTAGCTTCATCCAAACCAAACTAAGACTAGATTGCACCTTTTTCGTCCCAAGCTTTGGCGGCGAAGGCAATTCCAGACGTGCCTCAATTTAATGACAATCGCTTTTTGAGCTCTTCATGTGGGGTTTTATTAAATAAATGGGGTTATTAACCTTGATTTGCGGAATGAAAACTGAATTTTGTATGCATAGTTCACTCTCATGTACCCAACTTACCAAAAGCACTAGATCATTGTCCGTAACTGATTTTTTGATTCATCGAAAAATTGACTTGGATGCTATGGAGAGGAATTAAGAAGTATGGGTTTTTGATTTTTGAGTTGGAAAATTGGATAAACCAGGATTTGTTCTCGAAAATCAGCTTGAATTGTTTAATTCATTTACTGCGAGTATTGTATTAGGAAAATTATTCTTTTGGGATTAGTATTTCCAGAAGGCTCATAGTTTTTATCCATGGGAAAATCAATTTCAATAAGAATCATTTTTTTGTAAATTCGTTAATTCTACGAGAAATCAATAACTATATAAAATTATGGATACTACTTAACGACCCTCATGGCAAAGTCTACGCACCAATAACGAAAAGCACAGGAAATGCCCTACGCGGTCACAGGAGGAACTGTGAAAAAAGCAGCAGGGAAAGCCGAACTCGAATAGAGCTGGTGGCCTAATCAATTGAATCTGGATATTCTTCGACAGGCATTCTTTCCTTTCAATCCAATGGGAGAAGATTTTGATTATTGCTGAAGAATTTAAAATCACTTGATCTAGCAGCTCTGAAAAACGATCTTGCTGATTGATGTAGATTCCCCAAGATTGGAGTGGCCGGCAGATTATCCGGTATTATGGTCCATTTAATGCATCAGAATGGCTTTTGCACAGTGCACGGTACTTACCGTATTGGCGATGGTAGAGGTGGCGCAGGAGCTGAATGCACGATTTGCTCCGCTAACAGCTGGCCTGATAATTTGCCAATTTGGATTAAAGCCAGTGTTTATTACTTGGCCTGTTCAAGCAAAAATATGGAAGAAAAATCTCTTGGGCGATGATGATGCTTGCGGGGCGCGGCTTGACAAATCTCCCAACAAAACCCATGTTGCTTGACACCATGGGTTGAAACTTTGGATTCGGAGAGAGGAGTGGGATGTTTTGGAGCCAGAGGAGGATTGTTACTGGGGTCTGAGAAAGAGTGGATTGGAGACAAAGATCGCTACACTGGTGAGGTGACTAGAAAATCCACTTGGAGCTTATACATGGATGATCTATGTGCATCAGAAGGACCAAAGGACAGCCTATATCCAATCGGATCAGCACGTGACATTCGGTGAGACTTTTGGGCCGATGGCAATGAATGACGAAGAAACTGTAGCCCTGATTGCAGGTGGCCATACTTTTGAGTAAACTCACGGCGCCGCAGATCCTACAAAATATGTAGCTGCAGAACCAGCTGCCGCTTCCATTCGAGAGCAAAGCATGGGGTGGAAAAACTCATTTGGATCAGGTAGCTGGTTGACAAATTACAAGTTTGATTGGAAGGAGCTTGGACAACTTATCCTACTAAATGGAGTAATGACTACTTCGAAAACCTTTTGGTTTTAATGGGAGTGACAAAAGTCCAGCTGGAGAACATCAGTGGAAGCCTAAAATGATGCGGTGCGGAACTGTACCCTTTTTGGGATTTGGGGCCCAAATTTTTGGAACCCCCCATTTTTTTTTTTTCCCCCATTGAAGCATGCACCATTTATGTCACTCAGGATTATCGCAATGAAGAGGATTCCTGCTTATGCGAAGATTTCAAAGATTCTATGAGAATCCAGATAGAGTTTTGCAGATTGTTGTTTGCACGTGCTTGGTATAGTGACGGCACCCGTGATATGGACCTATCAACGTTATTTGGGTCGGATGTACCAAAGAAGTTTTGATCTGCAGGATCCTATCCCAGGCAGTAGATTATAAGTGATCGATGCTAAAGATATCGCAAAGCTAAATCAGATCATCCTGCTTCGCCTTTCTGTTTCCAATTGGTAGCAACTGCATGGGCATCGGCATCTACTTTCGTGGATCAGATAAGCGCGCGGGCAAATGGTGGAAGGAATTCGCCTTTCTCCTCAAGAAATATTGGGATGTTAATAATCCAACTCAATTGTCAACTGTTTTGAAAACTATGAAAGTATTCAAGCATCTTTCAACGGAGTCAATCGGATGGAAAGGAAAGTTTCTATTTGCAGACCTTATTGTATTAAGGTGTTGTGGAGGTATTGAGCAGGCCGCAAAAATGACTGGGTCATGAGGTAGTCTGTGCCATTTACATCCGGATAGAGCTTGATGCGGCATCAGATCAAACTTGATGTAGAATCATTGCAGGCTCTTGAGCCTGCAGCTGATGGATTTAGAAATTATTTCAGATCAAGCACAGTGCTTCTGCCGAAGAAATGTTGATCGATAAGGGCAGCTGCTATCATTGACTACTCCTGAAGTGCAGTTTTTACTTTGGTGGGCTTCGTGGATCAATTTATTCAATTCTGATGTTCAAGTCCATGGTGTGTTTCTGAACAATCAGGAGCTCTGACCAATGATTTCTTGTGAAATTCTATTGGACATTGCGAACTACTTGGAGTGCTCGAGTACTCACGGACTTATTCAAGGTCGCGATCGATTGACAGTGATGTTAAATGGACTGGAACACGAGTTTGATTTGATCTTTGCGTTTCAAACTCTGAGTTGAGAGCGATAGCCGAGGTTTACGCTTCTGGTGATTCTGATTGCTAAGTTTTCAAGACTTGTTTCAGCTTGCGGACAAAGTGATGAATGTGGATCGTTTTGATCTCAAGTAATTCTAGGCTAATAAATTAAAAAGGTGATCGGAAACAGATCACCTTTTTGTTTAGGGGAGAATTTGCACGAAGAGATTTTTATTTCAGGGACCTGATACGTGATCCTAATCGATTTAATCCGACTTTAATTTCTGGAGACCCATAAATAACATCCGCCTAGCCCAGTTCGATGGTTCTCAATCATATGACCATTGGCCCTTGATCGATAGCAAAGGTATTCTGTGGAGAAATCATACTGCGAGACTCATGGCATCAAGAACCATATTTTCCAAAAAACTTTATCCCCATAGTTTTCATATAAGATTCCTGATCCTTTCTACTCTTCCTCAGGCGTGTAACGATTAGAGAAACCGCACGCAGTGGGAGAGATCACTCCAGTGTCATTTCCGGACGATGGGCATTCGGTAAAATTTAAAAGAATTGGATGCTGGTAAGTCCCAAGGTTTTTTCCATCTTCATAACCTGAAATTTCCGGAACTTGTTGATACACCAAGCTCGATTGATTAGCGTTGATTTCTATTTTCTTTCCCAGTAGTCCGCATAGCTATCTTTGAAGCCTTTGGGTTGAGACCTGAGGTAGAATAAGCCGCCCAAATAGCGGTCCTCCATTTCTTCTGCACCATTATGTTTGAGTTGGATGATAGTGAAAAACCAAAGGAGCCCACCCGAAGCTTTGATCCCTCCATTATTTCTAGCCCAACTTGATGGTATCTTCTGGAGAATAGGATGCAGTAGGTGAGGGAGGGCTGCCAAAACATAGGTGATTAAAGTTTCATTATAGCCCTCTAAAAGCAAAATTCATATCCCAAGCAAAATTTGGGCGCCAATGCCAATTAAGTATTTTTGACCATCTCTTGTATAAATCCCAATCCATCTCTCGCAGAAGCACATCTATTCGCATTGGGGCAAGGATCTTTCTTCAAACCGGTTCCACTTTTTGTATATTCTCGAAAACAGCTAATAGTCCTTGAATCAAAAAGGCAGACTCTACTTAAATCAGCCCATCGTCTTTTTGTCCGAAAGGTTTTACTTTTTCCAGGTTTTTCCATCTCAACCAATGTGCCCAGATTCATGCCAGCGATCTGTTTTTCTAAGAAACCTACCATCTCTCAATCGTATCCCGAGCTGGATCTCTACTGACCATCCTCGCTCTATTTCCGCCCAAGATTCCAATCAATCCCATTCCTGTGCTCCAAGTAGTGATGATGTGTGATCATTATCTGGTAGATTCCATCCAATGAATTCGCTCAGGAGCCATTCCTGGAATTAGTTTCGGCCCTCCCAAAAATATGAAAGGTGTAATATCTTGAACAGAATCTAAAAGCTGTTCATCTTGAAAAGCTTGACGATTAGTAGTGAAAGCTTCTGGTACTGGGCTTTCAGCGCATCCGTGCAAAAAAACCGATTAAACAATAAACCAAGGTGGAGGTTAGGAAACTCAATGGTTTTAAGTTAGAGATCATATTGGAATTTAGAGAAATTTCTTCTGCTAATACAAAAAAGGAGGGCACTGATTAGATGCCTCCTTTTTTGATTTACGCCGTTGTGGATTTAATTTCGCTTAAAGAAAACATTTTTAGCCGCTTTTGCTTTTTCATAATAGCTATTGTAAACTTCTATGATTTCTGTTAGTCTGCGCTTCCGTATCGTTGGTGGCAGCTGGTTCTTATCCCCCAAGGCTATTAGGTGTAAAATCTTTTTTGGAAGCCACTTTTAAAGTGGTTAAAAATCATTTACAGAAGCTGCCCTTGCCTTCGATAAATCAAGGTTGTAAGCTTCTTTTCAGGTATTGTCGGTATGACCGTTCACTAAATATTTTGTTTTGTGCCTTAGTAAGGGTAATGGCCAATTTGCTCGAGATTTTCTTGGATTCATCTGTAAGCGAAGATTGGGCTATCGAAATATCAATCCTGAATTGAAGGTGTTTTTATTCCATCAAGCAGGCTCGATTCAAATTCTCGAATTTTCGGATCCTTCTCGAGTTTCATTCGATTGATATTCAGATGTTCGCTGACGAAAGTGCCCAACCTTTCTTCCCAATCTCTAAATCCAGGAATTAACACCAAAGCCAGCACTTTCCACTTACTGCAAGGGGTATAGATGGACGTCTTTAGCATTGCTTTTCCCCTGTAACTAATCGTTCCCAAATGAAAATTTGTGGCCTATCATCGTTTTGATTCTTAATCGGGTAGAGTCTCTAGGTTTGTGTTTAATGGGAATTTTAAACACCAAATCCACACCGAGTGCCCAATTATAGGAATTAGGGTGGTTTTTAGGATTCCTACAAGGAAAATTTTGCCGTTTTGTGGGAATAGTTTACTTTAAAAACTGAAAAAGAAGCTAGTATAAAAATTTAGTGCGTAGCTAAAACTCTGCTAGGACCGTTTGAGGCAATGTTGCAGCTAGAAATGAGGAGCATATTTTTGAAACGCGGATCATGAAATTGTTTTAACTTTTTTTGCAATTTTTTATTGAGAGCCTAGTAGTTGGTAGAGAAAAAACTCCAGATTGGGAATTTTGCTGGGGAGGTTTCGATAGGATTAGACGACCGATTCAAACTAGAACCTTACTTGTATTTATTGAAATTGATTATTTCATCAATTATTATAAAAAAAGGAAGGCATCTTAATTGGACGCCTTCTTTTTGTGATTTCGGTTATTTTTAGGTTTAGAATTCTCCTAAATCACCCCGTTTAGTGCTTTTTGCATTTTTTCTTTGCATAATAGCAACTTCTACTCTACGATTTCTGTTGTTACCAGCTTTCCTATCATTGCTTGCAATTGGTTTTTCCTTCGCAAATGCTTTCTAGGGAAAGTCTTTTTGGTGCCACTTTCAGGTGGTTAGAAGTCTTTACTGAGCAGCTCTTGCCTTCGATAGTCAGGTTATAAGCGTTCGTTCCAGTGTTTATATCAGTGTGACCTTCCACTAAAATATTTGTTGGTCCTCATATTTCAGTAAGGTTACAGCTAACCTGTGGGATTACTCCTGGATTTGTTCTGTAAGTGAAGATTGTCATATCGACATTAATCCTTGAGAAGTCAAAGGTGATTTTTTATACTTCTCCTACACGTTCGATTTTTGCATTTTTCAGATCCTGTTTCAAGTTCCTCAGGCTTGCCTATCCATCTGTTTTCCGATATCGCACCTGCTGTGCACCAATGGCTGATCCAAGTATGACTCCAAAGCAGTGTTTTCTCCGGCCATCACACCTCTAAAGCACCGCCCGCGGCACCACTTATTGCGCCACCTTTTACAGCATTGCTTTACCGCACTGATCGATCAAATGAAAATGTGGGGCGATCTCTTCTATAAATAATTTGTTGTTGTATTTCATTGGTTTGTGTTGTAAGTGAAGTTGTACCAAAAACTTATGCCGTATTGTCCAAAATGATAATTTAGATTGTTTTGGGAGTTACTTAAACAATCTATTTCGCCTGTACTTGGGGAATAACGTTGAGCAAAATGTGAACATAAAGCTTGAATAATTTTTTTACGCTGGCTATACGCCTACTGGACGGTTGACTTGTCTTTGGCTAGAAAGGAGGAATTTACCAGCATCTTCAAAAAAATGTAGTATGAACAGTTTTCGACTTTTTTGGACCGTTTCTGCTTTTGTCTATTCAAAGTCGGTATTTGCCCAGAAAAAAAAGGATCCGCATGTGAGTGTCTTTTCGTTAGATGGGGTTTTAGAGATACGATTTATGGTAACCCGCTTCAATCCGGAAATCTTTTACTCGGATTTATTAAAAAATTGGTGTGGAGCGGAATCCTTAATTCATTTTTCCCAAACAAAGACATTCCAAATATTATACCATCGCTACAGGATTAAGGCCTGAAGCACCATGGAATCATAGATTAATTCATTTTATGATTCCGATAAAAATGATATTTATCGCATCAATAGGCGCGATTTGGTGATGATGGAATTTTGGTATGCGGCACGCGCTCTGGGTTTACTTGGCTGAGAAAATGGCGATGAAAGCCGCCAGTTATTTTTTTGTAGGTTCAGAGGCTGACGTTGCAGGGAGTTCGGCCAGTTTTACTACGATTATGATGCCAAGTTGAATAATCTTAACTTCGGGTTTCCAAGTCTCGAATGCTCAAATGCCAGATTCGATTCGTCCACGAATGATTACGATTGTATTTTCTCAGATATGGGATGATGTAGGCATAGTACGGAGCAATGAATGATAGTCAGCTTTCGACCGGTTGGCGCACTTGATCGGACTAGGCATTATTTGAGGCGTGAAAAGTTTGGATGAAAGAGGTGAAATAATCATCATAGTAATTCGACCACGCAATGGGGTGATGTGCCTTTGGAAAACTATATCGCAGCTTGAATGGATCACTCAAGGGGTTTCTGGGTTAGCGTAGGTGAATACCGGCAGGCTTTGGCCACATATCTACACTTGATGACTCAAAGGATAAAACAAAAAGTAATTGAGCCAATTAAGTAAGAAAGCATTGGATTCAAGTTTTTCGATCCGGCAGATAAGAAATATTACCGTGATCTGAGTCTCTATGGAGATTCGAATTTGGGACGTGATTGTTTTGGCTGATTTAGGGTATTACTTTATGGAAAAAAAAATTGAAAGACAGAAGAAGTCATTGCCCGGTGGTCGATGCGTATTTTGATGAACAGCGTTAAAGGAACCCACGGCGTACAGCAGAGTATCGCGGAGATGCATGGAATTTTTCTACGCTCAGGACCCAACTAAAATCCGGATTTGACAATAGCTTCATTTGATAACATTCACATTTACCCCACTCATTTGTAAGATTTAGGATTACCTATTCCAGGGATTTGATGGAATGGAAGGTTTTGGACGCCCATTCAAAAGATGAGCATGATAGAATTGATATAAAAAGCCGAAAAAGAACGTTGATTTTCTTAGTTCGTAGGTTTTACAAAGAAGAATTCGATGTCATGAGTCGCTCGGGCGATCTTCATGCGGTTAGTCAGGATTGGGACATCATTGATCCATTTGTCGATTGAAATGATCTTGCTGCAAGTGGCCGTGAAAAGGACACAGCGCGACGCAAGTTCATAGGAGTGTGCGAAAAATGCTCATTTCGATTGAACAAGCTCATTTTGGTATTGGTTGGGCTTTGGTTTATGATAATAGACAAGTATTTTGAGGGGAAACAGACAAAATTATCGAAAAGAGCATGCCGGGTTCGAATTGGGCTTCACATGCTTTTATGCGTTTGGGAAGCAAGACCACGCTTCAATTTTATTAAAAAACTTTACTTTAAAAACAATGAATGTCAGCTACTACTTTTTTTCTTTTGCTACTTATCTTTACAGGCAGCCTTTTTCCCAAAGGCAGGAGATCTTACTTTTCAATGGAAAGGACCTTAAAGGAATGGCATATCGATGTGCCGGATTTGCAAAAAGACAGTTCACTTCGAGTTCCTGTCATAATTAGAAATGGACTTTTAGTGAGTTGGGATCCGCAGGACATTTGATTACGATGCAGTATATGATAAATTATACTCTGGAGCTAGGGACTATCGATTTGCTGGCGAAACCTGGTCAATTGGGTGGCGGTTGGTTCATTGCTTGTACCGCCAAGAGCGCTAGTATGGGATGTTCCCAAAGGTCTATTGAGGTCCAACTGATCACCAGAATGCAGGTGATTCTGGTGTATCAAGAAAATTATCCAAGTTGAAGATATATGGTAGCAAGACGTGCCCAAAGGAAAAGTGGGTTGAGCTGAAGAGGAAGCGGAGATAAGTCAGATGACAGACGACGGAAAAGGCCTGGGAGATTGGATCACGGCTGAAGTTGAATGCAAGCAAGACGCAAGTTACTGTTTGCTGAAATGGATGTTATTAGTCAATTCTGGTTTTTGGTGGCGACTGCTTTCAAAAGTCAAATTGCATTGCAAGACTGTAAGGAGCAGAGTTAGAGTTTAACGCTTTCGAGTACCTACAAATTGAAGGGAAAAGCAGGGTAGTTAAATAATTGGAATTCCTTGGGAAGGTTTTGATATTCTGATTAAAGATTTTTATTATATGTTCCTTTAGCTGTTAAATTGTTTTAAAAGACATTGCTAAGACTGCCGACTTGTTCGGTAACGCGCCCTATTTAAACTAAATTTCTTTTAATTATTACATGGAGGAAATATCTTCGATCATTCAAACCGAAAGACTTTTTTGCGAATTGTAATTACTGTGGCTGGACAACTTTTCTTTCCCTGAAGTATAAGTTTCAAATATAACTTTGATCTGACTATGATCAGTATAGCGATAATGTTCGCTTGGGTCGGTTCACCATTCGGAGCGCATTTGCGAAGCGAAGAGAAAAAGCCTTGAGTTTCATCTCGATTTAAAGAGGAATATATACAGTTTCAAATCAGTGTGTGCGAAAGGCAACACAAATATTTACTGGTGGGAAGAAAAAAAAAGCATATTGATAATTACTGAGAAGCCTTACTACGAATTCGATAAGTCTTGAGTCGCTTATTTGGGGCAACCATTGCCTATTAGAAGCACTTCGAGCGAGTATCCAAGGTAAATGACCTTTTGATTTGAGGAAATGAGAAGCTTAAAAGTAAAGGGTTGCTGAAGATTCTGGGATTATGCGAGGATGTTCCACCTTGGAATAGAGAATACCGCTTCCGATTAAAACCCATCGAACAACAACCATCTATCGAGGCTATTGCTTGATTTCATTCTATATCTATCCCATTATATATGTGCCTTCAATTTTTTATAAATTGGATGAAAGTGCTGATGGAATGATTCTGGATTCTTTATGCGCCTGTCATTGTCGACATCTATTATAATCTCGCTGTTTTCACATGTGCAAGAGCCAATTAGGAAATCCGTTTTGATCAGATGCATTGATGATATCAAGACTAGAACCGTTTAATTGGTTCTTATCATAGTTAGAAAAAACACCTATTCGAATAAAAGAAAGGGGAACGTACTCAAAACATTTTTTAAATCATACAGAATTAGTTGAAAAAATCCACTCTTTTCTCGGAAATAGCTTCGCTTTTGGAGCGATGAACCTTTGAATGTCAGACTTATCCTGAGCTTTTTTTACTGAAGAAGCCTTTGGAATCGAATATTGCGGTTATTTCTTCCATGCATGTGAAAAATGAGACCACTTGGATTCAAGCTATGGACTCTTTTTTTACCTTTACAAAAATACCTGAGGGTGGCTGATAGTCTGGACATTACTTGAGAGCACGGAAAGTAATTTTCGTCGCGCAATTGCTCTTATCCTCCAATTTTCGAATTTAAATCCAAAAAGAAAAAAAGTTTCATCTGAAACGCTTTTGAAGGTCATTAAAATCTTAGACGCTGTCATGCCGTTGCAACCGGTCGAAGAATGCTCCGAGCTATATCGCAAAGTAATAACCTGCCTATAAATTGTATGAGGAAAGAGGACACCATTTTCGCCAACACGGTGGTTCAAATTTCCTTCTTCGATGAGGATGAAAAAAAAGGGGAGGAAAGTGAATTTGATCGAGGATGATGATTTGGTTAGCGGAAGCGATTTGGAGTGAGTTTTTGGATGAAAAAAGCTTGGTGCTACATTTTTGATGGTTGTGTGTTGGTGCGACTGTGAGACACTGATTCTTTTTCAATACTATGATCGGAAATACAGATTGGTCGAGTTGCAAGTGTGATGACAATGAAGTATAGTATCTTGAAGCTTATCCGATTACTGATTTATTACCCCTAGCCTATTGATTTTGATATTACTTGGCTTGGGAAGTCACTTATGCGCAAGTGGAGTAGTAATTCGTCGATTTATGGAGAAATCACAGATCGGCTTTATCGTATTTTGCAGAGATGAATCCCTCATGCAAAGCGATTCGTCAAGAGTTTTTTGGAAAAGAAATAGGGTTGATGGGTTTGGTCAAGAAGTCCAGCTTGTTTATGGAAAGAAAAAAGAAATCAAGGTTGGCTAAAATCCGTTATCTAGAGAATTTTTCCCAACACGTTTATGGAAAAACGATAAGCAGTTTGATATCAAGATTATATGAAAATGTAGAGGTAGTTATGCTTTTGAAAAGGAGTTTGGAAAGCATTTTGGGCTTTCGGCATGCCTGGACGAGGTAAACATTAATGATTGTGGAATTAAAGGAAAAAGGAACTAAAGATAAAACTTCGGAGGAAGGAAGCACAAAAAAACAGGATAGAATAGGGATCGAGGGAAAATTCCAAGAATCTCCAAGAAAAAAGATTTTAGCGCAAAAATCCCACCAAATCTCTTCTTCGT
>Ga0163217_1060664_pt1 | contig 16512 bp, 10 predicted proteins | sample SynspAceP_FD_185933 | JGI IMG/M metagenome (GOLD analysis project Ga0163217, IMG submission 185933) | Saline lake microbial communities from Ace Lake in Antarctica - Synechococcus sp. Ace-P (PacBio error correction) | ecosystem: Environmental > Aquatic > Non-marine Saline and Alkaline > Saline ... | reverse complement strand
GCGTAGAGATCAGCGGTTCTTTTGCTTAAACTCGTCAGCCGTGAGCAGAACTGTTCTTTCTTCGAAATTGGAAGCGATGAGATCTGCTCTTTGTTTTATTGATTTCGATAGTCTTATACGTTTTATTGTTTGTTATTGAATACTTTATATCGTTTGAAAATTTTACAGGAAAAATTACCTTATGGCTTGATAGAGATATTTATTAAATTAAATTTTGGTTTTTTATATTATAGGGTTATAAATATTGAGACAGATTTAGTTATTATTAAAAAACTAGAAAGATAACTTGTTTGATTTGATGGGAAATGATGGGGCAAAGTGAAAGAAGCCCAAAGCGAAAAATAAAAAGAGCGCAATCCAAAATTGCATCTGATCACAGCCACCGCAGAATCTGGTTGCAGGATTAGTCAAAGTTAACTGTAAATGGGCGAGTCGAAAAGTGCTTGACCTATCGACATGGATTTGAGAGTCTGTTTCTCCAAAGGATTTAAAGATGATGCTAAGTGATTGGTCGTGGGCAGGAACGAATATTGCCATGCATCCATCGATCTGAAAATCAAAACCGAAATGAGGCTGCTAACCGACGGTATTGATGCCAAATATACCGGGCCATGATCTGGGCAGCATTTTGTGAGTTCGCTTCGATCGTCAATTTGAATTACAAGGGCGAGAATGCTTCGAAACTTTCCTGCCCTCAGTGATTAGCAATAGCCATGTTGATTCTGGTAGGTAATATGATAATAATAGTGTGGATGATTCTATTCCTTTTTGGTAAGAAAAAATTCCCCCAAATCCAGGTTGTTTAAAATCAATCGCAAAAATCTCGGCTATGCAGGCGGCTACAACTGGGGACTGGATACAGCTTAGAAATGAATTATGATTACCCATATTTTTATGAATTCTGAATTCTGATGTTGAATGACCAAAATTTGGGATATCGATTGTTCAGAGGCTTTGAAGTTATGCCGGATTATGCTGCGATTCAACCAAAGATTTTGTCCTTGGACATCCAAAAACAAGTTTGACTAGCCGCGCTGGAGGGGATTTGTGGATGCTTACGGGTTATCCCTACTGCAGGCGGCCGGATTACTGGATCAGATCGAAACGGATTCTGGTCAGTATGATTGATTACTATAGATGTAGACTGGCATCAGTGCTTGTTTCATTGTCGAATCATGAGGTTTTTTCATCAATTCGATGGCTTTGATGCTAGTTTTTTGGCACATGGGAAATCGATTTATGCTGGCGATTTGCGAAAATCAGGTTGGAAAAATTGGCTACAAAGGAGATATTCGGTTTACCACCTTGGTGGTGGTACTTTGCATAGCGCTCTGCCCTCATAAGTTATATTTGAATATCCGGATAGTCTAAGCATGATTTATAAGAATGAATCAACTGCGAGTCTTCGAAAAATCTATTGGGTTAAATATTTTGTTGGCAGCCACCTTGCTTATTCTAGCTACAGGATTAAGGTCAAAAGGAACCTGGCCAAAGCAATTCGGAGGGGGTATAACCGATTTTACAAGTATTTTAAAAAGAGCCTTCGGAAAGTTTCAAAAACTTCTATATGTGAGGGGAAGAGATAAAAAAGTAAAAGTCCAGTAACTTTCTTAGTATGGCAGTGGTAGTTTTAAGAAAGAAAAAAGTTCTTCAGCTTTTTAATCAAAAAGAACTGGATTGTTTTTCTTCTAATAGGTTCTGATTTTCATCATCATCGCCACGATTACATATAGAATCACGGAGAACCCATATGATAAAGAAGCCGTAGATGAAAAATAGCGATTGCTGTCAATTGGGAAGTTTAATTTTTCTCCAATTTTAGAACAAAAACGCCAAAAGCGCGCTCTTTCAAAGAATAATCTTAGCTTTTGCATAATTTAGGTTGGTTAAATTCTCAATATTTGGCAAGATTGAAATAATTTAAAGAATTAATGTCCAATTCCATTGACTAAGAAACAGTATAAGTCCTTTTTTTGTCGGCCTGCTAACTGGTTGTGGTCAAGAATAATGCCCGAATAATTTTTTGCAGATTCTAAAATCAGTCCTTCGAAACTTGAGTTTTCCAGAGACTCTATTCAATTTGAGGTTTCCGGGATTATTTCGATTGGAATCATTTCATGTCACCCAAAAACCTCAAGTAACCTTCATTTGTAAGCCGCTGAGAATTCGATGGATTTTGGGCAAGTTTTCATTGACCAAAGAATTTCGAGGCTTATCGTTACTCGAAATCTTTCAAAGATAGCCTATGAGCCTTGGATGCGAATCTTGCTTGCCATGAGCTTTCATTTCAAACCAGGAGGAAAAAAACAAAACTACCCAGCCTCAATGAAAGGAAAGCCTTAGCAAAGGGATATCACACTACCCCGCTTTGGCCAAAGATTTGGGAAAGTTTTATGCAGATGAGCCTATTTCCAGATGTAGGACTTCTAACATCCCCACCGGTGTGGCTTACTATTGATCAGGAGTCCGCGCTCCCAAACTTTTTGATATTTTATTTCAAACTGGTTCGCTGAGATTGATTTAACCTACTTTCAAATAAATGTGCAGCTGATTTGAGGACTTCGAACATTTGTCACGGAAAACCCTTCCATTAAAAAAATTCAGAATTACCGGGTAATCCAATCTCCGAAGTCAGGAGAGGTAAAAGTAAGTGCACTAGAAATTTAGCCGTGCTAACAGTTGTATTGAGTACTTAAAAAAACTCGGAATGATCCTTTAGGGATAGTAGCACTGAGGTGAAATCAAGGTGGAAGATTGGTTTGATTTAAGGCTGCTTTTGCGGATCTATGATTAAAATTCCACCCAGCGTAAGATTCAATATTATGTGTCTTGCTAAGTGGTTCAGATTTTCATCTCCCAATCAGACCAAGGTTGAAGCGAATCTCCGGATTTGATAGTTTCAAGAGACTTTGTTTCAGGACTTCGGGTGGCAAAAAATCGAATTGAGGCTAGCCAACCACAGGATTAAATCAAGGCAGACTTTGGAAGGCTTAGTAGAGTCCTAGACGAAGGGAATGGGAGGTAAGAGTTTGAGCTTTTCCGAATGGGCTATTGCTGGTGATTTGCACCCAAGCCTTCGGATTAAGGCGGAAATTATAGCAAAATGACAGAGCTTTCAGCGTCAGCTCTTCCTTACAATAATTTGGCGTGGTTAGGATGAAAGAAGCACAACAAACTTTGGACCTTGACACAAAAGAGGAAGCTTTGGATGAGGCTACATGGTTACTAAATCAAGCGGCTCGCTTGGAAAACCAGTCTTATATTCTCACCAATCAAGGTCAGATACTTATTTTTCAGGTACATATTTGGAAGCCTATTCAAAAAGCTATCGGATGGCCTCTGTTTTTGAACCAAGAATGTTTTCCTGAACCAATGAAGGTTTGCGAGCGGCATTGGATATTATTCGTTGGGGATTACCAATTAGCTACCTTACGGTTTTGAAAGCTCCTTATCGGACGCTAAAAAGATTTATTTAACAAAGCTTGCCTCCATTTTTGGCTTAAAGACTATTGCTATGCTAGTTTTAGCATTTTTGTAAGAGTCAGTGATCGCCAGCGAGAAGTATGGCTATGGCTTTTATGGGGCTGGCAATGATCGCGATTGCGACTGGTCAAAAGGAAATTGCGGATTTGATTCAATTACAAAAAGGGCGGTTGCCGCTAGCGAGAAATCTTTTACCCAAAAAAGCACTTACGCGATCCCATTTTTTGAGGAAATCAGATCTGAACCTGAGTATTTCGAAACTTTTTTAAAAAAGGGGAGGATTGAAAATATGATTTCAATAGTTTATCTTGCGATCAATCCAGCAACCATATTTTATTTGGTCTTTAGGTCCGAAACCTTAGGATCAAACAGGTTTTTTTTGTTTAGTGTTCCTCTGTGAAATCTCGGTTGGCAAAACTTTGAATAACTAGTGGTCGCCCCTTTTGTTTAGTAGACTTTTCGGAAAAAATTTAGCCCAAAATTTAATGTTAAAAAACAGATTGTGAATGGATGTCTTTTTGTTAATTCTATTATTCGTTAAATTAGAGCTTGGGATTATTCTCAAACTATTGATTCTGACGCTTTTGAAGGAATTTCCCAAATTTTATTTACTGTTTTAAAAATTTTGAAATCGTTTAAGAATCTTTAACATTGAACATTAAGAATGAAACAAAAAACCCAAAACTGATTTGCCAATGACTATTAACTACATCAAGTTGTCTCCTGTCCCATTTACTCAATAGAAGCTCTCAAACCTATGGGTATTTCTTTAAGTCGGTTTACTAAAACACCGGTATAGTATGTCGAATTAGAGTTCTGAAATTCAGACAATTATCTATTGGCAATTATTTTGAGCGATATCTGCAAACGGATGGCATTAACAATTACAGACAGTTTTAAAATATTCTTGTTACCCAATCTATCTACGTATATGAAAAATCTTTACAAATTTCTAGGAGCATTCCTAAATAGCTCCTAAGCCTTTCCAGGTGCTACGGCCTTTCCACAGAAGGACTGTCACCGGAACAGTACTTGACGAGTACGATATGGGACTTCCAGGGGTCAATCCTCATTAAAAGGAACTACTACAGGTACCGCAACAGACATGATGGAAAATTTTCCATCCAATGTCCCAAATGATCAAGCAGTTTTAGTATTCTCATTCATTGGCTACCACTAGGAGTGGAGGCAAGTGTTGGGATCTAGGAAGCGTGGTTGATATTAAAATGGCCCAGACGAAAAGAACGCTTTACTGAGCTTGTCGTTACTGGTTACACCGATGACAGCAGAAGAAATACCACTGTGCGAATCGCAACAGTAAAATCCCAAAGATTTGACAGTAAATTCCTACTGGTAACGTTGAGCAAGTCCTTCAGGGTCGTGGTTTCTGGTTGTTACGGGTAATACGAACGGTCAGCTGGTTACCTCATCAATTATCCGAGTTCCGTGTTTTGGTGCCTTCCGGTGTACACGAACCCACTATATATCGTGGATGGAGTTCCTGTGGGAAACACGCCTTCTTGAATCCAGATGAACATCGAATCTACTACAGTATTTGAAAGATTGCTGCTGCAGCTTCCATTTACGGAGCTCAGAGCTGCCAACGCGTGTTATCTTTACACTTACCAAGAAAGGTAAAAAGAGGAAATCAAAAAACTTGTGTTACTACAGTGGTATGTATTTGGTGTGACTACGTCAGGGAGTAGGCCTTTCAAAATGAAACCCACTAGGATTTTCGCAACAACCACCTGCGTTGGGGCAGAACCAACAAGCTAGAATCAGTAAATTGGAGCTCCAATTAGGACATCCTCAATTTGGGATCCGGTTCGACTCCTGTCTTACCTTATTATATTACGTTGGTGGTAGTTGGCTGGTAGCAGAGGGTCCATTCTCAGCGGATCGTATGTATCGAGCAGAAGCGTGCCAAAGTATAACGTCGATCCATCGAAAGGCCCTATTAGCCAATTGGTAGAGCGGCTACCGGCGAGGGAAACTGACTGTACGGTGCATTGACAAGAAATGCTCCATTGGAACAGACATTCTATTCGGTTTAAAATGGTGGATCAGAAACTAGCAGACTTCTATATTGGTTTAGGGCTACAAGAGCAGGCGTGGTATCTTTGGATAGGTAAACGACTTTTAAAGCGAATTACTTTCAGAGCTAACTCTGAGTTTGAGGTGACCAAGAAGTTTAGAAATCGGTGAAAAACTTCAGGCTACCTACCGTCAGGTATTGGGTCAGCAGGTGGCAGGTGGTGGTCAAGGAAATCTCAGATGATGAGAATGACATCCTTCAAGCCTTCCGTATGCCATCAATATCCCAATTTATGATGAATTTTGGAGGATATGCGGGTACCGCTGCTAAGAGGTTATTAAACAACCCTCGTATCCAGCTAGCTAAGGTAGAGATGGTCAAGCAGATATAGAGGGTTATTCGGCTCAAGGCAGTTCGGTAACGTTTACGCTGAGGATGATATTCTTGGATAACTGACTTTCAAGAACTGCTTTGGTATTGATTTTCTAGCCAACTATTTCTTGGAAACTACTCTAGCTTTCAGTACGAAAACTCAGAAAACAATTCAGCGTTCGGTTATGGTGAAGGTTCTGGTTTTTAAACTTGGATGGGACTTTCACAAATACAGTGGACTTGGAAGGAAACTTTCGGAAAGCATGCATTTGATTGATTTTAGGACAAGAAGCTTGATACTGGTGCAGGTAAGAATTTATGGAGTGCTTCAGGTCAGAATCCATCTCTAAGAGACCTGATTTTTTCGTTCAATATTCTACTACCAGTATCAACCCGTCAGAGTTAAACTCATGGCTTATATAGAGGTTGTAACTTTCAGTTCTTACTTTGGGCCGTGAAAACTATACGGTACAACGATAGTATTTATTTTTATAGTGGTGTTGTTAAGACACGTATGCGTTCTTCCAGGTTTCGGTAGCAATAAAGATATTGAGTTGTATGTTCCCATGCATTTTCTCTGCAGCTTGTAGGACTTTCTTCTGAAGGATTCTTGGTCCAGCGCTACTTGGGTTGATGATTTGAAAACACGTGGTGGTTGGACAATGGGTAAAACTCCAATAACGTAGACCCTAACAACCCAATATATCGCTATTTGGTGGTAACGTAGGAGCTTTCTTCGCTATGATATACTGTTTTCAAACTCTTCAGCTATTATCCGGATTTAGAAGAACTCGTATTGGGTAACCCAACTGCTCAGTGGGGAAAACTGTGAGACCAAACATGGTTTTGACGGTACTCTTCAACGGTAAATTGGACGTGATCTTTGACTGGTGGAAAAAGGATACTTAAGGACTTACGTATTTCGAGTCCAATTTCCTTGTGACTGCTGGAAGCAATGCTTCCACCTTCTTCTGTAAAACATTTGTCAAATTGCTCAACAGAGGATTGGACCTTTTGGTAATTTATCTAAGAGGTAATTTTAACTTTGACTTCACCTTACGAGTCACTGTAACAGGTTCTGTATTGAAGAATGAATTGTTTCTTGGCACCAGGCTATAATATTAATCACATGCTGTAACCTGGTTACAGAGGAATTGTCCAATCAGAAACTCCAGGACAAACCTCTATCAACGTTCTTCGGATACAACACCCTTGGTCTTTTCAGAAAGCAGAGAAGATGTAAGCTAGTCATGCTTTACTCAATGATGTGCAGCTCCAAGGTCGTTTCAAGTTGAGATGTTAACGGTTGATGGGGTGATTTTACTCCAAGATGACCGAATCAATCTTGGAATTCCAATTCTGATTTCACCGGTTGTGTAAACTTTACAGTTTGGATTTTACAAGGGTTTATTTATCAGCTTACTTGCTATACTTTCATTGGTAATGAGTTATGGAACCAATCTAAGTGGTTTACAGATTTCTTCCAAACATTGATAGGGCGGCTATATCAGAGCGTTTGAAAAAGGTGGCTTGACTCCTTGAGAACTTGGATGCTTTTTACAATTCCTGTAGTGAGAAGACCTCAACTTCTCTAACCTCTAATGTTGAAAACTCTTCTATGTGGAAGATGCGATCTTATTGAGATTGAGAACGTTGACCTTGGGTTATTACGCTTCTGCAACCTTATTGGAGAGATGGAGATTGGCAGCGATAAGAGTATTTTGCGCTCAGCGATTAACTGTTTACGCTTACAGGATATGAAGGATTAGGATCCTGCACGTTGGCATGGTGACGCCGATACTGATTCGGTATCGACCGTGGGTAACTATCCAGTTACTAGAGGTTATACTTTCGGTTCTAACCTCAGCTTCTAAGCTTAAACACTTATAAGAATGAGTTATAGGAAATTATAATAGATGATCAAAATGGAAAATTTTAAATTAAAAATCGGAAGCGCTATTGGAGCATCAGGGATGCATATGGTAGCAGTGAGTTGTATCGATATTTCCTGAATGTCGCGGCCGACAGGTTTTGTTGTCAGAGGCCAGTTAACTTCGCTAGCGGGCTTATAGATGCGTTCTTTGATTGCGGCCTATTCGTCAGGTAAATTGGTAGATTCGTCACATATATCAGGAGCTTCCAATTGGGTTTTGGGGGTTAGTGTTAATAGGTGGTGAAGCGAACAAGGGTACTGACCCTGGAGACTTCAGTTCTATCAACGCTTTCAGCGTTTTGAGGCTAACTCAGCTCAGTGATTTGGAGTGCGAAATACGATAGTAATTATGAAGCATCGCACGAGCAATAAACGTGCTTAGACTTTTAGCTAAGAACCAGGACCTGAATGTTTGCCAAATGGATTGTAAAGCGTCTTTCTGCTCAGGCAAGATTCTGAGAGCGCATTACTATTTTTGACTTGAAGAAAAACTACGGAAATTTTTAAAAACTCCTTTGTTGATGAGGACAGTAAGATTATGGTAGTGTTGGAAGATTGCTGAAAATGAATAAAGACCTTTGGCCTTTCATCGAAGCAGGATTTGAAGTTTGCGCTTTGATAATCTTCCTGCCAACACAAACCTCCAGGTTAGGAAGAGTGAATTCTTGGGCAGCGGAAGCTTACGTTTGGCTAAAGATTTTATTTAGTATCAAATAAATTTTCCCAGATGCTTAAGACGCTATTCACTGATGTGATTTTACAAATGAGGTAACCAAGCCAAAACCTGAAATATGGTTTGGTTCCTATTACGATGATATGTTCCGAGGAGCAAATGATAACCATCAGGAATTCAATCTGGGGCTTATCAGTCTTCGCAAATACAGTTTCTTATGCAAATGCAAATCCTGAATTCAATTGAATTTCCATACAATTACAGGTCCATCTGGTCCAGGTAACTGTTGCGGATGTCTTCCAACCAACCTTACGTTTGTGAATGCATGTTAGAACTACTGATGCTGGTTTCCAATCTTAGATTAGGAACTTACAAGCACTGCAAAACAGAGTAAAGAATGATATGGGATGTTCAAACTGCGGTCCTTTCACACCTGATACAGGAAACCTTGACTCCACGGTTTGGATCCACACGGGTGCGGTTAGAAGAGGACTCCTTACCTAGATTCGGCAGGATTTTCCAGGGCGCTGCTTGGCATCAGAAAAACCAGCCAAATGGCGGACCCTATTCTCCTAAGAAAGTATGTATATGCAAGATCTGAGCAAGGGTCTTATTCCAGGATAACTCCTCGTGGAATCCAAGGCTATTACTGGTATCAACTTTATGATCATTCAGATGCTGATGTATTATTGATGGCGGCTGAGGCTGAAATCGAGACAGGCGGATTGAAAAAAGCGCGTGAGTATGTAAACCTTATCAGAACTAGAGCAATCAATTCTAAGCTAAAGAGAGGTGGGGGGGGGGGGGGGGGGGGGAACGGGTACGATGGCCGCCAAGTATGTGGTAAGCACGATACTGCGCCTTGGACTGATGCTGCTGTTGCAAGAACTGCCGTTAGAATGAAAGAATTGCTTGAGCTTGGTATGTAAGACATAGATTCTATGACCTAGTTCGTTGAATACAGTTTCAAGGCAGAGCTTGCTACTTACTTTGCTCTTGATTGGTGTCAATTGCTCTGCCTTAGGTGGAGCCAAATTCACTGAAAAGACAAAGTTCTTTTCCAATTCCACCAGGAATCAGATTGACTTGGTTGATCAGATTATTTTGATTCAAAATCCAGGCTTCTTATCTTAGAGTTAGAATTAATATTTGAAAAGGAAGGCGGTTGAAAAGCCTTTCCTTATTTATTTATATCTGCGAACAAAATCTTTCGCCTTTGCCTCAAAAGTTGGTAATTTCATGCATCCAAGCACCCAATTTACTGCCTTTATTTGAAGCTGTTCCATTTATGGCTTTTTAGCTACACTAATTTTTCATCTTCCTATTTTCCTGTCTCAAGATGATAACTGTTTTTAAACTAAAGAGCGCTGAACAAACCGGCTGTTGAGTTTTTGCGAATCAAATTCACTGAATCGATTTCATTAATATCCTTTACAGACGATATATTTTCAATGGGGCAGGTCTTGCAGTTGCTGATTTATAAAAGACGGCTGCCAGGATTTATTCGTTTACAGGTAAATCAAGTTCTCGAATAAACTTACCTGAACCAAGGCGCATTTCAAATTCAAAATATTATTCCTCAAAAGCTGGTGTGGAAGCACTTGCAAGGCTGGATTGTACTGAACAACTTCGTTTGAATATCAATGGCCGATGCCTGGAATGGACATCTTATGGTGGCCACGGCCATGTTAAAAGCGTTCAGGGCAGCGAGCGAACATCTACTTTTGTAAATCAGGGAGATTGAAGAAGGAAATGTAACTTTTATGAGCAAGCTTCGCAATTTGGGATTGCAGACTCTGGCAATTCTATGGAGCATCATTTATCGATTATGACTTAGATGGAGATCTTGATTGTAATATGTATTAAACAATGAACAAGTAAATCCACCGCCCAGTAATTTATCGTGAAAAAATTATTGATGGGATCGGCTATTAAATTAATGATAAGTTTTTATCGAAATTAATGTGATGGTACTTTTTTCAGGATGTTACTATTTCGAAAGCAGGTATTACGATTGAAGGATTTGGATTAGGCTTAGTGGTCTCGGATCTCAATTACGCATGCTGCTGACATCCATTGTTCGTAAAATGATTATGCTCCACTAATGACATCCAATAAATATATCAATAATCAAGGACGGGACTTCTCAAATCATCCAAAAACTACTATGAGACATACAAGCCAGTTTTCCATGCGGCTCTGATATTTTTCGGATTTCAAAAACAATTGATACAAAGCAGATCTAATCACCATCGATATGCTTGGCGAGAGATTAATTTTCCGAAGAAAACCACGATCGGTAAAAAATTCATATTCAAGTATATAATCAGCAATGAAACAATTGGGGCTATGAATATCGTATGTCCGTAATATGCTGCAAATGATAATGGCGCAGGAGTTCACGTTTAGTGAGATAGGTATGCTTCTGGAGTCTATTCAGACAGGATTGGAGTTGGGCACCACTTTTCGGAAGATGTAGGACAATGATGGTTTTTCGTGACTTGCCGATCACCATGGATTTCCAAGAGATCATTACTGATAAAGATTTGCCAATTTACCGGAGCGGACGTAGGGAATATCGCTAGTATTCGACAGCTTCTGATCCATTCCTATCGTCAAAAAATTCCTAATTATTGCTTATCGCAATAAAGGCGATCTGAAACCTTCGAAGATTCAGAGATGCTTGGGGCTATAAATAAGCCTTCTTTCTCCAATGGAGCAGCATTGTAGATCTATGACGGTGATGGGGAATTCTGGATTATGTAGTTGAACACATCAATTGACCAGCCTTATTTTTTGAAAATACACTCAATGATTTCGCCCGAAAAGCCAAACTTCCTAAGAGTTGAAATTGAAAGGTACGTTGGCTAATCCGGGATGTTTGGGAGCGAAAATTGTCTTGGAAATCCCAGAGCAATTCGGCTTTACCAAGAGCAGCAGAGTCGTTCAGAGGAATATATGTCCTCCATTGAAATCTACTCTCAACTTTGGCTTGGAAAATCAGTCAGTAAAAAATAATCTGATCTGTTAATTTGGCCGGGATTGGCAAAGGAGGTCCAAGCTTCCGTTGATGTTCAATCTAACCAGTTCTGTGAGATCAGCATGCGAAGGCAAAAGTTGCGAAAAAATACGCTTGCCGGTCTTGGACTGACAGCAGGCTGCAGCTATTATATGAGAAGTTTTCTTGCTCAGCCTAGGTTTAGTTTCATTCATAAAGAAGATTGATTAATTGACTTTAATATTCAACGTTACAATTCCTCATAAACTAGTTCAATTTCGGACCATCCTTAGCGTGCTGGGGATGTCAATGGGGATCAATTGGGAAATTTGATTATGGTTCCTCCTCAGGTTTTTCGCCTAAGTATTCTGTTGCAAAAAGCAGATGGCAACTTTCGAGAAAAGATTTTTTACAGGGTGAGTCCAAATTGCTTTTGAAGAAATGGGGAGGCTTCTTTTTGATTTTGGAAAAATGGATGGGGATCTTAGATTTATACCTCGTATTCGGCAGCAGTGAGTTTCTACCTGATGCTGTAGATATGTTAGATTCGAATCTACTTGAATGATGGCAAGGGTAATTTCACCATCCAATAAAATTTCTCAGGAATAAAAAGCAAGTGGTTCAGCGGGTTTAGAGGGTGGGCAGACCTTTGAGGAGATGGATTTCCGATTTATTCGTAGGGGCGAAGCTCCGTTGGGAAAATATCCGTAGCAGAACAAAGCTATTTGCTTTCAAAAATATGGAGAATTCTTCAGGATGTTTCCGAGAAATAGGCCCCTGCGTTTTGAAGAATATTGGAATGGTAACCGATGCTATTTGGTTCTGATATTCGATCAGGATGGAAAATTGATTTAGTGGTTGTGGGGGGAATTGATTGGCTGTTACCATTTTTAAAAATGGACGGTTCTATTTACCCAAATTAGGAAACACAGGCGTTATGAGATCATTTAGGTTGGTGGATTTCGATTACACGGTGATTTTGATTCAGGATGGAGATACTGAATTTTGTAGTCGGTAATCTACGGCACGAAACAATCCGCATATCCTACGGCAGAACGACCTGTAAAAATCTATGCAAGACTTTGACGGCAAACGAATATGGAACCGGTTACTTTGCGTATTACAAGGATCGATCTGGGAAACTATTAATTCCTACCCAAGCCATTTTTGGGATGGAACTGTATATGGTCAAAGCACTTGGTTTAGAAGAAATATTGGCGCTACAAGGTCTTATGCTTTGAGTTACGTGAAATGATCTCTTTACCCAAACAGGAAAAAGAAGGAGCGCTAATTTTAACTGGTAATTACGATCAATCTGCTTTTTTTAAAGAATATGGTGGCGATGGGACTTTGGGTGAAGTGCATTGCTTGCCTTATTGAAGCACAGCTAGCACCTGTAAATGGGATGGTCAGCCAAGGATTGTCACATGACCGATGGTTTTTTGGATTGTGGTTTTGATCGGGAATGATTACGGGCATGAATTTTTACAGGAAGACTAGATGCACAAATAGGCTTGGTATTGCTTGGGGATGGAAAATGAAATGTTTAAAAAACCTGTGATTTTGGCAAAAAGTGTTTTTGTTGTTCCTGGAGATGGTAAAGCTTTAATCAAATTAGCCTCTGCTTCAGGTTCACCACTTTTTGGTTGGCTCTCAAAATAGGGACGATTAGAAGTCTTTAGACATAAAATCCAATAGACGGATTTTAGTCTATTTATCCATTTCCTCCAGACGGATGGCAATACTCATCGAATTGGAAAACGGAAAAAAACAACGAATCGAGACTAGTTTATGGAGCTGGATTTCTACGCAATCTTCTCGGTCATTTACGATTCCAGCAAATACCAAATCAATCACAATGATCGATTACAAGGTGAATAGTAGTCCATTTGATATGACGAATATGAACTAATTCAGCCATAAAGTTCAACCTGATTTGCTTCGCAAATCGCTACGATCAAATCCGAGACTTATCCGTTACGTCTTCAAAATAAAGCCTTCCTTCTCAGGAGAGGCTTTTTTTGGATTGCCCTATCCCAGTTTTTTTGGGTTTTCTTTTTTTCCCCACTGACTTCTGACCATTTGCGCTCTCCAACCACTTCTCTCGAATTCCTTTGATTTTAGATTTTTTTCGCGTGCCCATTCCTGCTTCTTCTAGGTAGGACAGTTCGTGGAATGGAGATGCATGACAAAGCAGTTTCCATTTCCATCGGCATGAATTCTCCACTGTTTCTTCGAATAGGACTGATTTTTTCCAAGGCCTGAAACCAGTTACACGTGAAAAGCATATTTCCGGGAAAACTTTCAAACCCAATTCTTCGCAGCCACTCCGTCTTTGAAATCATTTGCCCCCATGGCGATTGATGATCAAAACTTCTTGATTCCTTGGCGATTCAGCATTTTGTCAAAATATCTGAAGTATAAGGTAGTGAGTACTTGGGTTGGATTGATGTCTAAATTAAATATCAGATTGACCCGTATTTCCCAAGGGTATCGTAGGCATGATACGTTACATTTGCACCCGTTATCCCAAGCTTTTTTTTCCTGCCAATTCTGCAACTGCATCAGCTTCATTAGACATCGGTACCATAGGGCAGATTGATAATTATGAGCCTCTGTTGCTCCCCAGGGTAAAACTGCTAATTCGAAACGGTTGGGATTTGGAGATTTTCTTTCCAATTTGGGACTCTTTTAATAGGTATGGGCTTCATCGCCTTATTTTTTAGATTGTATTTGTAGTAAAAAATGGCCCATTTTCAGCCCTTTTTTAATAATTTAACGAGATTCTAAAATTACTCCTTATTCTCAAGAAGAAAAAATTTATCAAACAATCCCTTGGATCTGCTTTAATAAATTCCTGCCATATACCGCTTCTGCACTCCAAAGGAGCAAAAATCGGCACCCTTAATCGGGAAATTGCCCTTGAATACTTCTACTTGGAATCATGGTCTTACCAGCTAATGCAGCTGCGATAGCCAACTCAATACTGGTGGGAGTAGTATTTTTGGATGCTGTGGAAAGCTGGAGTTAAGAGATCAGAACTTGATCTTTGATAACTTATCGTTGGGTCTCCAAAGGTCTGCCGGATAGGAAGGGATCACAGACTTTTTAGATGCGTCGATTATGACAGGGAACGGGAATTGCTGGGTCGTGTCGCATTCGTTAGACAAATCAAAACATTCCAAGTAGTCTAGCACGAAGGGGGTAATGGAAAATACTCCTCCGTCATGCTCGGTGGGGAAGAGACCAGGCAAAATTTGCTATTGCAGAAGGATTTCCGCTTGAGGAAAAGTGACTGAGTCCAAAGGCTTTGCCATGAAATATGCCAAATGGAAGGGAGGACTTAGCCAATACAAAGCCGATTATTAATATTGAAAACACGATACCATTGGCATGATTGGGGATCGATGCGAAATGCCAATATTGGCAGGAGCTGTTTACCCACAGTGGTCTGCTTATAAAATTGCACGAAGAGTAGGGGATAGCCGATTATTGGAGCAGGATTATTTGTGGATAATGAAGTTTGGGGGCTGCCACAGCTACAGGATTGGAGAGACTATTATCAAGATTTGTGGGAGCTTTTTGATCGTTGGAATTTGATGCGTCAAGGAAGGAACTCCACAGAGCTTTGCGAAGAGGCAGTAAGAAGATTTGATATTCAAAAATAAAAATATCGGACGATATTTCAAAAGCCGGGTTTTTTAGCTATAAATAAGGAAGGCTTGGACTGGAGCTTTGCAGTTCATCCGGATTTAACTTTGCAAAGCTACAGTTGAAAGAAATTGTACTTGATTGATTCAAATTCTCACTGTCAAAACCATGAGTAAAAATTCTTTAGAATTCGCCAGTATTTAGTTTTTGAAAGCGGCTATTGCAAGCGGCTTCTTTTGGGGTAGACCGTCTGGAACTTGTTCTAATTTTTCCGAAGTGGAGAAACACCAAGTGCCGGAAAGCATAAAAATTCATCCAAACCTGGAACTCGACCTTTCCTAATTTTTGTTGATGATCCCGACCAGGGAGGAGATTTTGGCCTATTCTCAAAAGGAAAAACTGATGGTTTCATGAAAGCGCGACATTGAGCATTCTTGGAGAGTTAGGTGCAGATGGATTTGATGTTTTTGGGAGTTTTGCGGATTACCAGGTGTCGTTTGATGTGGATGCTTGTGGAATCCACTAATGCGATCGGGCAGGAGGAAACCTTGTACCTTTTCATCGTGCATTTTGATGCATCTGCGAAATTTGATCGATGCATTGGATACGATCATTAGCTGTAAGTTTTCAGACGGATTCTGACATCTGGAGGGGTAAAGAATTCGTGTTAAGCGGAGGGAATTTCCTATTACTGTTTAGAATTGATGGGAAAAGCGAAAGATCGAAATTCCAGTATCATTGCCGGAGGAGCCACCCAAACCTGAGCATGTGAAGGGTTCTAAATCAAATTGGAATTTCTGAAAGAGGATCATTTGCAATCCTGTAAGAAACTACCATTCTCTTCCAAAAAAAACCCAATTTTATTCAATCAGGGGTTATCATTTTCAGTCCAAGCCTGTTAGCATTTTAGCCATCATCTTGGGGAATCCGGATCATGGAAATTAGTCAATTCAGTTTTTTAGAAGTGTTAGTTAATTGAAATTCCAATTTCAGTTTGTTTTCTTTTTCTCGGAGTTAATTTTTGGTGGCTGGGCTTGGTAATTCCAAAATCTTCGGGAAAGCGTAAAAACAAACCCCCACCCCAACCGGCTTTTAAAAGGAAAACAAAAACTTTGGCACTTACGGGATTTTTTTGAAACCTTTGATTGGGGGGGGAAAAACCAAGCGTTGGCCAAATTTTGGGGGCCTATTTGTGGGGAAGTTGCCATTTCTGGGAAAACCAGATCCCCCCCAAATTATTTTTTTGGGACAAAAAACATGGGTTTGAAAATGGTTACTTCAGATATTGAGGGAAAGCGCCTTGGCTTGGTATTTGGAAGAGGATTTGGGAGTGATTTAACCGGAAGTGTTGGCGATCGTCTCTCTGG
>Ga0163217_1060245_pt1 | contig 16512 bp, 22 predicted proteins | sample SynspAceP_FD_185933 | JGI IMG/M metagenome (GOLD analysis project Ga0163217, IMG submission 185933) | Saline lake microbial communities from Ace Lake in Antarctica - Synechococcus sp. Ace-P (PacBio error correction) | ecosystem: Environmental > Aquatic > Non-marine Saline and Alkaline > Saline ... | reverse complement strand
CTACCCCATGGCGATCATCTGGATTATGCACGGCCTGGACCAAGCTTATCCCCGCGCGCTTGCAGTATCCGGGCATCATCCGCCATTTCTTGGTGATCGCGACCGGAATGGCACGTGCCGCGGGTGGGGGATCTGGCTCTATCGAAGGTGGCTTCCCCGATGTTCCACATGCCGTTTTGGCGGACGGGCTTGGCCTTGTTGGCACCGGCTTTGGCCCCGTTCAAACCTTGTAGGACGCTTTATCGCATTCGTGCATATGCCGTTATTCTCGCGCTGATCGGCCTTATTGAAATCACTGCTGGACGTTGAACCTGGTGTCAGCGATATACCCAACACCGCGGCTGTGCCAGTCAGGACATGTATCGCACAAGGTTGTTGGCGATACCGTTGACAGGCTTCTTTGGCGGTATGGGCGGTTGCGCGATGATCGGCCAGTCGATGTTCAACCGTCAAATTCAGGCGGCGCCACACGGTTGCGGGGGATCGCTTGCGGCGGTGTCCCTGCTGCTCTATCTTGTGGGCGCACCTTTGATTGAACAGATCCGCTGGCAGCGCTGGTCGGTGTGATGTTCATAGGGTCGTTGATTCGGCACCTTCGCATGGAACTCCTTTGGTATTCTGCGCAAAAGTTGCCGCTGACCGATGCCTTTGTGATCCTGGCTTGGTGACGTTTGTCAACGCGTCTACGAAGACTTAGCCTGTTGCGGTGGTCGTCGGCGTGGATCGTCGTCTGCGCTTGGGCCTATGCCTGAACAACGCCCGCCGCATCCAGCCAGTACCACACCACGCCCGACGGGGCCAAGGTCTATCAAAATTCAGGGGCCTTTGTTCTTTGGGGTCTTCTGATGGGTGTTCGCGGAAGCTGTTACGTCAAGGGCGGGACCCGAGCGAAGTAATCGTCATTTCGAAGACCAGCCGCTACTCGTGGTGGATCAATTTGCCTCAGGCGATCGAGACGATTGCCGCAAAAATACGAAGGCGTCGGGCAAAGCGTATCCAATTGCGCCACCTGAGCCGCGACTGTCACCGTCTTGCTGAAGAAAGCGGGCCACCTGATGAATCGATAGCGATGATGATCCCGGTATCAGGCGCCGTGAACTATTCAGGTGCGCACCGCGTTTTGGCGGTCACTAGCCCGCCCGACACCATGACATGAAAAAGCCCCATGCAGACCGCATCGGGGGCTTTTGTCTTTGTGCTGAAATGGGTCGGATAATGTCGGGGCGGAGGATCTCGAAAGAATTTCGTCACGCGCGGCGTAATCCGATTAGCCCAAACGCGAGATGGGGTGGTAGTCGTCACATCAAACCCGCCCGTCCTGGATGCAATCGTCGCGCATAGACACCCACAAAGCTTCGCCGAAGACGGCAAAGTTGTTCTCTCCTTCAATCTTGACCATTCTGGGTCATTTGCGGGCATTCCAGACTGGCCGGGGCCAGTCGCGGACACGTTGCGCAGCTGATCTGGTCGCAGTCCGCCTCTTTCGATCCCCGCATGGCGGAATTCATCGGCACCATGGGCAGCGTGGCCGAAGAAAGCGTTCATTTCGCATCGCGCATCGCATACATTCGACGATGTTCACACAAAAGACGCCGGTTCACGGATGTTTCGCCATGCTGTCCTTTGTCCCGTCCACACCGGCTTAGTGCGGTTGACGCAAAACATCACCTGTGGCGGGTATAGGCAACAACCATTTGAATAAGGAGTAGGGGCCAGATTTGTCGTTCCCGTTTCGCATCGCGCGGGTGAATTCCATCCGATGGGGCCGCGGTGTGACAATCGCGTTGAACGGATTATGGTGGCAGGGCGGGTGGCCGTTCTTTGCGGGCGATAGAACATCAAAATCTCCTCATTGGTTTTGCACCTATGGCAGCGCCATGATAAAGGCAGCGCCACAGGAAAACCTTCCAGAGGCCACGCCTTTGTCACATCACCCCGAGACGGCCGCAGATCGCTGGGAAGTCGAAGCCATATACGACACTGTTTGCGCCGGCGCGAGGCGCTGTCGTTTCCTAATCGTTTGCGCGATGGTGTGCCCGCGGTCGCAGGGCTTAACCATTGTAGCCCGCGATGCAGGTGGTATCCTATTGCCGGGGCATATCCGCTATTGGCGGTCTGTATTGGACCCACCGCTCGCTGTTGTGGGGCCGGTTGCTGTGCCCACCCCACCGCGGCAGGGCGAAGGGCTCGGGCGTTGCTGACGAAGGGAGCCTCGCGCAAGCGGTCCGCTGGGGTGGTTCGCGGGTGATGCTTGTGGGGATGGCGCCTTACTACAACCGGTTCGGTTCACTTTGCTGTCTGAGGTGGGTGATGCCGCCGCGACAAAATCTGAACGGGTGCTGTCGTGCGCGGTAGGCTGCGCCATGGGAGGGCATTTCAGGGGGATGTCACTGCGTTTGGCCACATTGAAAGTGGCGAGGCATTAGGCCCCACATTCTAGGCCAAACAGCAGAGGCTTCCGAAAAATGCCAAATCGAAAGCAACCTACCCGAGCACATTGATGTAGAGCGCGGCTGGACAGTCGCAAGCGCTACAAAGTTGCGGGGCCCGGGTGGGGTCAACGTGTTGAATTGTTCATCGGCGGCAGCGCCGAAGGCCTGATCGACAAACATACCGTCGCCGATACGGCGCAATCTTGAAAGACTGCAACCGGTCAAGGCCGCTGGGCCAGGCGATGAGGCTGCGACCACGGGACACGGTCGATGGTGGGCCGGGATCAAGAAAGAGCTTGGTGAACATTTGCAGTGAGCGCGGGCAATGGGGCGCGGGCGGTTGCAGGTGGTTTGCGCCTTACCGCGTTGGCAGAGTGCCGGTGACGACCACGCTGCTGCTTGCGCGGTCATTCAGGGCGTTGCCGTAGAGCACGGGTTCGATGTTGCCCATGCGGAAAACTGTGCAATTCGATTGCATACAGGTGTTCAGCGCGGCGGGGGCCGTTGTCAGAGGATGGACGGGCAGGATCTGGCGTTTCTGCGGCACGGGTGCGTTTTGAGGGCGGGCGGGCAATGCAGGCGGTGAAGCCCAGGTCGCCCGCGTCTGGCGCTGGTGTTGGTGCAAAAGCTGGCCGCGGCAAGCGGTGCCAGTTGCTGGGGGCGTGTGGCCGGTGCGGCGACCAAAACATGCTTATACCAGCTACTACGAGAGCATGGCCCATGCTGCATTTCGGGCTGCGGCAAGCTGGCGATTGATTTGCTTGATGTCCCCCACGAAGAGCTGGTCGAGCGGCTTGCGCGCAAGGTTTGGACTGCGCAAGATCGCCTAGCGTCCGATGCTGCCCGCGCAGACTGTTGTGGCCTTGAGGATCGCCAAAGCAGGGTCATGCCCGGTGAACAGCCCCCAATTCGGCGACGGCGCGGGCCGTCACCAGCGCTGAGGCAACGGTCGCGCCCCGGCCCGTAGGGCAATCGCGGCCCGGGCCGTCGCCGGGGTGGATTCGGCCTCTATCGTCTACGGGGCGCACATTGACCGAACTCAGCCCCTCAGGGCCGGGTTCAGGGAAAGGATCACATCCTGAGCAAGCACCCGCAGTCGCACGCGCGCGCCTGCCTCGGCGTGGACACCGGCAGTTTCCAAGCTCTTCCCGGGCGCCTGATCCGAGGGGTTCGTGATCCCGTCATTCCATGTCAACAACAATCCGCCTCGATCACTTTTTGCGCCGGCCTCGCGTACACCAAGCAGGGGCACAGCGGCGGGTCAGACATGACATCGAACAGCGGGCCTTGCGCCTGCACTGTTCCCGTTCTGGATCAGCACCAGGCGTATTCGGCCAGCCGCGCGGATTTCATCGACCGCGGTGGGCTGACATTAGAGGATCGGCAGCCCCAAGGGCCCGTCGCGCAGGACGTTCGAGGAAGAGGTAAAATCTCTTTGCTTGCGCGGCCCATCAAGGACTGGCCAGCGGTTCATCTCGCAGATCCGCGTGGTGGCTTAGCAATGGCACGGCCCAAGGCGACCCGCCTGTTTCTGGCCGCCGACAGGGTGGCGGGGCGCGTTCAGCAGGGTCTCTTAGCCCCAACAGGGGCGACCACATCCTTTTGGCGGGGCCTGGTGCTATGCCGCCGCGGCGCACAGCGGGCCCCAAACATTTTCAGGTTCTGCGCCACGGTTAGATGCGGAAACAGCGCGATCTTGAACCCGTACCAAGCGGCGTCTTGTGCGGCGGCACGTAGATGGCCGCGATCGGTGTCCAGCAGCCCTCGCCGGTCGATAAGGACGCGGCCCGCGTTTCAGGTGCAAAAGGCCCCCAACCGCGTTGATCACGGTCGGATTTTCGGCCCCGACCGGCCAAACAGCGCAGTGATGCCCGGCCGGGCTTCAAGCGCGAGGTCAGCGCAAAGCCGTCAAAGCGGTGCGACAGGGACAGCGAGAGCGTCATGCGGCCTGCAAATCCGTTTTTGCAACGCGGCGGGCAGCACCTCGGACAAAAGCACGGCGGGCTTACGGCGCATGATGATGACTTGAAGACCATCACCACGGCCTGACCCTCACCACGGGGAATTTTGCAGCGCAGCCAGATGGCGCTTGGCAGGGTCTGGGTTCTGGCCGGGATATGGCGGACAAAGGTGATTCGTGGCCCGAACTCGCCCATGCTTTGGCAAAGCCATTGGACTGTCCGCCAGCACACCGGGCAAGATAAGCGGCAGGGTGGACGGCGGCAAAGACGGCGGGCGCGGGGGGCAACCAAGGTTGCGCGCGTCCTCGAGCGTGGTCGAACCCGCCTTCTATCGCCAGGCCCGCTTGGCACGGACCATCAGCGGGGAAAACCCATGATGATCGCGGGCCAGCACCGCGCGGACCAATCTGGAACGCCAGTTGCCAGCGCCGATTGCGTCAGCGCACGGCCCAATGGCGCGTTCCGCCCGAACGCCATCAGCAGCAGATTAAGCCCGTCACCACAGGCGGCAAAAACCAGCGGCAGGTGCACGGCGGCATTCAGCAGCGGCCTTTGCCCCAAAATCACCGTCGGCAGCAACCACGCACCCAAAGCGCAAGCGGTATTGCCACGCAGTGTCGGCCAAACAGGGCCACCAAAGCGGGACAAGGCGCAGCGCGTCCCATGCGGCGGTGCGTCTACCGTCATTGGGCCGCGGTTCAAAGCCGTAGGCGGGCAAGACCCGCACGTGCCCCCTCCGAGCGCAGGATGCCGCCATGAGGCGGGCCCCGCTGTCCGTTCAAGCCGCGGCAGGGGTAGGTGATTTCGGGCTGTGTGTAATCCTTTGGATGTCTTATAGACGATGCGGACCTGCGGCTCTTGGCCATGGGCGTCGGTGCGTGACCACACCAAGCGGCGTCTCTGCCCGCTGCAACAAGGGCAAGGGCGGCTGCGCACGTTACTGTCTCTGCCAATTGCGGCAGAGATGGCTTCCATTGTCGGTCTTCTCGACCATTCACGCGCATAGATACCAGCGGGCACAGCGTCGCGCTGCCCCATAGCCAGCCGTGCATCGCCCAAGGGCACTGGCCAGATCGGCAGGTCGGGTGCATTGTCGGTCGGCGGGGGCGATCAACACCAACGCATTTGCCCAGCAGATCAACCACGGCGTCGGGATCAACCGCGCCGCGATCGCGCAGCCAGTCCATCAAGACCGGCGCGGCCAGCAGGACCACCATCTGGCAGGCCCCCGCCATCAACCTGCCGGCGCCATTTGGTGCCCGATCTGCCAAAGGATAGCGCCACATCACCGTCATAGCGCGCGCGACCTCGTCCAGCGCGCCGCGCAGGCTAGCGGCGGCGGAAAGATCGTCACGAGCTGCTCGGGCCATTCCGCGAGGGTGGGCGAGTAACAGTGCCAATAAATGAGGCAAAACGTTTTCATCCGCGTAGTGATCAGTCAAGCGGTTGGGGCGTGCAAAGGGCGACGGGTCTTGTCAACTTGCAGGGTTAGGCCTTTTGTTTGATGCACCATCTTCGGAGACCAGAAATGCCTCGCATGAAAACAGCTTTGCCCATTCCCTGGCAAGGTGCCGCAAGGGAGAGGTAAGAACCATGTTTCGCGGCGCTGTGCTATCGCGTTCAGGGCAGGGGTAGGTGCAGGGTGTTGCTGATTACCTCGCGGGGGGCCGAACGCTGGATCGTGCCGAAGGGTGGCCGATGGATGCCAAAAACCCCCTTCGTGCAGCCGCCGCACGCGGAAGGCGTGGGAGAGGCAGGCGTCAGGGGGGCGCGTCACGGGGGGCTGTCTGGGCGTTTATCATACATCAAGCGCGTGGACGACACTGCGGCAGTCTGCCTTCATCGCCATGCTCTTACCCCCATCGAGTGTTCAGTGTTGGCCGTAAATACCGAAGCCTGGCCAGCGGCGACGTAAATGGATTTGTCGCGCAAGAAGGCTGCCAAACTGGTGTCCGAGCCCGAGCTGGCGCGGATGATTCCCGCGATTTTTTGCATCGCGTGGGCGGAGTAAGTCGCTTGACGGGGCAGACGCAGCCCCCATCATTTTAGATACCTTAACGACGAGAGCGATTGCCTGCGGGCGCGATATTAAGTTTCGCTGGAAGTTGTGGGAACGCTGACCCCACCAGTTCGAAAGGCTGGTTTCAAATCTGCCGCGGTTTGATGCGCTGGCGGCGGCGGGGCATTTGGGCTGTTTTTGCGTATTGCGGGTCGCCCGAGGTGACCAAAGGGCATGATGGGGCCCCCGCGTGGTCTCGACGGCGACGCCCGCACAAACAGCCCTTAGGATGACACGAAGCGTACACGGCGGTTGCCAGTCCTCTTCAACCGCAAAGCGAGCTGGAAAGGCGTTGAAAGCCCTGCCGCAAGGAGGTCGAATCTTCGTCGGAATGTCGGCAACAATTCGTTCAAAGAACGCCCGCGCCAGCATCCTTGGCGATGCACCTGACCGGTCGATTCTATGGCGAAGGCCCGTCTGGACGAAGCTGTCGCCTTGGATCGAAGAGGGTATCCCGCTGACGCCGCTTGGCTCGTTCCGGGCCAAAACGCTCCACCTTTAGGACCGGCTGAACAGAGGCGGCCCCGTGTTGTTATGCTGTGCATCCCAGCGGCCTGCGGCTTGCTAGGGCGGCGCTGCGCCGTACACCGCGCCGGAGTTTTGCAAACGGGGACATATTGCCTGTTCTGGTGATGAAGTTTTGGTGGCACGTCCGGTGGCCACCTTGGACCGGTATTCCCGCCGCGCGGCCCAAACGCGTGGGCGTCGAAGTGGGCCAAGGCTATGGACGGATTGTCATCGTTTCTGCCATGTCGGGAAAGGACGAACGAAGCTGGGTCGGCTGGTAAACGAGAGGCCTTCTTCCGTGTATGATGTGGGTGATATGACCGGCTGTCGTATCCGTCCGGCGGAGAAGTGACCGCAGCCTGATGGGGCGTTGACGTTGCCAAGGAAATGGAGTGCGGCGCGCAGCTTGGCAGCGGCTGGCAAGTGGCGGTCAGACGACCTCGGGCCATTCGTTGCGCGGATCGAAAGACATTCCCGCTGCCAATATCATGACCAAATTTGGCGAGGGCATGCGCGTTTTGCGGTTGTTCGCGGCTTTCAGGGTGTTCAGCCGGAAGGAGGATCAACCACGCTGGGGCGTGGCGGATCAGGGACACCACCCGCCTGGGTCGCCTTGGCCGCTGCCTTTGATGCAGAAGCGTTGTGACATCTATACGGATGTGGGACGGGGTTTACCCACCGACCCGCGGGTCAGTGCCAAGCGCGTAAACTGGACAAGATCGCCTTTGAAGAAGATGCTGGAACTTGGGCGTCGCTGGGGGCTAAGGTTCCTGCAAACCCGGTCGGTTGAATCTGGCTATGCGTTAACAGTTCAAGCTGCGTGTTATTAAGCAGTTTTTGAAAGAACAATCAGACGAGGCTGGAAACGCTGGTCTGCGCCGAGGAGGAATTAGGAAAGCAATTGTAGTATCCGGTATTCGCGTTTTTCGCGTGACGAAGCAAAGATGACGCTGGTTTCGGTGGCGGATCGCCCCGCATTTGCCGCGCGATCTTTACCGCGCTAGCGAATGTTGCGTGACGTCGATATGATCGTTCAGAAATATTCGAAGAGGGGCGCACGGATTGGAGTGGTCCTGCCTGGGTGCGACCAGTATTCAAGCGTGCGGCAGGCGGGCGATAAGATACCGCCAAAGGCCCGGGTTTGAGCTCAACTTTTGGACGATTAGATCGCTGGGACACAGATGTGGCCAAAGTGTCGGTCGTGGGCATCGGCATGCGGCAGCCACACCGGCGTTATGCGGGCCAAGATGTTCCAATTTGCCTGTTCGAACGAAGGCGTGAACATCAAGTCATCACACTTCCGAGATCAAAATCTCTGTGCTGATCGACCGCAAATACATGGAGCTGGGGCCGTTCAGGCGCTGCAATGACGCGTTTCGAGCTCGACAAAGCTGCTTAAATCGCAGGGCGTATTCGCCCGTGTGGATCGCTCGGTTTTCCCGCCCTCGGGGGATAAACGGCATCTCCTAGCCCCAAAAGAGATGATAGATGTCAATGATAACAGGGCGGTTTCATTTTCGACGCGCCTGTGATTCTAAGGCTTGGCATCGCTGGGGGAAATGATCGCATGGCTTGATGGATAGAGACAGAAAGCGCAAGCTGCGTGGGGCGTTGCGCGCATGCCTATGGCAGTGATGCGCAGGGCAGGCGCGGCTGGATAGATCACGCATCTTGATTGCGTCTCGATGGGCTGCGAAGTCTTGCTCTATCTACCTTTTCGCGACCGAAGACACGCTGGAACTCGCGCGGACGAAGGGCTGAAAGCCGACGCGGTTACGAAACGCGCATGAAGATTGGCGAAGGCCTGGTCGGGTCGCTTTCGCCAGCCGCAAACGTATCATAAACACACCTAACGCGCCTCAGGCCCCCGGTTTTCCGGTTCATGCCTGAAACCGGCGAAGAGCTGTATTCGAGCTTTCTTGGGTATCCGGGTTGCAGCGCTTGGGTTGAAATGCCTGGGGTTTCTGGTTGTCCCAATCCAAAAGCTGCCGCGAATTTCAGCCGGGACGGAAGTTTACGCGCTGGAAGTTGTCGCCATGGGCTGGCCGAGAATTTGACCGAACTGGGGGCCTTTGTCGGCGAGGGGGCCGCGATGTCGGGCGCGCCCACAGTCAGCCGGTTCCTGCTGCGCGGCACCGTTGCCCAGAAAGGCGTCGCCGAAGCCACGTCTTGCTGCACGAACCACCGCGTCGTGTGTCCAAAGTTTGGTGGGCGGGTGACCCCGTTGAATTGAAACCGCCCGGCCTGGAACGAAGCCGCGACGATCTACGCGTCAGCGATCGATCAGATGATGGCGGATGGGCGGGGGGCGACAAGGACCAGCAGCAAAGTGCTTGAAGCCTACCGCATGTTCGCCAACTCCAAAGGGTTGGTTGCGTCGGATGTGAGGGAAGACATCGGCCCGGTCTGTCCGCCGAGGCGGCTGTCGGAAAAAGAACAATCCTTGGCACGGGCCCGTATGGGCAAGCCAGCGACTGCCTACCTGCGCGAACGGCTTCCGAATCTTGGATGACCTGAGCAAACCGTTTTGCTGCGTATTTTGGACGGGCAGGGGTCAAACACCGGCGCAGAGATGCCTGCGACCCAATTTTAGGTTGGCGCGTTAATATCGGACCGCGGAACTGCTGGATATGGCGCTTCTCTGCGCGGGTACTCGTGGTTGGAAGGTTGGATCGGTTCGGGCAGCCATTGCCGCGATTGTCGCGCGGGCGCTGGCGATTTCGGCTGAGGTTCGTTCATTTGCCGCGGCGTGACCAATGCGCGCTAAACGGTGACCGGATATGGTCGATGGTTGAACAAGGCGTGTGCACCTGCGCCCCTCTGATGAAACCGTCGCCTCTGCGTGTTTCGTTGACGTGACAAGGATTGCCGAGCAGGCCGAGGCGCAGGAAACAGCTAGCCTCGATCCGGCGACAAAGCAGCGATTACAAATCGGCACCACGGTCGGTCTACATATGGAATGCGGGGCTGATGGCTGACTTGCCCTCGGCTGGAGGGTTGGTCGGGGGCCGAAGGGCTGCGGGCTGTTCCGCACCGAGCTGCAGTTCCTTTGGTGGCGCGCAAGTGCCAAACGGTCCGAAGCTGTTTCGGCGTTGTACCAGCGTGGGCTGGGAGCTGCGGACTGGCAAGCGGGGTTGCGGACACTGGACTTCGGGTCGGACAAAGTGCTGCCCTATATGAAGCCCAACGACGAAACGAACCCCGCGCTGGGGTGGCGTGCGATCCGCGTGGGGGCTAGACAAACGGGTATGATGCGGATGCAGTTGCAAGGCGGTTGGATCCGGGCGCAAACGGGGACGCCCGCTGTCGGTGATGTTTCCCTTTTGTCGCGCGTTCGAAGATATACCGCGCCGCCCGCGCGCGAGATGGACAAGACGCTTGCCGCGAAGGCCCGTTGGGGTCACGTGCTGCCCTCGCAGATCGCAAGTGGGGCGCCATGCTGGAAACTCCGTCGCTTGCCTTTGCCCGACCAGTTCTTTGAAGAGGTCGAGTTCGTCGATCGGTGCGGCAACGATCTCAAGCAGGTTGCTTTTCGCCGCCGACCGCGAGAATGAAAACTCCGTGCGCCGCCGCTATGACACGTTGAACGTCAGCTTCCTGACCTTTCTCGAAAATCATGTTGGCCGCTGCCGTGAAAACCGGAACCACCGTTGTCGGTTTTGCGGCGAGGATGCGGGCCGTTCCGGGTGGAGGCACTGTGTTTTTGGCCGCGATCGGGATAAACCACGCATTCTCCATTGCGCACCTGCCTCTATCGGGCCTGGGTCAAAAGCATGATGTTGCTGCGCGTCTGACTGAACGAAATCCGCGAGGTCATCTATGCCGGCGAAATCGTGGAGACCAGTCGGTCCCCCGCGGCTGATGGAATATCTGCCGCAGCCAAACCAACGACGTGCGCCGCCTGCCGTAACGGTCTGCGCCGGTAGGGTCTAAGCAGCAATAGGCGGATTTTAATCCATTGGGCTGCAAGGATTGTGCATCGACAGCGCACCCCTGGCGTAGATTTCTGCAAAAGGTGACCGGGCGGCCATATATCGCAGCCCCAGTTTTCGCAGAGCAAAAAGAACCGAAAATAGTTGACTATGCCGCGGTGCGGGCTTTATTTCCCTTTAATTGCCTTTAAGTTCGCAGCGCGGAGGAAAGCTTGCGACGGCAGCTATGGAGAAGCGCGGGCATTATAAAACCCTGTTTGTTATTCACACCACCAATTCCGTGTATTCGAAACGGGAGCCCCGCTGCGTATCGCGGAGTTGCAGGCAGTCTTGCTGGGGCAAGGCCTTGCTTGCTGATCAGGACCACCGGTTTTGCGCAGCTTGTCTAGTGAGCCTTGGCATCGACGCGCTGGAAAAAGCGGGGTCATCAGGTCACCATCTGTTGACAAGGTAAGGCGGACCCTCGCGCGAGACATTGATGCGCGCAGGTCGCTGGCAGGGCGGTCGGCAGGCGCCACGGGTATTGATCGGCTTTTGGCGCGGTTCATCGCAAAGACGTGGCCAAGGCTTGTGGCGCTTTCTGCTTGCCTCTGACGAGGATCTGGTAATGCCGCTTGGGGGTTTAGGGCAGGGCCAAGGTCCGCGCTTGCACTGGTGCTTATCCACGACCGCTTGGTACCGGCATCAGAGGTCACGCCCGTGTCGATCATCACCGTTCGGCGCAGAGGAAAAGCGCGGCGTGGTCGTCGCCTGTGATTCGCCTGACATGGCCAGTTGGGACCGCGTCCCTTGACGGTTGGACTCCTGCGCGATTACGGCGGCAACGGGGGTTGATGCGATGGTCCACGCGATTGAATCTATTTGCGTCGCGTCAATGCGAACAACAACCCCCGTGTCCAAGCTGCCGCCCGCGAGCCTTGCGTTTTGCTTGGGGCCAATATCGAAGCCGTGGTGGCGGACGCAGCAATGTCGACGCCGCGGATGCAATGTTGTTGGGGTCCATGTTGGCGGTCAGGCTTTGCCAATTCGCCGATCGCGGCGGTGCATGCGCTTGGCGCTATCCATCGGCGGCACTTTCACATTCCCGCACGGGCTTTCCAATGCGTGGTTGCTGCCTCAATGTACTTGCGCTTTAACGCGCCACACGCCGCAGCGTCTACGCCGAGATCGCCCAGCAGATGCTTTCCCGCACTGGGCAGAGGGGAGGGTAGTCAGGCCCGCAACAGAAGCCTTTATCAATGCGCTCTCGAGCTTTCGGCCAAGCTCGGGCTTTCCCCAGCGGTCTGCGCGAGCGTGGATATTCCACAAATGCGATCCCAAAATGCGAAGATGCGAATGGCTGCAGGCGCGTTTGGCTTGGTCAAATTAACCGCGCGACGTCACGCAGGCCGACGCTCATGCGATTCTATGAGGGCGGCTTCGGTATGGCACCTCGCGCACCCTGCCGCAACCCCGCGGCTGATTATGCTGATTTCTATCCGCTGCAGACCCGCTGGGAACGACAATGCACGCTTATGGGCATATGAACAACGTCGTCCACTACGCGCTGTTTAGATACGGCCGTGAATGGCTGGTTGATTCGAACGCGACTGTGGATCCGCAGACCAGCCCTGTGTCGGGCTCGTGGTGAACCGGCTGTCGATACTTTGGGAAGAATTCCCTGACCGCCCCTGTAACGCAGGTTTACGGGTGGCGCAGCTTGGCAAAAAGTTCTGTGCGGATGGAGGCTGGTGGTTGTTTAAAAATGACGACGACACGGCCTCTTTGGCCGAAGGGTTTCTGTGCATGATCTACGTGGGCGCGAGAGCCATTGCGATGAAATTCCCAGCCTTGGACCGTAGCGCGCTAGAGGGGCCTGCAAACCACCTCTTAAGCGTGGCGTGAATCCCGCGCGGTTCAGGCTTTGGGCGGTTGCAATGTGCTTGTGTCCACTGTTATACATCACCGATCACAGTGGTCTTTTCTGCATCGCGGGCATTTTCGTGCCGGCGTGCGATGACGCATTGAAATTTAAACAATACACCGGAGAAATCTCCCCCCCCATCGTTGTCAAGAAGAAACGTAATCGTTTCGTTAAATGGATCCAGTTTACTGGCCAAATGAAGAAAAGCTGACATTGCCGCTATGCTTTCATTTGAAGGGGGACTCATGGTGGATTTGGGGGACCTTCAGGGACCAGGGCTACGGATCATTCCTGACCTCTTCAGGGTCGGTCGCGCTTGGCCTGAACATGAACGGCCAAACGCCGAGGAAGGCCGGTATTCTGGACAAGGCAAGCCGCTGCCCGCCTGTGGCCAGCGCTGCTGATGATGCCCTATCGTCAGGTGCGGAATGAATGATAACTTTGACGTGGCACAGAGGCTGACCGTCGAAGACATGAAGAACGTCGCCGGCTTTTGAACATTCAAGACACCATTGCTGCGCTGTTTGACAAACCCAGATCCTTCCCATCATCAACGAAAACGACTCCATCGCCACCGCGCGATTGGAAAGTGGGGGACAAACGACGTTCTCTCGGCCAAGTGCCCAGGATGGGTCGAAGCGGATCACCTGATCATTCTGACCAAGCGTCGAAGGCCTGGTATGACCGCGATCCGTCGGAAACCGGCGGTCGCAGTTCATCGAAGAAATCGAGGACGTGTTCGAGGCACCTTCGAAATTCACCAAGGAGCATCAGCGATTGGGGCAGCCGGCGGCATGTTGAACAAAATTGCTGGCGGGCCAATATGGCGCAAAACGCCGGGGGTCGAGGACGATCATCGCCGGACGCATCATCGAACGTCCGATTTCGGTTCCGTTTTCTGAACGGCGAAACGCCGCCTTACGCGCTGTTCTGGCCTCGGGGAGGGGTGGCTTCGCCTTTGATGAAATCTGGCTCAGCAACCGTTGCACGGTCGCCGGTACACTTGCTTTATCGGGGACGATGCTGGTCCGTGCGATCACCGCCAAGGAGCGCGCTTGCAACGTGATGAACCTGGTGTCGATCCAGGCGAGTTTTCGAAAGGGGACGTGCTGCACGTCTATGACGAAGCAGGGCAACGAGTTCGCACTGGCCTGACCAAATTCTCCTCGAAAGAGACCATCTTGATGGCGCGGGAACCCCGAAATGGAAGATTCGAGGAACGTCATCGGTACAAGACCAAAAGCGCGATTGTCGGTGTGGATAAACAATCCTGATCCTTGAGGATCACCCACTTGCAAATCGACGCACCGGGAAGGAAGGCGATAATTTCCGGTTCATCTCGTTTACTGACCCTTTGACGGCGGGAGATATTTTTCCGCCGTTTTGCCCTCTAAACTGGGCTAGACATTTCCCAACAAAAAATCGGGATAAGCGCCAAACGCATTCGGCCCACGGTCCGAAATGATCGCGCCAACCAAGGCGGCCGAGGCGAAGTTGGCGGGAGTGGTTACGCAGCGGAGTTGCAAATCGTGTACAGGAGTTCGATTCTTCCTACTCGCCTCATTTAATTTCAAAAGCTCAAGTTTAAAAAACCTCAGTTGTGGTTGCCAGTATTGGCAGGGGCAATCTATTGTGCGTCTGGGTGATCTTTTCGGGGGCGCGAGGGCTGCGGTAGGCACTTCGTGCTAGCTGCGCTGATGTAGGAAGCTGTGCAAGATCAACGCCCGGGGCGCTTTTTTGAGCGTTCTAAGCACAATCTCCGACCTTACTGGCGTACAAGTTTCATTTGCGCGGCAGCAAAATGTTCGTGTATGAAGCGTGCAAAGCTCTCTAGGGTCCGGGGTGCGCAGATCGAGGATATAGTCGCATTCCCCAAGGACGGAGAAGGCGGCGCGGACTTCAGAGTGGCGGGCGATAAGCTGGGCAAAGCCACTTCGTTATTGCCACCGTGGCTGCGCAAATTGACGCGCACGATCGCGCGCAGTCCAAGCCCAGCCGGTCTGCAATTTAACCGTGCAGAGTATTTCCGGGAAATAAGCTGCGCCGACTCGAAGCCGCGCACGTCGGCCGCGAGCATTTGCGACGGGGAAGGTTCACCATTTCTGAAGGAGCGGGTGTTGGTCAGCGCTCCCGTCCTGCTAAGCGCCCTGTAGAGTATTGCGATATTCGAATCCGTCTAGTCGAACATAATAGCCTTATCTTTTTGCCTGCTTCGTGCAGCCTACAACAGGGGGTATGTTTTCTTAGGAGGCTAATGGTCCATTGATGCAAATTTTTGTGTAAAGTGCAGGTGTATGTATTTCACAGCCTAGTATTTGCACGCACCATGCGCGGGACGCTGATGCACAAATGGATTCAACTAATACTTGGAGGAGTTCTTGCACCATGGGACCGTTCGCCAACGACGCGCAAAGGCCCACTATTTCCGATCAGAACCCTTGCAGGGGACTGATGGGTTTTTCATTCGTCGGTTTGGCGCACCGCGATCCGGACGTTCTAGACAAAAAGCTGTTTCGCCAGATTTGGGCTTTGTTCAGTGGCCAAGCATAAATTCCAGGACATCACGATCTACCGCCAAGGCGTATTACCTATTTGCTGGAACGCAGAGAAGACCGGACACGCTGCCGAGTTTGGTAGAAGGACATGGCCCCTGTCCCCCGCCATTTGGGGGGGGGGGGGGGGGGGGGGGGCTTTGGCGTGTCGTGAACGCGGCAACATGCGCTTTAAACGGCTGTCCGATCTGGGGGCGAAGGAATACACGGTGCGGTAAGGGATAGAGGGCACCTGGCCGTTTACGGTATTGGCGGATCGCGCATGTATTTCATCGACAACATATTGGGAAGATGCAGTGCCTTTCCATGCTGACTACGATTGGCTTGGTGAAGTTTTGATCCGCGCCCCGAGGGTTTGGGTTCTACTATCTCGACCATCTGACACCAATGGTGAGATCCGCGGCAATATGGACACGTGGTACCGGTTTTTATGCGGATACCTTCAATTTCAAGGAAATCGGTTGTTGACATTCAAGGGGAAAGGGCAGAACGAGGTTTGACAGCCGCGCGCTGAACCTCGCCGGGATGGTAAAATCCGCATCCCCATTAAACGAAAAGTGCGGATTGATAACAGCCAGATCGAAGGGGAATACCTGCGCGAATATAAAGGCGAGGGCATCCAAGGCAATCGCAATTGCTTTTTCTGATTTTTGGACATTCTACGGCGGCACTGAAAAGAATCGCGGATGCAGGGGTGGGGTTCATGCCAGGGCGCCCGCGACCCTACTTACGAGATGAGCCGTGCCCGCGTGAAAAGGCCACCAAGAGGCCGATCGATCAGATGCCAAGGAAAAACGCGGGTATTTTTGATTGGATGGCGAAGGGGTTTGTGGCGGGGGGCGAAAAAATACCCGCGTGCTGCTGCAGATTTTTTCTCTAAAACCGTTGATTTTGGCCCGATTTTTCTTTTCGAATTTCAGGCGTAAGGGGGATTGGACGGGTTCGGCCGAGGCAAAACTTCGCGCTTTGTTTTGAATTCTAATTCGGAAGGAAAGAAAATCACGGTTTCGCGTTGGGGTCTTGGCAAAGCTGCCCCCGGTGGAAAATTGGAATTCGGACGGATCTATTTTCTTTCCAACGGCCCCCGGACCCCTCGGCACCCTGCCGTTCGCGCGCGCGCGGGGGCGGGGGGAGGAATTCTCTTTCTTTTCCCTCTTTTTTGTTTT
>Ga0163217_1012831_pt1 | contig 16513 bp, 21 predicted proteins | sample SynspAceP_FD_185933 | JGI IMG/M metagenome (GOLD analysis project Ga0163217, IMG submission 185933) | Saline lake microbial communities from Ace Lake in Antarctica - Synechococcus sp. Ace-P (PacBio error correction) | ecosystem: Environmental > Aquatic > Non-marine Saline and Alkaline > Saline ... | reverse complement strand
GCGAGGCGATGGACAATAAGCGCATTATTGGCCGGATGGCCTGCAGGGCCCGTTCGATGATCCTCGGCAAGGATGGCGCAGATCTACCTGACCGAAGCGGCCGGGCTTTCTGACCGCGTGTGGGAACCCCGAGAGCAGGTGAAGTCGAGCGGGTTGCCGAAGGCCTGCTGATGCCTGAAAGCGTCTGGCGCAGCATGGCCCCCCCCCCCCAAAAAAAAAAATCGGTGGACTTCGTGATTGCAGAAACGGCGGCCAAGCGCTTGATCGCTTTTGAATATCGGAACGGTGAGCGGACGACATGGCGGATAACCTGCCATCGGCTTCCCCGCGCGGCCCAGGCATGCCGCTAGTGTATTCCGACGGTTGGCCGTGATGCTGATGGGACCGTGTATTTCAGCTTCTGCATATGGGACAAATGGGCTTACAGGAGATTGAGCCGGAGGGAGCGAGGAGTGAAGTGCGTTAGGTCTCCGCGGTTTCAAAAATCCGGAAAGTCAAAATGGATTCCCGCTTTCGCGGGAATGACGGGTTAGTTGGAAGCCGGTGTTGGCTGGGGGTTTGGAGTTGGGCGGGGCTGGGGCTGGGGGCTGGGTGTTGGCGTTGCCTGAGGCTGGGGCTGGGGGTTTGAACTTATTGCATTGAAGCAGCACGGTAGCCAAAGCCAGTAGCCCGTACCCAAGCACCCTCCATCCTCGGCGAACGCGGGGATCCATGGCTTTTGAGTCCAGGTGGCGGCCGAGATCAGCCGCCAGCCTTGAAACACCCTGCCTTACCTCTTGCGATCAATTCCGCAAGACAAAGTGCAGGCAATCCCACCGGCCTTTGAAGTAATCAATCTCATTGCCGGTATCATTTCCGGCACAGCACCTTGAAGCTGACTTTCTCGCCCATCAGGCCGCGTCGCGGTCACGTCCAAGGGTTTGCCCAGGCCGCAGGTGTCGGCGATGCCCTGCGATATTCCAGCACACTTCGGGCCCGTCCAAAACATCAAGCCGCCCAACGTTCTGTCCGGTCAACAAACGCAGCGGAGAACGGCCCATTTCCCACCAGCGTTGGAACGGGATCCGCTTCAAGCTCTCCGCGATAACCGCCTTTATCCCCAGCAGATTGGTACCCTTGGCCGCCTCAGTCGCGGCTGAGCCCGGTGCCGTAAAATTCCTGCCTGCCACACACGAGCGGCGTGCATCCTGCTTGGTAACGCATGGCGGGCATCAGTAAATCGCCATCCGCTCGCCAACTGGGCCACATGCACGTTGCACCACCCTCTTCTCCGCCCAGCAATTCCGGTTACGGAATACGGATATTGGCGAAGGTACCGCGCTCTCACCTCATGGTTTACCCCACGCGGGAACCGTAGGAATTGAAGTCCTCGGGTATGGACGCCCAGGCTTGCAGATTACTCACCTGCAGGCGAGCTGGCCTTGATATTGCCCGCTGGGAGATATGGTCTGTTGCTGAATGAATACCGAATAACGGCCAGCACGTTTAGCCTGATGGACCGGCTGAGCGCCTGAATGGGCTGGTCGAATCTGCCTCGAAGAATAGGGCGGATTCTTCACATATGGTGGAGTCGTCTTCCAGGCGTAGGTGCGCCGCTCAGCGACCGGAATGGACTGCCAATGCTCGTCGCCTGGTAAACACGCGCATAACGCTCCGCGGAACATGCATGTCTCCACAGGGCCACCGCCTCGGCGATCTCTGCATTGTCGGCCACAGGTCACGCAGGAACACCGGGCTTGTTGTCCGAATCTAAGCCCAGGGGCTCTTCAGTTCAAGTTCATCGCGTATTGCCGGCCACTGCGTAGGCACTACAACGCGGCGGACGCCAGCCAGTTTGCCTTACCTCTGATGCACGCGGCCTTCAAATTGCGTTACCCGACATTTACCGAAGACACCACAGATCATGGTCATGAACCGCCTTGGCGATGACCTCTGGCAAGGGCCCGAAGTTGCCGATGCACGTAGGTGCAACCGTAAGCCCACCCAGATGAAGCCCAGTTCACCAGATACTCGGTCAAACCCGCCTTGAGGCAGATAATCGGTGACCACCTTGGAAGCCTGGGGGACGCAAGTGACGACATGGACCCAGGGCTTGCGCCTGCAGGCCACGCTCCACTGCTTTTTTCGCTACCAGACCCCTGCCATCATCACGCTGGGTTGGAGGTGTTGGTGCATGACGTGATGGCCGCGATCACCCTGCGCCATGGCTGAGTACATGATCCTGGGCCGGTCCGATCTGCACCACGCGTCTTCGCTGGTGGGAATCTACCGCAAGTGCCACCACCGCCCTCGCCTTCCCAACCTGGGACTGTTCGTTATCAGCCGGCGAATCGCAGGCCGAGCATGTTCATAAAAGCCTTGTGCACATCCCCAGCGCGACGCGATCCTCGGGCGGACGCGGCCCTGCCAGGCTAGCCTCCACTTCATTTCATATCCAGATGCATGCTGTCGGTGAACTCGGGCTCATGCCCCGCCTCACGCCACAGCCTTGCCCTTGCGTACGCTCGACCCGTGCGACCAACGCGTCCGGGCCGGCCGGTCAGACGCAGTAGCGCAAAGGTTTCGTCATCGACCGGGAAAAAAAGCCGCAAGGTAGCCACCGTATTCCGGCGCCAATTGGCAATGCGCGGCGATCGGCCAGCGCAGATCAGCCAGGCCAATCACCGTAGAACTTTCAACAAACTTGCCGACCAACGCCCTTGCTGGCGCAGCATCTGCGTTACGGTAAGCCACCAAGTCAGTGGCAGTCATGCCTCGCGTAGCTTGCCGGTCAGCTTGAAACCCACCACCCTTCCGGGATCAGCATCGCATACAGGTTGGCCAAGCCATAGCGGCCCAGCCTCGATTGCCGCCCACACCCCAACCCAACACACCGTAGACCATTTGGACCATCGGGGTGGGTGCGAATCAGTGCCACCAGGGTGCGGGGTAGGCCCCAATGACTTGTGCCGTCCTCTCCTCGGCCAGATTTTACTTTGCGACAGATACTCGAGTTACCTGGTGCAGATGCCCGTTCCAGCGCACCACACGGAAATTTATGAAAGGCCTTCTGGGCCCAAAGCGCAGAACTCGTAACCGCTTCCGCCCATTGCGCTGGCATTTCGATGGCAACGTTGTCGTGAAGGCGCTGTCCATCGGCGAAATGATCGACCATGTCACCGAGGTGGTCGATCACCAGATCCACCGGAGATAGGGGTTGATTACGCGCGGTCGCCACCTGCGCGGGCCCACGCATCGCGGCCATCGCGGCCAGATCCACTACGCCGGCACCACCGGTGAAATCCTGCATCAGCACTCGCGGCCGGGCGGTACTGAATTTTCCCGATCAGGAGGCGTTTGGTTCTCAGCCAACTTCGGCCATCGCCTGAAGATTCGTCGCAGGGGTAACTGTTTGCCGTCCTCCATGGCGCAAGCAGGTTTTCCAGCAGCACTTCGAGTGACATCGGCAGGCGCCCAGGTCACCTAGCTGTTCTGCCCTTGGGCAGGGGAATGATAGGCATATCCCCTGCTCGCCCACTTCAAGTGCTCGAGCTACCCAGACTGTTCACATCAGAACAAATTATCTTCCTTTATCAGCAGGCGACTGGCTGCCGCTTATCATATAGCTATAAACTCCACCCTTAATTGCCGTGCCAGATAACCGGCACTTCATTCAAGAAAACGGATTGAAGGCCGATATAAAGCCTAGCCAGCCCAAAAGCCCAACAGGACTTTTCGCGCCTTCACAATAAAAACGGAAACCAGGCCATGCGCAATAATCAGCCTGTTACCAGCGCGGAACGAACCTTTGATGCCGAACCAAGACGGCTGATCTCCACAAACCGACCTTAAAAGGCACCATCATCTATTGCAATGATGGCTTTTGCGTCGCCGTCAGCGGCTTTCAGGCGTGACGAAGTGATCGGGCAGCCCGCATAACATGGTTCCGCCATCCTGATACCCCTTCAAGCCGTGTTGCGCACATGTGGAGTTATTTGCAAGGTGGCAAGAGTGGAATGGGCCAAAGTTCAAGAATCGTTGGCAAAAATGGTGATCATTATTGGGTTAATGCCTTTGTAACACCGATCTGGGGAAAACGGTCGGCCGTTGGCTATGAACAGTCAGAGTACAAACCAGCAAAGCTCAAGTCACCGAGCGGAAGCGCTTTATGCCGCCTCAAACAAGGGCAAAAAAGCCGTTGCATGGACTGGGCAATATCATCAAGGACGTTCTGCCTGTTCGTGGCGATTAGCTGCGGGCGCGCGTCGCCGGGAAGTGTTCCTTGAGGCTGGGGAATAGCGTTGGCTGCCCGCCGTCGCCCTGCCGGCCGGCTCGCCCTTAAGGCCTTTTCGACGCAGGGCCTTGCAAGCATTCTCAAAGTTGCAGACAACAGTATCAACGATCCCCTGCTGGCTACCATGTACCACTCGCAACAAGGCGTCCATGGCGCCAGATCGAAAATGGCGCTGTCTAAGCCAGCAGCACGCCTGGCCAAACATGCCTGACGCGCGTGCTCGGACACGCTGAACAGCTCAAGCCTCAAGCCAACGAAGCCAGCCAACTGGCCACCCGCAGCCACGACGGCTTGAGCCGGCAACGCACCGAGGACCGACATGGGTCGCTACCGGCCATCAACGAAATGTCCGCGGCTACGCAAGAGGTCTCCGGAACGTACAGCGCACCGCCGAAGCTACCCGCGAAGCCAACGAGCTGTCGGCACACGGCAAAAGCCTCGGCCCAGCAAAACCCGTGGAAGCCATCGAGATTCTCTCCGCCTCGGTCAGCTCAGCCGCCACGGTATCCTCGCGCTGGCAAGCGACGCTCAAGAAATCGCAAGGTTGTAGAGGTGATCAAAAGCAATCGCCGGACCGAGACCAACCTGCTCGCCCTGAATCGCCGCTATTGAAGCGGCCCCGTGCCGGTGAGCAAGGTTCGCGGGTCGCCGTTGGTCGCCGACGAAGTACGCGCCCTGGCCCAGCCGCACCGCCGTGTCAAACGAACAATTCATGGCCTGATCGGCAACCTCAAACCGCCGCCAAACGTGCGGTGGACCACCATTGCGCGCAGCCATGAGCAGGCGACCGCGGCAGTGTAGCGCAGGGTAATAGAAGCGGACGAAAGCGCTGGACGTATTCGCGCCGCAATCGGCGCATCAACACATGAGCCGGGTCAGGATCGCCAGCGCAGCTGAAGAACAAAAGTGCCGTTGGCTGAGGAGATTCACCGCAAACGTCGAACAACATCTCCGGCCTGGCGACACCACGCCAACCCAGGCACAACGCAGCGCAGTGCTCAGTAATGAGCTGGCCACAACCGCCCAGCGCAGCAGGCGGCATTGGTGGAGCGGTTAACAAGCGCTGAGCAAAAAAGGGCAGACGCGAGCAAGACCGCCAACCAAGCTCGCCCGCCCGCTCCCCATCCCCCGTCATCCCGCGCGAGCGGGAATCCAAGCGGTTTCGCAAGCCAAACGCAACCTCCTACCCACTCGAAAGCCAAATGGATCCCCCGCCTTCGCGAGGATGACGATCCTGGGAGAGAAGGCCTACCAGCCAAACCCGCAGGCAAGCAGCCTAATATCCCGGTCATCCCCACTTCACCCGTCATTCCGCGGCAGGCGGGGAATCCAAGCGGTTTCGCAGCCAACCGGCAACCACCTACCCACACCGAAAAGCCAAATGGATCCCCGCGTTCGCGAGATGACGATCCTGAGAGAATAGCGGGGTCTACCAGCCAAACCGCAGCAGCAATCTAAATATCCCCAAACATCCCGCTTCACCCCGTCATCCCGCGCAGGCGGGAATTCCAAGCGGTTTCGCAAGCCAACCCGGCAACCCACCTCCACACGAAAAAGGCACCAATGGATTCCCGCCTTCGCGCGAGGATGACGGCAGAGAGCGGCACTTCCTCCTGCCGCGCTTGTGCCCAGCCCAACTCCCGTATTCCTACCACCCCTGCGCCATATCCAGCCCCCACCCCGTCATTCCCGCGGAACGCTGGAATCCCACCTTGGGACCTTAAAGCTGGGCCATATAACAACCCACCACAGCTGCAAACCCGCGAAAAGTGCAAACTGCACCCTTTGCTACCAACCCCAAGGACACACCATGTGCGAATCGGTCGGCGCCGTCGCCCAGCGCAATATCACCCCCATTCTGATTGAAGGCTGTTGCGTCTGTGTAGTTACCGGGGTTTACGATTCGGCCGGTGGCGCCGTGCTGGCAGAGGGCAACGGCATCCACCGAGTCCGCGCCGGTTGCAAGGGTAGTGAGTTTGCAGAATGACCTTGAAGGCCGACCCGGCCCATTGGTCACCTGGGTATCGCCCACACCCGCTGGGCCACCCACGGCAAAACCGGAGAGGCACAATGCCCACCCACACATGGTCGCAAGCTTGCAATCGTTGCAAACGGATTATTCGAAAAACACCAGCCCGCTGCCGCAAAAAACTGATTCGAGCTTGGCTACCCAGTTACACCGTCGGGAAACCGACACGAAGTCGTCGCGCATCTGATTGCCCATCATTACAGTCAGAGCCACGAAACCTGCTGCACGCCTGTTCCGCACCGCCCCTCGGCGAACTGCACCGGCGCTTACGCCTGGCGCCTGATGCACGAAGACCAGCCAGACACCCTCTATTGCGCCCACGTATGGGCAGCCCCTAGTGGATTGGCGAAGGCAGTGACGAGCCACTTTATCGGCTCAGACCAGCTGCGCTGCTGCAGGTCACGATTCGCTCGCTATCTGGAAGAAGGGCGACCATTGGCCCGCTGACCATCAACACCTGTGAAAATCTGGGACCGCCAGAACCAAGAGCTTTGAACCGCCCCCTGACCCGCTACGAAACGCCGCCCATAGCCTGGAAAAAGCGAATACCGGCCACTATATGGGTCAAGGAGATCTTCGACAGCCCAGGCCATTTCGCGACACGCTGGCCGGTATCTTGGTGACCGCAGTCACGTACTCACCGCGATCCTCGGGCCGGATGCCGAAACCGTTGGCAGACATTGCCAACATCCATATCGTCGCTGCGGCACCAGGCTATCACGCAGGTCTCGTCGCCCGCTACTGATTTTGTAAGACCAGGCCGGCATTCCCTGCAGCGTGGAAGTGGCCATGAATACCGTTACGCACCGTCTTCGTTCGGCCAACACCCCTGTGATCACCATCTCCCCAGTCCGGCGAAAACCGCGACACCACTGGCCGCACTGCGCTCGCCAAGGATCAGGGCTACCTTGCCACGCTGGCCATCTGTAACGTTGCCGGCAGTTCACGTGTGCGCGAAGCCGGACTGGCGCCTGCTGACCCATGCCGGTCCGAATCGGCGTTGCCTCTCAACCAAGGCCTTCACGAGACCCAACTGGTGGCACTGTTATGGCGGACCCACCGCACTTGGCCGCAGGTACGGTGGCAAACCCGCTGAACAATCGCCGCCAAACTCAGGAGCGCTTCAGAACCTGCCCGCCGATTATCGACAGGCACTCTCCTTGGGAAGCCGCGCGATCACTTACCCTGGCAGAACGCTTCGCCAACAAGCACCACGCCCTGTTCCTTGGCCGTGGCACCGCATTATCCCATGCTATGAAGGCGCGCTAAAGGCTTCAGGAAAATCAGCTATATACACGCAGAAGCCTTATGCCGCTGGCAACTCCAAGCAAACGGCCCACTGGCCCTGGTAGAATGAAGACATGCCCCGTTCTGTCATTGGCGTTCGCCGCCCAGCGATGCGCCGCTGCTGGAAAAGCTTCAAGTCAACCTCGAAGAAGGTCGCGCCCGTGGCGGCCAACTGAATTCACCTTTGCCTGCGAAACCATCCGATCAAAGGCGAAGACAGCAACACGAAAATCATCTGCTGCCCTTCGTGGAAATTGGCATCTCCCCGATCCTGTACACCATCCCTTTGCAGGCTGGCTCAGCTACCACTTGCCTGCGTTAAAGGCACTTGACGTAGACAAAGCCACGCAACCTGGCGAAATCGGTTACGGTGAATAAGCCAACACTGGTCCCCGCGTACGGCGGTATGACGGATCGAGTAGCGATCCGAATAAATCAGTTTATCGGCAAGCCACAGCCGCCCAGGCAACCGTCATTCCCGCGGAGGCGGGAATCCCAATGCGGATTTCCGCTCTGGCACCCGCTCCATACCAAGCCGAACCCCCCAATGGATCCCCGCCTTCGCGAGGGATGACGACCAGTGGGGGACCGGACAAAGCGGTTTAATCAACCCAGCCAACGGCCAAACCAAGCCTTACTAACCTTCTCATTCCCGCGCAGGCAGGAATCCAAGCGCTAATCGGCAGTTGGCACATACCCCGGCCATACCCTAAACGAAAAAGCCGAATGGGATCCCGCGTTCGCGAGGATGACAACCCTGTGGGGACCGAATAAAGCGCGGTTTATCGACCCCACGCAACCAACCTACTAAAACCTTCGTCATTCCCGCGCAGGCGGAATCCAAGCGGACTGGTTACTAACCTGAACAGACTGAACAGTAAACACCACCCTCCCAAGCTACCCCCGTCATTCCCGCGAAAGCGGAAGTCCATTTGACCTTGACCTACGCGCCCCCACCCATCTGCGCAAAACATCTTGCGCACATATCCCATTGATCTTATTAGCCTTTCATCCAGTCGGCACCTCGTTTTGCGACTGGCTCACATTAAATCACCTCCCCCAATCTGCGATAATCGTGCGCGCGCCCCAACCGGCCATCGCGCTTTCAGTTTCCACCAACCAGTACCTATTTGCCCACAAGAACATCGGATGTCGCCCGCCGCCAACCAGGCCCACTTCACCCTCGATATTCCCGCCTCAGCCACGACTTCAAGGTCCTGTCCTTTCGAAGCGTCGGATGCACATCAGGCCAGCCCTTATCATTTCCAACTGAGCTGGTCACGAAACGCCCCCGACTTGGATATTGGACAGCCGCCTGCAGCAGCCGGCCTTCTTTCAAGCTGCGGCAGCGCAGCAAAGGCGCATACACGGCCTGATCCCACCGCGTCGCCCAGGCGAGTGCCGGCAAAGCCGCCTGACAGCGCTACCATAATCGATCTGGTCCCGCATCTGTTTTACCTGGGCCACCGCACCAACCAGCGATTTTCCAGCACTCACGTGCCGCCAGATCATCGCCCGCGGCGTTTATGGAACACCACGCATTCAGGCAGGACACCTTACCGCTTCCGAGGCTCAACAGCGACTACCCACCAGGCGCGCATCTACTGCACCCAGTTACGATGAAACCGACCTGCCACCTTACCACGCCTGTGCGAAGAAGGGAAGGCATTCAACTACCACTTCGAACACAGCACCGATAACCATCTTTTGGTATTTTCGGCGACGACCAGACCGGCTTCCCCAAACTGGACCGACCTACGGCTTATACCCAGGACAGCGGCCTGTGTCGCGCGACGAGCCCGTAATCAAGCGGCTTCGCCATTGCGCTCGAAAACCCGCCCCAGCCGCGTTCACCCGCCCGGATTACGAGCTTACGAAAAGCCGCAACCATGTTGATGCGAAGCGCGCACAACCAAGGACCGAGCAGCCCGTAGAAGTGATTCAGCCCCAACCACCGCACCGGATCTGGAAGAACTACGACTATCCCGGCCTCTTACTGATACGGCCGCCCCGCGGCAAACACCTGGCCAAACGCAGCTTGGACGCCATCGCCAGTGACACCGCTAGCCGAAGGTAAGAGCGATGTACCCAACCTTGATCAGCGCCACTTTCTGACCCATTCCGAACACCCCAGAACCGACTGCGAAACGAGATCGTGGTTTGATCACCAGGTCTGCACCACGAAGGGCAAAACAACCGCATGGTACTGCGAAAGAGTCGGTTTAACCAAGCGACGTTTCAAAGCATCAGTCTTTTACCCAGGGGCTACCGCAACCAGTTCAACCGCCACACCCTGGAGGTGCCCTCAGACCCAACTCGTCCATCCCCAAAACCCAAAGTCCTCGGCAGCCAAAACCGCCGTAGTCACCGGTCCGGAAGGCGAAGAGATTCACTGCGATCACGGTCGCATCAAGGTTGCAGTTTCCACTGGATCGCGAAAGGCCAGCGCAAACGACCAGACTAGCTGTTGGCTGAGGAGTCTCCTCCAGTTGGGGCCGGCAAACCAGTTACGGCGGCATCGCCATCCCCAGGAATCGGCATGGAAGTCTCTGATCACCTTCTCGGAAGGGCGACCCGGAGATCAACCGCTAGGTCACCGGCTGCCTGCTCCACAAGACCCATCCGGTACCCTATCGAAACTACCCACACACAAAAACCCGCAGCTGTATTTCAAAACCCTAACACCGCCCCATGGTGGCGTGCCGGCGGTGGCATAACAAACGAATTTATCGTAATTGAAGACAAGAAAGGCGAGAGCATAAAATCACCTGCACCGCCCAGCGCGGACGATTGAGAATATTTCCGAAAAAAGACCCCAGAAAGATCCGCGTAGGCAATGAACGCCGATTGGACCGGCGTTCGAAAGCCAAACAGCACACGGAGTTAATGCCGAAGAGCACCACGACCACCCACGCAGACAGAGAAGACGAGATCCAAAGCAGACGGCACACCTAACATAGTCCGCCCAACAACCAAAACACCGTCAAGCTCGGCAGCCGGCCAATTCGTCGAAAGCAGGCCAGAAAATCACACCTCTCCAGCGGCCATGAAAGGTGGTGCTGGATGCCGGCAGCGAGAGTCACCTTCAAAGTGCGGCGGCAGCTTCGTTCAAGCTCGGACCCCAGCGCGTAACGCTGGTCGCGGTCGAGCGTCAAGATCAACTCTGGCGGCAGCCCGGGCTCGCGGAAGTGGTGCGGCGCCTGCGTGTGCCGGGTGAGGAACGTTGGCGGCGGATATGAAATGTGGCGGGCGCCTCCTTGCCTTCGGGACTGAAAAAGCACGGCTGGATAGCACATCCTTTGTCGAACTTGTGTCAAAAGCCAAAAGGCGGCACCCCTGCGCAGGCCCCCTGGCAACTGCCCGTGCCGTACAAGGGAGATTAGGCTTAGGTATTGAGCTATCAACGATGGCGGCAAATTGTCCGCTGCCTGCAAAGGTCACACCTACTGGCTGGCCGAGCCGCAAAGAGGATTATGGAAAAGCTTTGTATGAGCTGGAAGCCCAAACCCTGGATCCGGTGCATGACAAACGCGAATCTGAAGTACAGCCCTTCTACCCCCCATAGCATACCCCTCTCTCCTAAACTTTACCTGGCCTTTTCTATCTCCTTCACCCCAAAACAGTGCTCGAGGACATGACCACTCAGCCCCTGAAAGAAAACCACCCAGTGCAGCCCTTAACCCCTAAGCTTCTGAACGCATTGCCCTGTTTCTATTCACCACGCAAAGCGTCACACGCGCAGCTATTGCAGCAAACTGCGCAGCCTGCTAGAAGCCGCGATTTCTACAGGGCGTAAAGCCCTGTTGCGTACTACGACCCCCGGTGCCAGCTACCTGTTACCCACCTGTAGCGAATCTTTTGCAACCTTCGCTGGCTGCCCCATCAACGAGATTTGCCTGGTACGGCGTACCTGGGCTGACGAGGTTCCGCCGATGGCAAACAGTGGCACCTGCTCCGACATGTGCAGCGCACCGGACGCAAAAAGTAATCAGCCAATAGCCGCTAGCCCTGAATGACGCTCAGCTGCAACGCTTGTAGATCAAGGTTACGAGCACTTTGCCTGGCGCTGGCGTGGCAGACAACAAAGTTATGCAAATGGCCCAGACACTCGACTGGATCAGAACCGGCATAAGACCGCCGGAACACACCGACCACAATTTCGCTGAACGCCTGCTGGCATAGTCAGACAATAGTGCAAGGAGCGCAGCACGGATGGAGTAGCCATGTCTGTATTCTCGACAAGGACCGGCTTTGCAGCCGGACAAGTTAATCGTTGAAATTGTCGGCAAACAACGCACCCGGACACCCCAGCGACTGTTATCTGCGACGCCGAAGGGCAGCCACTCGACGGGGATCACGGCTGCAGCAGAAGATGAAGAAGTTCTCAGGCGAAGGCGGTCCAGGCCATTGAAAATTATGGGGACTGGCGGAAGAACAGCCAGGCGAAACCCGTTACCTGGAAATTGCCAGCGCGATTCTGGTGCCCCTATACGCCTGCCATTGCTTCGACCGACCTCCGCGCTTACCCCCCGACAGGACGAAAGCGCAACTGAACCAGATCTACCTGTTTGCCCTGTACCGCCCTACCAAGCATCAAACAACAAGACAATTCTGCATACCCGTACTGGTCCGCAGCGGCATATCTATGTGTTATTTGGGCAAACTCGGAGAGAGCTTAAGAGGTGCCGCTTCACCGTTACAAGGTACGCGTATTTTTCGATTATAGACGTCGAATCCTTTCGTAACAACACGGCTTTTGCCAATGGCAAGCGCCCAGCACCGGCGTAGCACTGAAGACATCTGCGTGCCCTCCCAGTGAATGGCAGTTGGGCAGGCTCGCTGACTTGATATTTTCCGAAGTACAACTGAGCGCAGCTCGACTCAAACGCTATGAACGCCATGAGAACTATCGCGAAACCCCGCGTGAGCATGCCTAGACTAACTCGGTACAGCGAATTTCCTCTTTGGGGGGACGGCAACGCTGGGCCGACGCCCCCGCTGCCTAAACCTTGCCGAAGCCCAGCATGGCGGCCAGCAACAACCACCCGCATATCCCCCGTAGAAACGCAGCTACCGAATGGCATCAAAAACGTCTTCCGGTCAAGACTTGCGCCGGGCCCAACGCCAGCGCCAGCCAGCCACGAATGGCTGCTAGACCAACCCGCGAAAAATGCTGTTTGCGATTTGACCGGAAAACTACCACAACAAGCCCTGGAGAGCACCCGCCCAAGCGACTGAAGCCTGGCGGACCGGGGATGACAGCGAACCACCGCGGATTTCGAGTCCGGAAAAAGCCTGGGCGCACCTGCTACGGAGGTTTTGCGATGCCGACGCGATCGCCGGTTATGGCAAGCTCAGGCATGCCTCAACCCGATGCACTTCAGGCCGTACGTGACCGCCAGCTTTACGCCGGGTTACGTGCTTACCAGATCCATGTACCGGGTACGCCACCTGCAGGCATCCATCGACGTCCCTGCAGACATTGCTGAACGAAGTACGCACACAGCTGGCCATGAGCACCCCCATCACGCCCAGCAGCCCTGCTACTGCCAGAACCTAGGCAGTCCCATAGGTATCTGTGGCAATCAGAAATCCCCTGCACCAGAGTATGTCAAGCAAAACTCACGAAGACGGAAAAGCGCGAACATCAACATCGCCACCTCCGCGCGTAGGAGCGCGCAAATTACCTGGAACTACTGGCAAGCGCCCAAACTGCGCATTCGCCAAATTCCTTGAAACTGGATCTAGTCCCAGCAATGCGTGGCCGACACACCATTAGCCTGGATAACTTTGAAATCACCGCTGCCGCCCATGTTTTCGTAGTCCGCGTCATGGCCTCCATGGCCTCAAACTCCAGACAGCTCGAGGCCCACTGGGCAATCAAGGACGACATTCATTTTAACGGCTGTAACGGTTTCCGCCTTCACGCCCAAACAGCAATCCAGGGCAGCAAACCCTGCTTAGGAAATCCTCAAACAGAGAAAGCCACCCCCCTGCAGTACCAATGCTTCTGGCCAAGACTCAGGATATGACGAACTCTTTGTGCGACTTCATTCAAGCCGCCTGAAAAGGAGGCCCAATGAGGGCGACGGGACGCTTGGCAACGGCACTGGTCCCACCGGAAGACAATGGATGCAACCAGACGAAGAGAGCGAAACGTCGATGTCATGACCTTGGCGGCCTGATGGCAAGCGGCGAGCTTTGCAGGATAGTTTCACCGCCACAAACCGCTTCAAAGCGGCATAGCAGTGCGCTTACAAGATCGTGAAATATTGAGTAGCTCAGTCAAAGCCGCCGAGAACGCGCCGCAAATATGCCACCAGGCTCGCAGCAGAACCCAGACAGAAGCTGCTAACCGAGCCAATGCGGAGAAAAATCCTTCAAAGGACCAGAGGCCGACTCAGAACAGACCTGGGCCAACATTGTAAAATCTAAGAGTAAATTACGCGGTTGTTTACCTTGACTGGAGAGCATTTACGCCAAAACCATGCCTTCTGGCGTATGAAGCGCGCATTTTGCGAAGCAGCAAAAAATTAGCGGCACCGGCGCTATTTCTGATAGTCTTGAGAGGCTACCAGAGTTTGACCGCGAGTTGTTGAAGAGAAGTATATCGGTAAGTACCGTGGATGGTGCGGCAAACCGCCTGCTCAAATGATCGGCGCGCGGCGCAGGCCCTGGTAGGCGAAATAGTGCCAGAGACAGGAATCTTTTTCCTCTTGCAGTCGATAGTCGAAAACCAACTCGTTTCTTGCAAGAGCTCAGTCAAACCGCAAACTGCGAGGCGCGCTAGCCTCGGCACTTGCTCGCCTCACGGGCAAATTCTGAGCAAAAGGGCCGGAGCTCTTGCCAGCTTGCCAATTTAGAACTGTGTTCAACAACGGCGAGGAAGGCCGGGCACACAGGGCCTGAACAGCAGGCCGTTCTCTTGGCTTTTTTTTCCCCCCTTCCGGTTTTGGGCTTGAATTGGAAAATTGGGAAGGGGGAAACCGTGGGGGGGGGGGAAAATGTCAGTAAGCTGTTGGAAGAGTTTGAAACAAAAGCTTCAGAAACGGTTTTTAGCTAAGAGCTCGAATTGGTGTTGCTGGAGCTGGGCCTTGACTTGCAATCGCTCTTAGAAGTTTTGGTAAGTAAAAGCGGCAGGAAAATCAATCAATTTAAGCGCAGCGGGACAGGCCCTTAGTCACTGTCCAAGGGGCGCCTTGAGTCAATCTGTGTATGGAGACTCGCCGCCCACATAACTAGGGAGGTCTCCGGTACGCCTGCTAGTCAGATATTTGCAGGGCTTGTTGTTTCCCGTTTGAGATATCTGACGGCAATTCCACTCAGCGCGCTGGATCGACAATGCTGTCTGGGCCATTCCATCACGGCTATTTAGTTTCTGATAAGGTGCTGCGCTCCTCTGTTTGCTGGCCTGCGCTTCTTTGTCCGATGGGCGTTATTGCCCGTTACCATTGATTATGGAGGGCCTTGATCGATTGGCTACGCTTCAGTAAACAGCCTTTGAAGACTGCTGGCCGTAGCCATCTTTAGTAGCAGAAGGGGGAGTCAGCAACGCTGAGCGTGCTCGGGCGCAGTAGCAATGCCTTGGCAGCTCAAGCTCGCGCCATCTGAGGACCTGACGAGGCACTCTACCGCTTAGTTCGGCTTGCTTACAGGGCGTCAGCATTAAGGGTAGAAGACAACCCGGACTTGACCAACAATGATTGATAATGGGCTTCATTCCTGCTGGAAGCAAGCACGTAAAAAAGCGTTTGCCAATACTCGAAATAAACTGTGCCGCTCCAATGTCATCAGTGCATGTTTTTCCGAACTGGGAAAGCGAGAACAGTATGTTGAATGTCTGCTGGGGCCGTAATAAAATCCCGTATCAACCAAGCAATCACGGCCCGGTTACAGCGGAAAAGACGCATGGGATTCAATCCGGACCGTAGCACGGCCTGTCTTTGCAACACGTCACCTCCGATCTCATGTGCTCCTATGTCCAATACACCGGCGAGCACGCCGAATAGCCACTCTTTTCAGAATGGTGACCAGTACTACTGCGGAGTAAGGGCGAGCAGTTCAGCTTAAAGACGAGCAAGAAGAACAAGACTGGGTATTCCCAGCACTTCCGCCCAAGGCCACTCCAATCAAACATGGAAGCAAGAAAATCCAGATGCTGACTTGTAGGAAGAACCAAATCCGACCACTGTGGGCTGATTCAAGAAACCATGCCGCCACAGGACCAACGGCTGATGACCCTATCCACTTATGCCAACATCCTTACTCACCCGTTCAAACTGCAGCGCCAGCCACGGGCAAGTCTCGCTCAGATTAAAGCGGCTGACTGCGTCAGCGCCTGCCTGGGGCAATTGGCCAAGAAGCGTAGTGCCAGAGACCTTTATGCGGCCCGAGCCAGAGAGGTTACGTTTTCTGGGGAACAGGAATACCAAAGCGCCAGGCCGAATTGAACAGGCTAAAGGTACGTACCAAACCTAAGGCCGATGGAAAAAAATTGATTTTCATGATTCGCTGCGACCATGGAGCAACTTACCCGCCATGCGCCTTGCGCCAAGCGCTCACCAAATTTTGCATTTTTTTTGCCACCCTTTTGGGAAAAGTTGGATTTTTTTTTCAATTTTTTCTTTTTTTGAGTGTTTTGTTTGCTTGTTTGAAGCATCCATACGCAAAACAAAGGGGACTACCGTTTGCATTACTTTTCCTTCGATGCGTTTTTCAGCTCTATTGCTGCTACGCAAATCGGGAAATCCTCCCTTTGGTTTTGTTTTGTCGGGATGACCAGCTTTTTTCCCTAAGTTTCCAATCGCAAACCCAAACTCCCCCGGCCTCTGGGCAAAAAGACCAGGCAAAAAGGCCCCCAAATGAGACTCCAACCGCCCGCACGGCACTACACCACAACAACCACCGAACATTATTCTCTCTCC
>Ga0163217_1109014_pt1 | contig 16518 bp, 17 predicted proteins | sample SynspAceP_FD_185933 | JGI IMG/M metagenome (GOLD analysis project Ga0163217, IMG submission 185933) | Saline lake microbial communities from Ace Lake in Antarctica - Synechococcus sp. Ace-P (PacBio error correction) | ecosystem: Environmental > Aquatic > Non-marine Saline and Alkaline > Saline ... | reverse complement strand
CAGTCCTCGCTGTACTTGGGCGCCAGGCCAAACTGCTTGGCGATGCAGGCGCGCGAAAGATGCCCCGGCCGCGGCATGCCGCGCAGGTGCTGAGGCTGGTGAAGCTTTGACAGATTGCGATAGCCGGGTGGCGTTCTTGGCCAGCACCACCAGGTGCGTAACGCGTTCCTTCTTCGGCTTGCGGATCATCGATCGAGCCGTGATCACATACATCTTCGTTGCCGATGATCGGCTTGATGCCCGCTTGGTGCAGAAGCTCAGCCAGCTCGATCCGCCCCATACATCACACGTGATCGGTGAAGCGCCCAGCGCCGGCATACCAGCTCCAAAGCCCGCGTCGACCATCTGCGGCAACTGGCTGGCCCCGTTCCAGCAGGCTGTAGTCGCTTGTGTTAATGGAGGGGACGAAGGCAAAAGGGGCGTTGGGGCGACAGAAGGGCGTTTTTTCTGACCAGCTGCGACAAAAACCCTCTGAACTTTAAGGGGAAACCACAAGATCAAGGCTTTTCTCAGCCAAAACCCCATAGAGACACCACAATAGCGTGCCCACGACAGCTCGCAATCCCGCTTGCTCGGGCCGGGATTCAGGCCATTGCTGGCTGAACCTGTCATCCAACCAGATTGGAATCTGAAAAGCCATGCCTTGATCGGTAAGGTTTCGCGGTAGTCCATCTTCAACCCATGGTCAGATCGCGTGGGAGGGGCAGGTTCAGGGGCAGCAGGATTTTCTAGCAAACCAAGTCATCCAACAGCAGCAACTGCGACATCCAAGGAACGGCTTCTGCAATCCGATTACAAGGCAAGAAGCATTTCTAATACAAGCAGGCCTTTCAACTTCAATCAGGCGGAAAGCTTCAAGAGGCGGAAAAAAAATATCTATCTTTAATCAATTCACAAACAAGAACATTCCTTGTGGGATGTCAAACCTGTCGCAATCTATGGAAGGACCAAGCGGGCACGATGAAGCCATTAAAATAGCTATTTAGCAATTCACCTCTCAATCCATCCGGACACGATGGCGCTTCAGCAATCTAGGGCAGGCCTTGGCCAGCACTGAAATCTGAAGACGCCATCCTTGTCTACAGGAAAGCACTGTCGATTCGACATGAATTACCGATGGTGCATTGCAATCTTGGCAATTGCCCTCACTCAGATCGGGCCGATTACGAAAAGGAATCCTTGCCTTCAAAACGAAGCGCTCTCCATCAGCCCAATTATCCCGACGCTGCATTACAATTTTAGGCGTTTGCCCTCAAGGATTTGGGCGACTTCGATGCAGCCATGGAAAACCTGAATCGATTGCAATTGAACAGGATTTCAGGACATGTCGAAGGCACGCTACCTGCCGCTTGTTTTGATCATGCTTCTGCCAGCAGAATTTTTTCAAGAAGCATGGGAGCACTTCGAGTACAGATGGAAATCAGAAAAACGGTTAAGCAATCTCCAACCTCCATCACCCTCATAGGCACCCCAAGAGTATAAGGAAAAAAAGGGTCATTCGTATAGCAAGAACTAGGAGTTGGCGACCAATTCAATTTTGGCACCCTGATTCCGGACCTGAAAAAGAGTTCACGAAGACATCATTGTCTAGTTGACCCAAAGGCTTTTGCCACTGATGCAGCGCTTCCTTACCGCAGGTCAAATTTCAACATTCCATCTCGTACCAACCAGCAACAAAGAGATGCCTTCATCGCCATGGGCAAGCCTAGCAGACATTTCGTCAATCGCCTCAGTGAATTTCCAGCCTCGCCAGCAGGTTATCTTTTGTGGCAGATCAAGCTTGAAGATGCAGGTATCCAAAAAAAGATTCGCAATGGAGAGCCCAAACTGGTCTGTGGGATTTCCTGGCGGCAGTACACAAACCCAATTGCTGGGGGGGCTTTCTAAGTCGATGTCCCTCATGGGATTGGCATGGCCCTTGGCTAGGTCTAACGTCAAGTTGATTGTCGCTATCAATACGCGAGAGCCCAAAGCGGAATTTCCCAGTTACAAACAAACAAACAGGCATCGAGGTCAAAATGCCGCAATTGAAATTGACAACTTCAAAAAAGCTTGATGACTTGGCCGCACTTGAATCGATGCTTGTGACATCGTGATTTCGTGAGCAATTTATCCATCCATGCATTCTGACTCTCCGGGCCTATGTGGAAATTAGCGCGCCACGGTGGGTCCTACTTCACATTAAAACGATGCTCCCTTTTCTACCGTTGGGACCATCAAAGGAGCCAGTCACCCTGGTATTCCATCAGCCCGTCTCTTTCGTCAGCCCGGAGCGTGGCAACTGGGCAGTCTGTGCTCGATCAAGTGAGCGACGCTCGGATTCCTTAAATCAGTGGTTTAGCAATCAGCGATGCAGCCAAAATCAGTTTCTGATATGTCTCTTGCAGTCTCACCAGATGCCGCCTACGGCCTGCTGTCCATGCACCCGCGCGGGTCCTGCTTCGTAGTGGTGGGCCAACTTCTGCAGTCAGACCGTATTCTCTGAGACAGACCGTGATCAGTTGCAGGCCGATTAGTACGGACGTGGGCCAGCGGAAAATTCAAAACGCAGGCAGGCTGGGATCGCCGTATAGGCCGGCCATGTCGCCGGAATCGTCAAGCAGGTCGTTTGTCGAGGAGTGAACATCGAGACCATAGGGTCATCGGCTGGCCGCACGGAAGCGAGAAGGCCGTGGTGGGCGCCGTCGGCTTGTAGCAGCGACGATTCAAACACCCTCAAGGCCCGGTCGAAAATTCGTCGCGGCGGTCAAGGTGCGCACCTTGCTGCGGTCTGGTTTCTTTTAGTATGTCATTTTCCTATAGATAGCTGCGGCGGAGCGAGGGCATAGAGAGGGGTCCGATCAGGATGCATTATATAGCGTTTGGCACCTTCGCTCAAAGCCCTTCGGTGGCGGGTCTGCGTGCCGTCATCTCAGCGCTCTATAGCTGCGCCTGTCTCGGAGCGAGGTAGCACGTATATGACGCCAGTGGCTAATAAGCGGTTCTCAGGTGGCGGAGCCTCCGGAACGGTGGTCGATCACGTAGTAGGTAGCGATGCCGTGGTTGATATCTGCGGGCAGGCTCATCATCCGACCAAGCCGCAGCCCAGGCCTAGTCATAATGGGCTGTATCGTGCGGCTGCCAATCACAGGCTGGCGAGCGAACTCTCTGGAGCCAGGCCCGCCTGCTCGAATTCATTCCTATGATTCAGGCCCAGCAGAGCAGCCACTCGGTTTTGCTGCAGGGACGGCTGTTGTATTCGGGAACAGGCACGATCCAAGCATGAATGCCAGTTCAACGGGGGATCGGCGGCCGGGCGGATCACCTGGAGCAAAGTGGCTGCGCAAGCAAATCGGCGGATCGTCTGGTGGGGCTGAAGTGGGACCTCCGAGAACACTGAATGTCGACTGAACTGGCGTATAGGGCCCACGCAAATCCCTATGAGCGCTCGACCCGGCCTTAGGTGGGGCTTGTAGCCCTGATCGCGACGCGGCGCAGAAGTGAGTCTGGACTGGACGGATCGATTCCGGCGGTATCGGGATAGGCCCAGGGCTCTCATTCGTCTTGCATACCGGCGGGGCCACGCTCGCGCACTGCCTTCCTGAACTTGCCGCCTTAGGACCCGTTCGTGGTCTCCGAGTTGATTGCTTTCTGGAGCCAATAGTCGGCAGAAGTCTTCCGTCTGTCCATGCTTTCGCCCATGCCGAGAGCTCGTACGAGAGGTATGGGTTTTTACCCAACAGCACCGCGCCGGCTTGCCAGAGGCTGTTCTTGGATGTGGTTTTTAATATATTGTTGTTATGTTTATGGATTAGGGTGTGGCATTGTTCTGTTGTTTAAGTGGTTTTTTAGGTTTGACGGCTGGCATTAATCGTAGGGCGAAACGACTATAGTTCTCCAGCATATGGGGCTGGTATGTTCATGGTGGTGTCGAATCCCCTTTGTGTTGCATGAGTGATCTCTTGAAGGCGCCAAGTGCACGCCCGGGCCAGGCTGTGAGGCAAGGCTCAGCCGGCGGCCGAGGCCGGCAATCGATGCGGTCGGCCATACAGCCCGAGGGCCCTCTGACGGCCGGATGACTCCGAGGAAAAGGCGTGACTGTGGGGTCTAGGCGCGTATTCCGTGGCTGAGATTGCGTTGTTTGTGGATGTTTTTTATAGTTGGGTTGACTTAGGTTGAGCTCGCGCGCCGTGAGAGCAAGTTCTGCCTGGCGTCTCCGCAGTTGCGCTATGCAGCCATCGAGTCGATCGCCCATGTCTTGTTCCTGTCGTCTGTGCAGAGTGAGGGTGGCCGACTCTATCAGCCGGGGTAGAGCTCAATTCGGATGATGGCTGGCTCTACCCCGGCGCCTCCCGGCCCGAAAGATGTAAGAAAACCCTCCAAAAGAGAAAAACGCTTCCTGCAGCAGGTCATGAGTGCTCAATTGAAGCCGGACCGCTCCGAAACAGTCAGTGTATCATGCTCTAGGTAAGGCCGGCAGTTATGCCTTCTCAGGGTAGGCTCGGCTATGACTCGACAGACGCCCAAAATACGGGCAATAGATGACATCGGGGGCTTTGGTTCGACGGCGTGCTGCCGCACCAGGCCAGGCCCAGGCCTATTTGGCGAAAGTCCGGTCCAGGACAGCGCACCTGAGAGGCAGGGTATTCTTATCTTTGCCCTCGTGTCGGGCCATTCTGCCGATCGCCTCTGCGAGGCGGTCCTGATCGGCGAGTTGCGCTGTACGCGGTACTCATGCTGGATGTCTCCTTGACAATGAACGACTGATGTCGGCACGCCTCGGCCGACCATCCGATCTGCTCGCCCAGGATTTGTGTCCTCCGCTCCTAGTGTGTGACTCCCCGCTTGCGAGGGTGCTCCGCGCTCGTTTGCGTACCTCGTCTTCGGGATTATCTGGATGTTGAATGTGTAAGAGGTGGTGATTTTGTTTTTTTTGGTATGTTGAACGTGGCGGCGTGGAGGGGTGTAAGCTGAGTCGTTTGACCGATCCCAGCACTCTACAGTACGATCGAGTGGAACACCTAGCTTGATGCTGGTCCGTTGGTGTCTGAGTGCGGGAATCCTGGAATCGTCGTGAAATGCGGGTGTAATAGGCTTAAGGTCGGGGTCTCCTGAAGCCTGAAAGCTTCGGTTTCAGCTTCGACTTTTTCTTGCTCGGGCTTCGATAAGTCGGCTTCGCGGTTTCGGGAATCCGTTTCAGGGGCTTCGGATCCGCGAATCGAATCGCTAAGACAACTGGCTCTCGCTGGGTCGGGGTCCTCATGTGGCACGGCGAATCCATAACAGTGTCACTATGCTGATCGATGACAGTATGTCAACAGAGGGGTAGCGCTGTGGCGACCTCTCTTAATCCAAGGGAGTGAATATCGGACGTCCGTGCTTTCTATTAGGCGTGCAGGCAGCCGGAGGGTTTTGGGCGCCCGGATAGCGGCTGGCTCTTGGCGTAACGGCAACTTTTGGGGGGGAACAGCTCTGACCTGAGGCGCGGGTCTGGTAGCACGTGCACAGTAATCGGACTTCTATCCAGCCGCGGCGGGCCACTTCATAGAGCAGCAGGGCGTGGCCACCGAGGCATTCAGGCTGGGGGTGGCGCCCGCGCAGCGGAATGCGAATCAGCTGGTCGCCAATGCTTTGCGGCGTGAGCATCGAAGGCCTGGGATTCAGAGCCGGTCACACCAACCAGGGTTCCGTCGAGGTCGCCTCGGATCAGGCTGACCGTGCCCTCTTCAGCCAGGCCGGCAACCCGGTAACCCTCGTCCTGAGCTGTTCAAAGCGGCGGTTGAGGTGGCTGATCCACCTTGGCCACGGCAGATGCTCAGAGGGCGCCGGCAGCCACCTGGCCACCGAGCGGTCAGGCCGGCATTGCGCCGCTGGGGCAGCACAGACCGTGGGCACCGAGCGCTTCGGCACTGCGGCACGATCGCCCAACGTTTGTGAGGGTCTGGGTCAGGCCATCCACCGCCATCAGCAAGGCGGGCGGGCTCTACTCGACGCCCTCCCGGCAGCCCCTCGATCAAGGTGCCCAGATCAAGGGTTCGCGGCAATGCGGGCCGGTTGCAAACATACATTATTTGGCCAAACCGTGGTGTACAGCAGTCGCCGCGAGTGATTCTGGGCCAGCTTCGTGCCCAGAGTTCGACCTGCAATTCAAACCAGCACCCCGCCGGCCTTTGGGCCTTCGCGCAACAGCTGCAGGAAGCGCGGCGCGAAGGCGCAGGCTCAGGCGTGCAACAGATGCGGTGATGCGCCGCTCGGGGCTTCCAGGGGCGGCCAGGGTCTGGATGGCGGTCCGCAGATCCATGTACCTCTGGCCGGTTATCACCCCGAAGGCGGATCTCGATCACCGCGTCTGCTACCGAACATTCTGTTTCCCGTGCCCGGCCCGCCTACCAGCAGGTGATAGGAGGGGGTCGAACCCCGCCGCCGCGCGGTGCGTCGATCAAAGGGTAGGAGGGGGCCGGCCTCCAATAACGATGAACTGACCATCCAGTCAGGTACGGTCCTGCCTAGCTCGAAGGAAGCCTCTCCCTCCCAGAAGGGAGGCCTGTCTCCGAAAGGGTTTGTCGCCGTAATTAGGACCAGTCCGTGCCACTCGACCAAAGCAGGCTCGCCAACCAAACGAGCGGGCTGAGCTGCGCGCATAAGCTCGGCCTTTCACCCGCGCCGTGTGCTGCGAACTGACGGCCGGTCCTGCGCACTCTGTACTCCTGCTGGGAGCGCAATATGTTGTGGTCTTGCCCCCATTATCGAGAGGTCTTAGTCTCAGCAAAGGAAGTGTTGCCGTAGGCTGGGGTTATTCTTGTAGAGCGGTATAGCCAAAAGGCGAGGGCTTGACGCAGTTAGGCCGCGTGGCTTAACGCGACATATAAATTCTATTTAATAGTATGTATTAGTGTAAATGTTATTACAAATTGTTGATAGTTTAGTGTTTGTTTTATCAATTTATTATTAATAAGATTTCATGGATCTAATTTTATTAAACGGCCTGGTCTGTCGCCGGAATCGCGCTGGCAAGGCACCGTGCTACGCCGGGATACCGGGGTCGGGCGGGACCTTCGACCGCCAGCACCGCTGTCGTTGTACGCGCCCTTATCACGGGCTTCAAGCTCGATCTCGCCTGATGATCGATCCCCTGAACCTGACGATCCACCAGTGGGCTGAGATCGGCCCTCCAATTGCGCTTATGTGTGACTGATACCGCGACGGTTTACTCGCCGCGGGGAGCGGCCCGGAGCGGATCATCTTCGTACCTCTCCATCCCCCAGGCCTGCGGCGCTCAATAACGTGGGTTCATGTGAGATTCGGGCAAAGGGGTCGGGCGGGCTGTTCAAGTTGATCCAGCAAGCTGTGCAAGCCGTCCGGGGTTCCGGCAGAAAGAGCCAGCCCACCATTGTCTCAAATCCCGTGGGCCCGCCCATAGACGCGGGTCGCCGCGCCGTGGTCACGCGCCGGCCGGTTGCGTCCCCGGCGCACCAGTCGCGTGTCGGCGAGCGCTCAGCAGCGGCTCCAAGCGTCTCAAGGCCCCGGCCTGTGCTTCGGCTCGGCCTCTTCTACAACGGAACCTATGGGGAAGTCAGCTGGCGAGCCGGGCTGCCGCCATGTAGCCGCCGACCGCGGTGCAGCTCCCGACCGCAATCCCAGCCAGGCAGACTGAGCGACCATAGTTCGCTGCAACCGGTCTGTCTGGGGCCTGGATCTTGATCGCAGCCAGCTCGACTCTGGTGGGATATAGGCCGGCGGGGAGGCGAGCCGAAGGGCTCGGTTGACGAGTCGGGCTGTAAGATGAAGAAGAGACTCTCGGCTACTCATGCCAACTTTGATTGGTCTGAACACGGCGGGCGATTGCCGAACGGACCAGAAAGCGTGGATTGCTGATCTGGTCGCTGCAGAGCTGTGGTCGAGCTGCGTACGAAGCACCGCCTGAGGCAGGAGAGAGTCGATGTAATCATGATGGTCAGATGCCGAGAGGTACAGGCAGCGCTGCCTTTGTCCCTGTGCAATATACGAAGCGTAGTCCTTGGAATCTGTTTGTCGAGAGTTATCTATTCCAGTGGCCGGTGAAAGGCTGGGAACAGCAGGCAAGTGGACCGCTTCTGCAGAATCCCACCCCGAATAGACACGGTACAATCGCTGCATATCAGGAATGTCCCTAAGGGCCCTGCGATGGCGGTGAGGCGATGGATAGTGTAGGAGTGAGGATGGAGAAGGGACTAGAGTCCAACGACAAAAGGTGCAGCAAATTTCTGGCCGATCCAGCGCTGCACAGCTCTCTTCCATGTGCAATTGGCACGAAACTTGGCCGATAGTGGTTGTGTCGGTCATCGTTGGCGTCCCGGGCTGGCTTCCGAGGGTGGTGAGCTTGGATATGCCTCGAAAATCGAGTGGTGACGGGTGTGCGCAGGCGCCCTACGAATTGTGTCGTCTTTGAAGATGTGCAGATGGGTGGATCTCCACTCTGATGCGGGCCTTTGCGGAAGGAGGCGGCATCGGGGAGGGACGATATCCGCGGTTTCATGGCTGTGGATTTTTCTCGGGCACTATGCCCGGCCGATCGCTCACAGGGAGGTGTTGTTTCAGACCGCCCGTGGCAAAGATTCTAGCTTGTAGGTGCGTGCCTCTCATTGCGCAAGGCGATATCTGGTGAGATTCACCCATCGAATCTCTCAACGACGAACACCGTGGCGGCCTGTTCGCCCATCCGCACCAACCGGTTTTTGGATTTCAGTTACACCCGGAAGCCAGCCCGGGACCCCACGATGCCGTATCAACATTATCGGTCGCGTCGTGGGCCTTGATGGCTGGAGACGTCCGCAGCGGCTCTGAATCAGGGACGAGAGAAATATACTGAGTTTGGTGTTAGTTGGCTATCAGGTCCTCTCCCATTCACTCGCTACGACTCCATTCGCCGTTCACGCTCGGGGGCTTAGGGACATTCCTGATTTGCAAAGCGATTGACCCGTGTTTTTGCGGGGAGTGGGATTTCGAGTACGAAGCGTTCCACTTTGTCCTGCTTTTTCAGCTTGCATAACCGGTCCAAGACTGTGATGTCCTACTCCGGACAAACGATAGTTGCAAGGGGACTACGTCGTTATTGCACAGAGGCAAGGCGAGTCCTGATCCTGTCCTCCTGGATGCTGAGCCATATCGATTACATCGATTCCTCCGGCCTCGGGGGTGCTCGTCCAGCTCGCCAAGCTCTAGCAGCGACGACAGCATCCGCTTTCTGGTAACGGTCGGCAATGACGCAACGCGAATCGTGGTCAGAACCATCCAAGTTGTGAGCTCGTAGTAGGTTTCTTCATCTCCAGCCCGAGCGCTCGACCACGGCCTCTTGTGTGCCCTCAGCCGACTGATTCGGCCCACCGGCGCAGTGCTGCGTCAGATCTAGCCGCAGACTGCCGGTTGGCAGCGAACTTGGTCCGAAGCTCAGCTGTGTGGTGGGGGATGCGGTCTGGGAGCGGCACCGACAGGCTGCTGGGACGCTACTGCCGGCAGCCCGTTAATGTGGCGCAGCGACTGCCCTGCATGTCGCGGTGTGCTATGGAGGTTCCGCGGGCCGAAGCCCAGCCGGGCGCCCTTGGAAGCGCTTGGAGCCCCTGCTGAGTGCGCCGCCGATCGCGATGGATTGGCGCCGCGGACGCAGACCGGTGTGGTCCGGCGGAAGTGGACCAGCGGCTCAGGCGAGCGGCCGTTGGATGGGCGGGTCTCACGTATTGAATCTAATGGTGTGGCTGGCTTCTTTCTGCGTGAACCCGGAACGAGCTATGCACCAGCTGCTGGATCAAACGTTGACAGCCGCCGACCCAGCTTGCTCCTTCGATCTCCCATGACCGTCTCATATTTCGTTATTGGAGGCGCCGCAGGCTGCTGGTGGAAGATAGAGACTCGTGTGATCTGTCTCCGGGCGCCGTCTCTCGCGGCGGTAAACGGCGATGCGCGGTTTCAGTGGCCCCAAAATGGATTGGCGTGTGGATCGCCCACTGTTAGTGGATCGTCAGGTTCAGGGGGATCGTCATCAGGGGGATCGGCTGGAAGCGCGTGAAGGGCGCGACAACGGACAGGGATCGTGCTGGCGGCGGAAGGAATCGACCCGCGCCCGGGTGATTCCTCTGCAGATATGGGCCGTGTGCACCGCCGTCGCCGATCAACCGGCGACAGACCAGGACGCGCGCGGGAGCGCGGGGCCTACGGCAAGGCCTGCTTTTGGGCAAACCCGCCTACGGGAAAACCCGCCTACGGGCAAACCTTCTTGCTGAACAAAGCACCTCGCTATGTGGGGGCGAAGCCCATCTTTGCGTGCTCCGGCCAGGGTCAGGACGGAAGTGGCGGCGCCGTCGGTTTGCAGACGCGGCAGCGGGGCATCTAGGCCTAAGCTTAATGGCTCTTGTAGAGCCAAGTTTCTGTTGGGTGCAAGGCCTTCTCTTTTTAGGTGGCCGGAACCGTTTCTCTATTCGGTCGACAAGTCAACGACTCTTAATCGGGACAGGAACCTTCCTTTTCGGGGAGAGTCCTCCTTCGGTTGGCAGAAGCCGATCACTCTGATTGTTGTGGGTGTGTTTCAGGCAATCGTGTTGGGAGGGCGCGACCCGGTCCTCTTTGATCGCCCAGCCCTTGCTTTGGCTGGCGGTAGTCGGCCACCTCCACAAAACTGGTGTTTGAGTCGGCCTGGGATCTTGGGAACGATTTCTAGAGCAAGCTTGTGAAATCGGATCGCTTCGGGTTGGTCTGGAACCGGGCCTGGATGGTATTATGGTCTGGGCCGCTTTTCACGCAGGCCCTGGCCAGCTCCTGGAAAGCGAGCGGAGACCGATCCAGCACGCGATCTAGTGGCACTTGCCTGTATGCTTGCTCTCGCGGCGCGTCTTGCTAGGCAGCTGATGCGCGAGGACCAAAGGCGGCGGGGGTGGAGCGGGGTGCAATGGGGTTGGAAAGAGTGACCTGGCACGCTGCGGGCCAGGATATCTAGCCGCCGGCGCTGATTCACTGCGAGGCATATGTGTAGCGAAGGCGCTGGCCGCCGAGATATTAACCCTTGGGATTCTGAGGCCAACCTTGATCGAGGCTATTTGCGCGGGGCTCGGTGAGCCTCCCGCTGCTAGAGTGGCGAGTTGGATGCACTGACGACTTACAACCTTTGGGGCGAATGCTGTTGTCTGCAGTGCCAGAAGTCTCTCTGTGCCCACGGGTCTTTGTGCTGCCCCAGCGGGGTGTCGCGAATGCCGAGGCCTGATCCTGAGCTCTGGGTTTGGCCAATGGTGGTGCTGTACCGCGCAGCGACCAGGTCAGTGATAGCATCTGGACCGAGTTGGCCTAAGGGTGGGAAATCAAACCTTCTTCAACCGTCCGGGGTCGCTTGGTAACAGGCCTGCTGTCTGAAGATGGGACGAGGGTTTAACCAGGTTGTACGGCCTGGTCTGAAGAGGGCTACGGTCAGCCTGATCGGGCCGACCTCGACGGACCCCTGGTGGTGGTGACCGGCTCTGAATCCCAGGGCCTCTCGATTGCTCACCCGCAAGCATTGCCGACCCACTGATCGCATTCCGCTGCGCGGGCGCCACCCCCAGACCTGAATGCCTCGGGTGGCCACGGGCCCTGCTTCTCTATGAAGTGGCCCGCCGCGGTGGATGAAGTCGATTACTGGCAACGGGCTCCAGCCCCGCGCCTCGTCAGGCCCCAGTTGCCGAGGCAAGGGCGCCCGCTTCCGGCGCCCAAAAACCCGCGGCTGCTGGACGCTTCGAGCACGGACGTCGACCCCCTTGAGGGAGGGCGGCCCCCAGGCTCTCGCCTCTGTTGGATCTGTTCAGTCAGATGGACCGTTGATCTGCCGTTGCCTGAGGCCGAAGCGGAGCCCGTTGTCTTCAGCGATTCCGATTCCGGATCCGAAGCTGAAACGGATCCGAATAACCGATTTCGAAGCCGATTTCCGAAGCCGAAGCAGAAAAAGTCGAAGCGTGTTGAAACCGAAAGCTCAGGCTTCAGGAGACCCGACTTCGCCTTTAACCCCGATCCCGACCAGGCATCCCGCTCAGACACCCACGAGACCAGCTCCGCTGCGTTCCCGATCGTTGTTCGAGCGGGGATCGGCACGACCAAGCCACACCTCCCAACGGCCCACGTTGTTCCCGAGGAGGTAGTGCGAGCGCGGAGACACCCCTCGAGGCGGGGAGTCAACCTCGGCGGGACACCAATCCTGGGCGAGCAGATGGAGGCGGCCGGGAGGGGTGCCGTCGTTCGTTTCCAGGAAATCCAGCTGTGAGGTCAAGCGCAACGCCATCAGGGCCCGTGGGGCGATCGGCAGAATGGCCGACACGAAGGGCAAGATGAATCCCCTGCTTCAGGTGCTTGCGCGGACTTGCCCAATGGCCTGGGCCTGGCCTGCGTGGGCGAAGGTGCGAAACCAAAAGGCCCCGATGTCATCTATTGGTTTGGGCCGTTGTGCGCCGCCGGCCACCTGGAGGGCCCAAAACTGCCGCCTTTCCTGGCCTGATCTGCGTTTCGGAAGCGCCGGCTTCATTGACCATGACCTGCTGCGGGTGCGCCGGGGTGAGCCGCTCACCGAAGAAGTCACACCCCGGCTTGATAGGCGCGCCCCATCGCCGACACGGACGCCATGGGGATCGCTGATGAATCGCGGCAGCAAACTGCAGAGCATAGGAGCTGTTTTCCGCCGCGAGCTCACCGACCACCATCTCGCCCGGATCACGGCCTAGACCCCACCGTCCACGCCTTTCTGGAGGTCAACGCGAGCGGGCCCGGGTGCTGATGCCGACCGCACGATTGCCGGCCTTGGCCGCCGGTGAGCCTTTGCCTCCCTGCCGGGGTGCACTGGCGATCAAGACAACCTCCTGCACCAAGGGCGATTTCGCACCACCTGCTTCAGGCCGCATTGCTGGAGAAACTTTGCTTACCGCCCTTACGAATCCACCGTCAACCGAACGCCTCTGCAAGCCGGCGCGGTGCTGTATGGCGTTACAACCAACCTCGACGAGTTCGCCATGGCAGCTCACGGAGACCTCCGCCTTTGCCCCAGCCGCAATCCCCATGGGACCCCGAGCGGGTGCCCAGGCGGCAGTTCAGGGCGGCCAGTGCGGCGGCGGTGGACCTTCGGTGAAGCGATGGCAGCCCTGGGCTTCCGATTTCCGGCGGCTCGATCCGCCAGCACCGCCTCCTTCTGCGCGTTCGGCTCAAGCCCACCTACGGCCGGCTGTGAAGCCGTTGGGTTTGGTGGCCTTCGCCAGTTCGCTCGATCAAGGTGGGCCCCTTCAGCACCAGGCGTCGCCGATGCGGCAGCCCTGCTCCAGGTGATCGCCGGCGGCGATCCCCTGATGGCACCTGCCTGGATGTGCCTGTTCCCGATTACACAGCCGCCCTGCAGCAACCGGTGCTGGTTCTGCGGGTGGGCCTTGATCAAGGAATGCTTCGAGCAGGACGGCCTTGGCTCCAGAGGTGCCCCGCCGTTGAATGGCCGGCCCGCCGGACCAGTGCAGGCCCTGGGCTGCGAGCTGGTGGATGTGAGCTTGCCCGCCGCTTCAACGACGGCATCGCTACCTATACGTGATCGCCCCGTCGGCAGGCTTCCTCAACTGGCCCCGCTACGACGGCGTCAAATTACGGCTACCCGCTCCGAGCAGTGCCGCAGCTTGGCTGAAGTGACGGCCCGCAGCCCGCCACCGAAGGGTTTGCGAGGAGGTGCAACGTCGCATCCTGATCGGGCACCTATGCCCTGTCGGCCGGCTAACATGGATGCCACTACAAGGAAAGCGCAGGCAAGTTGGCGCACCTTTGATCCGCCGCGGATTTTCGACCGGGCCTTTGAGGGTGTTGATGTTGCTGCTCAGGCCCGACGGCCGCCCACCACGCCTTCCGCTTCGCGCCCACGCCGATGCGACCCCTTGGCCATGTATCTTCGGCCGACCTGCTGACGATTCCGGCGAAATACCATGGCCGGCCTACCGGCGATCAGCCTGCCCCTGCGGTTTGATTCCGCTGGGCCTGCGATCGCCTGCCAAATGAATCCACTGGCGTGCCTCGAAGAACCGCGCCTGCTGCAGGTGGCCCACCACTACGAGGCAGGCCGCCGGGGGTGATGGAAAGCAGGCCGGCCCGAGGCGGCACTGGTGGCCTAGGAAATCCAGAATGATTTGGCTTGATCGCTGATTGCCTAAAACCACGATATAAGGAATTCCCAGAGCCGTCGCTCACTTGATCGAGCACAGACTGCCAGTTGCCACGCTCCGGCTGACGAAAGAGACGGGCGATGATTACCAAGGGTGACTGGCTCCCCTTTTGATGCCCCAACGTGGCAAGGCGGACATGTTGGGAGTAGGACCCACGTGGTCTTTCCAAGGCCAGCAGGCCAGATGCACTGTGGTATTGCTCAACGGAAATCACGATGTCACAAGCATCGATTATGCCGGCCAAGTCATTCAAGATTTTGAAGTTGTCTAATTTCATTGAGCATTTGACCTCGATGCCTTGTTGTTGTAATGGAAAATTCGCTTTGGGGTTCTCTCCGTATGAGCGAAATCAAACTTCATGACGTTTAGACCTAGCCAAGCGCCAGCCAATCCCATGAGGGACATCGACTTAGAAGCCCCCAGCATTGGTGTGTACTGCGCCCAGGAAATTCCCACAGACCCAGTTTGGGCTCATCCATTGCGAATCTTTTTGGATACCTGCATCTTCAAGCTTGATCTGGCCACAAGATAACCTGCTGCGCGAGGCTGGAAATTCACTGAGCGATTGACGAAAATGTCTGCCTAGGCTGCCCATGGCGATGAAGGCATCATTCTTTGTTGCTGGTGGTACTGAGATGGATTTGAAATTTGAAACCTGCGGTAAAGGAGCGCTGCATCAGTGGCCCAAAAGCCTTGGGTCAACTAGGAACAATTGATGTCTTCGTGAACTCTTTTCAGGTCCGGATCTGGTGCCAAAATTGATTTGGTCGCCAACCCTAGTTTCCTGCTATTACGATGGACCCTATTTTTCCTTATCTCGTTGGGTGCCATGAGGGTGATGGAGGTGGAGATTGCTTAAAACCGTTTCTGATTTCCATCTGTACTCCGAAGTGGCTCTCATGGCTTCTGAAAAAATCTGCTGCAGAAGCATGATCAAAACAGCGGGCAGTAGCGTGCTTCGACATGTCCTGAACCTGTTCAATTTGCACGATTCAGGTTTTCCATGGCATGCTATCGAGCTCGCCCAAATCCTTGAGGGCAACGCCTAAATGTATGAAGGCGTCGGATAATTGGGCTGAATGGAGAGCGCTTCGTTGAAGGCAAGGATTCCATTTTCGTTAATCGCCGATCTGAGGAGGGCATTGCCAAGATTGCAATGCACCATCGGTAATCATGTCGAATCGCCAGTTGCTTTCCTGTAACAAGGGATGGCGTCTTCAGATCCCAGTGCTGGCCAAGGCCCTGGCCCTAGATTGCTGAGGCGCCATCGTGTCGACATGGATTTTGAGAGGATTGCTAATTAGCTATTTTAATTGGCTTCATCGTGCCGCTTGTCCTCCATAGATTGACGACAGGTTTGACATAGCACAAGGATGTTTCTATGGTTTGTGAATTGATTAAAGATAGATATTTTTCCTTCCGCTCTTGAAGCTTTCCGCCTATAAGTTTGAAAGCCCTGCTGTATTTAGAAATGCTCTTGCCTTGTATCGATTGCAGGAAGCCGTTCTTGGGATTGTCCCGCAGTTTGCTGCTGGTTGGATTGACTTGGTTTGCCCTAGAAAAATCGCCTGCTGCCCTGAACCTGCCCCTCCACGCGATCTGACATGCGGTTGAAGATGGACTGACCGCGAAAAAACCTTTACCGAATCAAGGCATGGCTTTCAGATTCCGAATCTGGTTGGAATGACAGTTCAGCCAAGGCAATGGCCTGAAATTTCCCGGACACCGAGCAAAGCAGGGATTGCGGCATGCTGTCCGTGGCACGCCTATTGGTGGTGTCTTCTATGGGGTTTGGCTGAGAAAAGCCTTGATCTGTGGTTTCCTTAAAGTTCAGAGGTTTTGTCAGCTGCGTTCAGAACCGCTTCTGTCGCCCCCAACGACCCTTGGCCTTCGTCCCCCTCCATAAACCACAGCGGGACCTACCAGGCCTGCTGGGACGGGGCCAGCCAGTTGCCGGCCAGATTGTTCGAGCGGGCTTTTTGGAGCGGGGTATGCCGGCGCTGGCGCTCACGATTCCCACGGTGTGATTGTATGGGCGATCCGACGGCTTGCTTTGAAGCTCTGGCACCAAGGCGGGCATTTCAAGCCGATCATCGGCAAAACGAGATGTATTGTGATCAAAGGGCTCGATCGATGATCCGCAAGCCGAAGGGAAGGAACCTTGGCCGTTTACCACCTGTGGTGGCTGGCCAGGGCAAACCGGCCCACCGGGGCTATCCGCAAATCTTGTCCAAGGCTCACCAGCCCTCAAGGCCACCTGCGGCGGGGGCCATGCGCGGGGCCGGGGCATTTCTTTTCGCGCGCCTGCCATCCACCAAGCAGGTTGCTCGCCAGTACAGCGGGGACTGTATCTCTCTCGGTG
>Ga0163217_1083846_pt1 | contig 16518 bp, 12 predicted proteins | sample SynspAceP_FD_185933 | JGI IMG/M metagenome (GOLD analysis project Ga0163217, IMG submission 185933) | Saline lake microbial communities from Ace Lake in Antarctica - Synechococcus sp. Ace-P (PacBio error correction) | ecosystem: Environmental > Aquatic > Non-marine Saline and Alkaline > Saline ... | reverse complement strand
GTTGCGAGAAAAATAGTTCAAACCACTTCAAGTGGCTGATCTCCCTGCGGAAAAATAAGCTTGAGAAGAGAATTGAGGATATTTCAACAGGTTGGAGCTTCTTCAGAAGGTTGAAAAAGTTGGGCGAATTTTGGATCACACAGGATCGCTTTGTACGAATACGCTGCTCGAATAGCTTTTGGAGCATCAGCCAATTGATTCTTGCGAAAGTAAAAGCCCTTGGAGAGCAGAATCCTGCCAAACTACGCAAGCCATGATAGCCATGGCAAGGACAATAGCGAAAAAAGGACAGGAACTCCGATGCCGTTCAAGTTCCTATATGGGAATGTACTACTCAAAATTAATGAAAAAGAGGAAGCAGATTTGCTTCGCAGCCGTTTGAGTGATTCTGTTATCTCAAGGAAACCAGCCGCAAATGTCAAAATCAGTTTTAGTTGGCCTATTTGGATGGTAATTCCCTGCCAAACAATAATTAATTTTTGGATCGTGAGCTGGACGGTAAACTTGCTGGTTTATCTAGATGCGCCGCGATGTGTGTCAAAGACGCTGCTTTGCTGAAAATGCAAGATGATCCAGGACTAGCAGAGACTTTCACCTCTTCTTCGGATCTGATCTGCGGAACCACAGTACTGATTGGACATAGCAAATATGCTCGCGAATGTACCACCCAGCACAGCAGACCTATTTAGCCACCGTTATTGGGGTGGAGCAGAAGCAGGTTGGACACCTGAATTGCATGAGAAATACTTTACTTGGATTCAGGATGCCTTCAAATCAAAGGCTAGTAGAAGTTATGTAGGGCTTTATTGATCGAGCCGAAAAATGCGCTTTGACACATGTGGCCGAAAAGCTGGACTTGATAATTACAATGAACTCCGGAGCTGCTATGTTGACTAGCAGTGGAAATGATCTTTGCAGAAACCAATATTCAGCCAAGAAGGGCCAGAAAAGATGGAACATGGAAGAAGCCTTACAAGTAAGGGCAGGTCTCAGTGCCGAGACTTGGCGAGAGGAAAGCGATGTATGTGGCTACGCTTGTCAGTGCTGCCATACGATGCAAGGTGAAGGTGTGTGATCGAGACCTGATTGAGTCAATTGGGAACACATTTCTCTGCAAAGACCATTTTAAATGCGACAATCAATTCCTAGTATGAGATTTCCGAGCCAATTACTGAGGCTACAATCCGAGTTTAAAAAACTGGAGGATCTGTAGTAGGTCGATTTGACTAATGAGGATGCTGCAATTACTACGTGTCACAAAAATCCATTTTGCACCGGATGTAATTTCGGACTGTCGCTAAAACAGAGGTGAAAAGCACCAAGTATCTGAGGTGTCCACTTATGCTTCCTGGAATGATCAAATCGACTCAATGATGAGGAATTGAAGGATTTTGATGCATATTTAATTTCCGGAGGAAATCCGAATCATGAAGGTCTATCAGAATAAAGCAACTGCCACAGAAATGAAATTTCCAGTTTTTAAGAAATATCTACTTCTTGAGGCAGCGGCGGCCGTAATGGTTCTTGGCTATTACGGAATCGATATCTGCATTCCTTCGTATTGAAAAATAACGATCAGCCTGTTTGTCAACCACCTCAGTTGGAGTCGGTACAAAAAGGCTTTAAGTCTAATTTCGATGGAAAAACGCTAAAGGGATGGAGGGAGATCCAACTTTACTGGTCGGTAAAAGACGGATCAATCGTAGGGATATCACTCCTGAGACGCTATTAAAAGCCAATACCTTTCCTGACTGGACGGTGGGGAAGTAGCAGATTTTGAACTGAAGGAGAATTCGAATTTCAGAATCAGGTTAATTCGGGAATAAAATTACCGAAGCGATCGTGTCGCTGAAGTTCCCTTTTTGCACTTCGGGGTTACAAGCAGATATCGATGGTAAAAACACCTATACCGGGGCCAGAACTTACGAGGAGCGAAACGCGAAGGGCCCACGCTGCCTATCGAGGTCAGCAAACACAATTACTTCTCAGCCAGATGTATGCCAAATCTCCGTGATTTTGTAGAGGCGTAATGCTTGGAAAGGTTTGAATCTCTGGAAAGGAACGGCGGACCGAGCTTGAATGGGATCCAAGATCAAGAAAGGAGACTGGAATACCGTCCACCTGATTGTAAAGGAAATGTAATGCAGGGCACTATGTCAATGGAATCCTGATGAGTTGAAGTCCTGACAGGAGGATCCCAAAAAATCGAATGAAAAGTCCCAGGGTTTTTACCCTTTTTTTTTTTGGGGGCGGGGTTTTTTTTTTTTCCCCCCCCCAAGGTTCATGTCGGCCACCGATGAAAGTGAGGTTTCGAGGCTTGATGTTGAAGCAAATGTAAGTAAGATTGGTTTTTTGAAAATTTAATAGGTCCAGGTCGAAAGGCTTGGACTTTTTTTATTTATTGGTTAGTTCATTGTCGTTCATTATATGTACTTCTTCTACTTTTGAATTTGCTCCGGCAGTATTTCAAACTGATAAAAAGGTTATTTAATAATTATTTTAATTTTAATCAAACTTAATTTGCATTACTTAAAAAAACTATTTCTATCTTATGTGAAATAAATTTTTAATTATGGCAACCAAAAAACAACTTTATTTTTTAGCTGTTTTGTTTCAAATTTTCGGCTTGAACTATCGACCAATCTCTTGTACGAAGATAAGTTTTGAGAACCTGAACCCCGATTTCTCGGAGGTTTTAGAAGCCCAAAGCTTAGGTCGAATCAACGAATCGTCGGTTTTGGTGCAGGTTCTGAAAATGCACGAATCACTGCAAATGGAAATTCGGAAAAAAGTAAAACTTGGATCGAGCCAAGACTTACAACCAACGCTGATGTAAAAAGGTATCCGAAGTCAGCTGATTATTCGGGATTTGATAGTTCCGGGACCAACTTAATAGAGGCTCATTTTCTGAGGAAAACTATTTCTTCATACCTTGATTTTATTTCTTAAAACCCAATGAAATTATGTTCCTTATATCCTTGAAAATTTATCCAGATGATGCGAGAAGAAATTTAGTTTAGCTGATTTTCTGCTGGTGGATATCAGAACATACCTGCTGACTTTTCTGGAACGTATTTATAAATCACAAATGGAACGAGAAACTAATCGGTGTGGCTGGGAGAACAAGGACGGTTGAAAAAAGTCACACGAATCAGCCTTCAAGAAAAGATAATCCAAAAGAACAATAAGAAAAATTCTAGGAAGCAGGAGACGTTGTTTGCTATACATAACAACTTAACAGAGTATCAGTGTTACTGCCAAGAGGATTTGGCTGTAGTGATTCCAGAAGTTATAGGTGTTTATTACACTTACGAATGCGAATATACCTCAACACCTCCTCCCCCAATTCTTAGTGTGAAGTTGGGAGGTGGAGAGGAACTAACACCACCTGAAGAAGATTCCCTTGTTGAAGTCCCCGATGAGAAATATTATTGGGGTGCGAGTGTATTGTGAGGAAAATGACGTTGGCTTGAGGAGTCATTTAGATTATATTACAATACCTTTAATGTTCAATTAAAGAATGTGAGAAAGAATTTAATTAAATCTTGACCCCAAAACATAGTAGAGCTTATTGCAGTTTTTAGTTAACAGATTTATTGCCCGAAAATAAAACAGTTTACATTTTCCGGAAATTAATGGAAGAAATGATTGTTCGGATGCTTTTAGACACGCCATATTGGAATGCACAAATGTTCAGGAGTATAGGTTTAGGAAGTGCTTCTCTTTTTGGATCTGCTCATGAATGTCAAAACTCCCTAGCACAAATTTGGGAATCAGAAATGGGACTTTCTCAATAATGATTATTGGACGTGAAATTGGTTTCAATAATGTGGAAACTTCACCTGACATTACTTGCTGATTTTAATATTGGAATCTATATCCAAGGGACAAATGAAAATAATTTTTTTCCAATTTTAGATTCGAGAGGAGGATTACTCTAAATTCTATTATTACGTTCTTCTTATCATGTTATTAAAAAATAAGTATTAAGGTGTTTTATTTCTTGCTTACAATCCTGTAATATTTTCCCAAAAAAGTCATTGCCGAAAGAATATGATTCTTTAGAAGTGGAGAATGTTTCTGGCATATCAAAAGTGGGAGTATCTAATCCAGGGATCATATTTACAAGCGTGAAAATAGAATTAAAAGGGAAATTTATCTTCAAAATATTATTTCAATGAGTTTTTGAATAAAAAAAGCGGGGAAGATAGATACTGTATTTGATGCTCAGGGATCATTTATTAGTTCTGGAATTCTACTATATATTCTAAATCCCAATTTGGGAGCGGAGAATTAGATTTTGCATTACATTTTATTATTGATGCAAATCAAAGGTCACAAGAGGGATTAGATTTTAGAGTATCTTGCTGTACTATTATGGTTCTAACCACGAATTAATTGGAAAAGATACTTGATTATTGATGGCAAGAATCTCTGGAGGATAGCATCCGGATTGGCTGAGACTTGCGGGATTGTCGGTTTTGAGGCTGCATTGGCACGCGTTAAGAAAAATGACTTAGCTCCCGAGGTACGAGGAGATCCAGTCATTTTTAGGGGTACAAGGCAGCCACAAAATTCGCTGTCTTCCTCATTTCAAATCAATAAAAAAGCCTCCAGCGAAGAAAAGACCGAGGCGCAGGGTTTTTTGGTTACTTTTTGGCCCCAAAAAGTTGACAAGATAAACCTATAGGAAAACGGATTGAAGTGCTCAAAACGTTGAATCTCGCCGTATTAATTGAAACTTTAGTAAAATAGGTATCCTTACATTATTCTGTATAAGCATTTAATATCTAAACATAAACTGCTACTCATTAAATTCAGGGTAGAACCATATTCATTTAACTATAAACTTGGATATTGAAGGAGAATTGGATGGAAGAAATAATTATCAATAATATCTACAAATTCAAAGCCCAAGCAAAGATCGATACACTTAATCAAGGTGAATTTACTATTCCAATAAAATTTAATTTTCAAATACCAAAACCAATAGGCGGCCTGTTTAAAGGGAATGAAGTTTAAGATAACTTTGATTTAAGGTGATACTTTCCTATTTTAAAATTTTTGAAAGGTTCAGTCAGAAGACTTGGACCTTTTTATTTCTCAATTTTCATGTCAAACCAACTTAATTCAAGTTTTCAGACTTGTACTAGCTTATATATAGAAACTAACATGTCAATTTATATTGAAAAAAAACTACTACTATTTTCGGCATTCTAGCCTTTCGACCTACTTTCCCTCCTCTGCCTCAAAAACTGATTTCAATTTTAGGGAGAATCTTTTACCTTGAGTTTTAATTATGGGCTTTCTAATGATTCTTTGCCATTTTCTGAAGCGTGGAAGCATCCGTCAAATCTTTTAAAGCTTTAATGATACTTAATTTAGGTGGGGACAAATTTTCGGATTTGAATACGGTTATCGACTCAAAAGTAAAAAAATGAAACTGGGCTTTGGGATTTTCTAAGCAAGTACATCGAAGAGTATTTAACGAGCAAATCCAGACATCATATGCTTTTATAGAACTTGATGAAATAGTATTGAGGGATACTAAAAATTTCCATTTATCTCTTCTGGAAGCGACATTTTATTCGAAGATCGGTTGATGGGTACTTGTTTGGATTGTATTAATCTTAGATATCGTACTCCATCAGTACCCATTATTTAAACAATTCGGATCAAACGGAAGTTGTATTTAATGAATTCGTCTATCAATATAGACTTCGGTATTTTGTTGCGTCTGGATATTACCATGATATCCGAAAATTTTCAGATGGATTGAGTCTCGCTTGTTTATTACCCAAGGGGTATAGCGAAAGCTTTGAGAGTTTTGAGTTACTCCGGTGTTGAGGTTTAAGTTGGAAGAAGAAGTGTATAGCTAGTCCAAGTCGAAACGACTTGGACTTTTTTTCTTCCAAGTGACTTTAGACTTCGCATCAACTTACAAAAGAATCCAATGTAGGTACCTTCATTTAGTTTTTGATTAATTTATTAGATGCTACATTCAACAGTCTGAAGACTATAATTTATAGGAGTCCAAGACTGAAGCTTTGGACTAGTCCTATTGGTTAAATTCATTCCAGACTTGGACCATTTTTTATTCCCATTTCCTTTTTACCAAAACGCAATTTTCCTCCCTCATTTTTTTAACTTAAAATCAAATCTTTCCTGCCTACCATTATACCGCAGATAGTGTCTTGGAAGCTTTTTTTTAGATTGAATCCCTACAAAAACCCAAAAATTGGGATCCAAAAGACAGCCAAAGCTGGAAATATAAACTGTTCCAATGCGCACCAAATCGGTGGGATAGAACCTCGATTCTGGATAATGGTTGCAGAAAAGGACTCGAATCGCCTGGATTATAATAACAGGAACTCGGCTTTCGCTACAAAGTGGTTACCTCGATCGTGGAATGGATATTTTGGATGCCTTTTTCAATGAAAATTATCTGGCTTGGTCTCTTTCATGCGGGAGGCTAGCACCATCAACCTTTCTCAATCAGGGAATCGACTGTGTTTGCGCACCTTTGGTGGAGATTTAGTAACCACCTTGCGGGCTATCGAATGCTGTGGCCGCCGAAAACTCGGATGAAAGTGGTGCTAGAGGTCTTCACGGAAATTATTCGAATACTTCCGGCAGAGCTGACTCGATCAAAGCACACCGGATATTTTTCTTCGGTTGATCTAAAGTTTTGAGATCGTAGGGAAAGACGGGAAACCACCACTTTTGGGCCTAGTCTCGAGCTTACACGAAGCATCTCGGGAAAGCTTGGGTTTCAGCAGAAATTCATATCCAAAGTGGACTCCGTCATCAATCGAGGGAATACTCTGCGCCACACATCTCTTTGTACCACATCAATTGCGGTTGGCCGGCTGGATCGATGAGGCACCCGATCATCTTGGAAAGGGATAAAAAGCCAAAAGCCACCGACCGCGAATAACACAGATTTCAATTCTCAAACATGAGTTTACCCAATGTTGCTTGCCCCGTGGATGCCCATGCAGGATTTGGTGAAGATTGTGGCATTATCGACCCTAAAAGCTGGATTCCAATGAGTTGGGGTTTGGAAAAAAAACCCCTTTTTTTTTGGGGCGGGGGGGGGCGCGCCGCCTTATTTTTTTTTTTTTTTTTTTTTTGGGGGCCCCCAAAAAAAATGATGGGTTAGGATTGGCCTTGAAATCGAGTTTCAAAAAATCTCAAAACTCCCTTGGTGATCAACTGCCAGCACTGGGCAAAATGAATACGTCACCGGCCCTCGAACGCAAACTCCATCCGCCAATCGTGGTCAGGCAAATGCCCGAGCGATGCAGCTTGATCTTTATTAGACCCGGAGAAAATCGAGAATATGAGTTGAAGGCCTTTCATGCTTACCGGCGACAAATCCAGAGAATTAAACGTAAAGTGAGCACTAAACCCAAAACCTATCAACTTTTCTACTTTTCAACCTCAATAAAATCATTACATCCAAAACTCATAAATCATATAGGCAAAATGAGTTTACAAAAAAGCCCTCGAACAAGGGGAAGGAATTTAAGCATTAACAAACCTACTTGGGTGCCAAGATCATTTTGTGTGCCCGGTCGCCGAATCAAACTCCATCCGATGATATATTCACAGCCTGGGTGGAAACGTGGAGGGAATTGATGAAGCGCTGGTTTTTCTTCAACCACTGCCGCAACAAAAATTGGGCCATCTGACTTTCCAAAATGAAGGGGTGGCCATATCGCTTTTGAAGATGGAGTAAAACCGAAACTCTTTTTACTAAAAGACGCAATTGATGAACTAGTGCTCTCAGATCATGGTGATTAGACTTTGGAATGGTCACCAAATCCTGGCGATGTATTCTAAGTTTTTTGACAAACATGGGACCGCTCCGACCATATTCACCCGAGCTGATGAATTTGAAAATTGACCGGTCAAAACCGGAAAGCCAGAGGCCTAATTATTCCCTCCCAAGTCAATAAATCATTGGAGGTGATTTCCATACACCTTCTTTGGAATAGCTCCGGGAAACTAGCAAAAAAAACCCATTCTGGATTGCCCTGAAAAAACTTTTAATAAAAGGCGTTAAAAATCACAAACTATTCCACAAGCCTTCCGACTTCAGCCGGGTACAGGTTGGAATGGTTCCTCCGGGAATTGCTCATGCGCCTGGTCACTTTGTAACTTATGAGCCTCAAAAAGCATCGGATATCTTATGCCTGTTATTCAATCACTGGTGAATGAGGCAATTATTCCGGATGGAATTTGCTCTGGAATGCTTACTCCCAAAGATCGATGGGGAGATTATGACTTTTGGTGGGAAATGATGACTGGGATTCTGAATGTGAACCCGAATCTGATTGGATAATCATTACATGGAGCCAAAACCTGTAGAGGCCGCTAGAAAAGATAGCATGCTTCAGGCTATCACGATGCTTGGATTTGCTTATCGCTCGCATGGACTATCGCTAAAGAATTGACCGTTATTCCCTGGTCAGACGTCACCATCACTGATAATTGCGTGCCTACGGAATGATTCATGATGCAAGGACATGGCACAATGGGAAATTGGATATCGAGAACGCCTTCGTTGATTTCGCTTTGGACAAACTGCACGCATGATGGAAGTATTTTGTATCTGAGTCGACTGCCAAAGGCCGGGGGAAGATTACCAAATCTTTCGAAAACCGATCCTAATCGTTGATGCTGAAGCATTTTGCCCGAAAAACCCGGACTTGAAAAAGTGATTAAGGATGTATGATGTAAGATATGAGATTTAAGAAATCCCGATAATAAGATGACCATTCTTAGCTTAAGCATCAATTTAAAAATCATGACAAACATTTTAAATATTGAACATCGAATGATGAAATTTCGAAATGGATACGATTTCAACTTTTTCCATTAAAACTTTTTAAAAACTTCACAAACCCAAAAAACCCATGAATAATTTCCAAAACTTTACCCCACCAATGCCACTTGGCCGGGATTAAGTCGGTAAAGGACCGGATTCCGAACCTATAATTCCATTTGATCACTTGCTTGAAATGACCGCTGCCGCTTGAGGAAACCGGAGTTTAAAATTGATGGGCATTGCGATCAGGTTGCCTAGAGCCTCATTCAAATAAGATGATTGCGACGAAGACAAGATTTGGCAAGAAAAGTTTCAAGAAACATAATCTGGTAGCAGGTTTCAACTTGTCGCTCCGATTCTGGGCTGGTCGGCCAATGGGTACTGGCCAGATTCAGCGGAAGACTTTTCGTGGAGATGGTTCGCCAAGTTCCTGCGAATTCGGGAAGAAACTTAATGATTCTTGGGTTCGACATTACGGAGGTAGTCAGGATCATTCCGCGCCGGTGTATCTGATTGGGCCAAAAGATCCAAAGGGAATACAAGCACAAATCGTAGAAACCTTTCATTAGCCTGTGATGTAGGCGGCTGATTTGGCGAAAAAACTTAGCGGCAGAGGCGAGAAATCTGCTGGGCAGCGATTGCCACAGTTGGAAGCAACATGGGTAGAGACTTTAGAAATGGTCGATCGACCGAATATCGGTTTCCAAGCGGATATGTCTCATACCTTCTTATACCACCTTGGGCTACAATGCACCTTAGCACAGAATACTTCCCAAGGATGCGGATTTGGAATGATCGGGAAAGCTATAGAAGCTGCATGAAACAGTAACAGATGCACTGCGACTTGTGGACCGATTACTTTCACGTGGCACAGATGACGGTTCAGGTTTTCGCGTTTCGGGTTCACATGACAACTGGTAGACCATTGTTCAAGCCACCGATCCCAAATGGGTTTTTGGACATCGCACATGCATGCCGGTTATTGGCTACGATTATGTGAAATGAGAAAATTTGACCAAAAGCCAATGAAGCATATTCTGTTGGGATGGCTGCATTGTTCCCAAATGAGTCAGATGATGAACCAATCAGCAAACCGGAATGAATATCCTCGCACCGCTCATTAGTGGCGGGATGCGGCATGGATGAACAGTAATTTGAAAGATCATTGGATGTATGAAGGTATGAATTTACAAATCAGAAAGCTAAAAATCAGAAAGCTGAAAACTTGGACTTGCTCGAACCTCCGTGGACATTTCCAACTTGAAAACTTCAAACCTTTAAAACTTTACAAACATGAAGAAGAAAATAAGAATCGAACTCTTATAATGGCACTGAGGCTGATGCGCCGAATACATACAATGGCATACAAGCGTATGGCTTGACTTTTCCCAGAATACGAATATTCAACCTGTTCCTCAGCCTTGTTGCTCACGCAAAGCTGCAGCGAGCAGTACACGCTTTTATTGAAGGCAGTGGGACTTATTGCTCCTTTTTGAAAAAACGGATTGGGCGAAAGATGATCGCTCTTATGATATGATTGCAGTCGATATTTGTACGCCAAATGACATGCATGCTTGATTGATCGCTATTTGCCGCAGCAGAAGGCAGGCAGATGATCTCGTGCGGAAAAACCCACTCGCCGGACAAGTGGCCGAAGCGAAAACTATGCTCGGATGCAGGGTAGAAAAAGCCTGGAGGTAAAAAATACGGTTTGGTACAACTATCGACGAGTACCGCGGGTGGACTTTGGCCAAGAAATTGTGCTTCAGGGAACTGGGTAAGATTTTTCATTTAAACCGAGCCAACTTCCTTCAAGACTGGACGATCAGTCCAGATTTGCCACAAGGAGGAGATGGATTGTGGAGCTGGCATGTGGAAGCAAGCAGGTCAGGGTGGACAGGTGATTTATCTAGCGCATTGCATTGATACGCGCGATGTGGCTTAATGGTGGGATCAAGATGTCTCTGCTATGGACCGAAGAACTTTTATCAAAGAGCGGGTTCACACGGCGACTGGTGCAGTACAAAAAGTTGGATCAGTGATGCTTGTATTTTTCCATTGTTCATTTGGGAAAGAACGGTTCAACTTGGCTTTTTTGAGCTACCCGCTACGCCGCTTTGAAGGCCACGAGGCACAAGGGCACTCTATACAATTTAGAAGATCAACGGCAGAAATGCATCCACCGTTGGGATTTAACATAGATTTGACTCGAATATTGGAATATTTTGATCACAGTTGATGAGGCGGATTTTTCAGAGCGGCTGGCGCTCGATCACGTCACAGATGGTATCATCCGTATAATGAAAGCGCTGAGTGGATTCCAGGCACTTCCATCGTGCTATGAGCATTTCATTTATTTCATCGAAAGTAGCAGACTCTTCCTAGCTCTGGAGACAGGCTAAAACATTTTTGCCAAACCTCCAACAAGTTCAGAGATGCTTTTGAAAACTCAGAAAGTTTGTGAAGCAGTCTATCAAATTCGCCACCCATGATCGGGCTTGGAAGGATACCGGTGTGCACTTGGCCTAGAGAAGAAAGTTTTTAATTTATTTAATAGATGGTGGAAGCCAAAGTTGAGAGACTTGGCTTTTTGTTTTCTAGAGGGTTTGAAATTTTGATTCAAACCGCTTCTCATTTCTTGAGAATTGAAAAAACAATTTCCTTTCCTTAATTTCAATGACATCCTAAATTTCATTCTCCCATGAAAAATCTTTTACTTCCCCTAAGCTTAATCCTTAGGATTACTTTTTTCCTGCCAGAGCAAAATGGACTCTGTTCAAAATCGATGAAGAATTCCTCACAAGACACTTAGGGAAGAGTTAGATGATTCCGACATACCACCGAAAGGAATTTCAATGTATTTACCCAGCGGGTAGGAGATAACCCGTAGTGTAAGTATTGCTTCTCCATGGCTGGCCGGAATGTGACCATGACGAAAGCATAGGCTAATTCAAAGGAACTACCTTCTCTCAGGCAGGAATTGAGTTTATCTGGTATCATCAGTTGCGGTCGGCACATTCCGGATCAGCCAAAGTAGAATCAATACACTTTGGACCGGTCCGGACCGTTTGTAGATGAAGGTGGAGCAAGTGCGAGTGCATTTGGGACTGAATAAGGAATAAAATTTCTACACTCGTATGGTCAGTCTTTGGCGGAGGAATGCCTAGGGATGGAATACGCGTTTCAAAGCACCAGGATAAACGTCAAAGGCCTAATTATCTCTTAATATGATCGCAAAGAGTTTGTGGATGACTGGGGATGAAATAATAAGCCAAGCAAGTCCTCTGGAGGCTCAGATGCCCGCCTTGCAGGTTTTGCGGAATTGATGGAAATTGAGAAAAAAACAATGACCTTCGAAAATCCCGCTATTATGGAACTGCTGGTGAGGCATTCATTATCGCGCTCCCACGTCTTCGATATGTCTCAACCGAACCGGAATGGCCGGAAGAAGGTAACAATCGCAAATAATGATGTTCCCAAGTAACCCGAAATATGTCTATGTGTACATTGGCCAGGGCCTACAGCAGTTTGGAATCACACAGGGAGGCAACTCGAAGGTTGGATGGAAAATCAACTTAAAAATAATTCACGTCCCACTTTAGTCATTGCGGAAACATGATACAATGGACCAAAGCAATATGGAAGTGAGGATGTCGCAGGAAGTGGCGAATGGCCGATTTTTGCTTTTGTCCCTAATGGTAGTCATCTGGCAGTCAATAGCGATGATTCCTGAGCATTTCTTTCCGGGAATTACATACAACTTGAAAGAGTTGGATAAAAGGGTGATTTTTAATAAAACTATGGCTATGGTATAATAGTGTCCAGATCGCAAAGAACCATGGCATCAGTCCCCAAAAAGAACGAAAAAATGGTGCCAAAAACCTCGCATGGAAAAATACAGCGATTATGCTGTTGACATAAAAAAAATACAATTCCAATAGGGATATAGCTTAGACCGCCGAGGAGAATCCATGTTTGCTTTCTCGCTAAGATTTTGCCCACATGGCTTTAAGGTCCAAAAAACACTGAAATCCAACCTATGGCTTAAGGTTATAACAGCCCACCAAGATACAACCATTTGATTTACCAGCCAAAGAAAAATGTTAAGATCGATCCTGCCAGTACAAAAGCCCAGAGGATAGCTAAGAATAGAATGCTTTTTCCCTTAGGCAAAAACTTTCAAAATCATCGGAGTATGATGGAGCCTGCGTAATTCAGAAAATACCATAGGAAATATGATCTGCTTTTTGAAAGTGGTCCTTCCGGGTGCCGGGCCTTGGCAAGATGTATAGGTCGAACTCGAATAGACCATCAAAATCCCGATTGAAAAGGCTAGGCAAGCCAATAAAAAGCCTATCTGGCAGCAATCGCATTTTTGCCCGAATTCAATAAAAATGGAATTCCAATCAGGCCCAATAAAAACCGATGCCATTGCGACCCAGGCGTTGTAAAATTCTTCTTTATCAGTTTGGAGTCTTTTCAGCATTACATCTTAGAATATCTGATCAAAGGTATATTCATTAAAAGAAAAATACCGAATCTTAAGGGAACTTCGGGTATTTTTTTAACACTTCTAATTGTAGACCTTCTAATTTTTTAGAAAAACTGTTCCTTTAAAGCCTTCCATTTTCTGATCTACTTGAAGTATCGACCATGAAAGAGATTATTAACTTTTTCCCAAGGCCATATCCACTTTGGCTACCTTATTATCTTTCGGCAGAGATGTAAGAGTATGAAGACGTTCTGTATTTCCGGGCAGCGGGATTAAGTTACTTTGAAAGAAACCGCATCATCCTTAGCTACGCATCCGTTCGTCGATTTTTCCATCTTTCATGTAAGGCAAAAATAGAGGCAGCTTTCATATTTAAGCGAAACTGTCCATCACCTGAATTCCATTGAGTCATGAAGATCGAATACTTTCCAGCACGAAGGTTTTTGCCGCCTACATTTTACTGAAGTTGAAGATTCTATGACCGTCTGGTTATTGCTCCAGCTCTCCAAAGTTCGACCCCGTACTTTTCAATTTGTGCTACCAAAGACCTTTGTCGGCCTGTGGTTACTTGCAGTGGAGAAGAGTACTAGTCAATAGTAATTTGGAAAAGAAGCCTACTACTTGAGAGATACAAAAGTGCTGGGCTCGGAGCCGGAAGCTTGTAATTGGGCAAAAGCAGAAAATTGTGTGATGCCATAAAAAAAAGGCTAAAGCAAAGATAGATTTTGGTATTTTTGCAATGAGTTTAGGTTATTAAACGAAAAGAACTAACCAAAAAATTTATGAGATGTTCGCTGCTTTTTAGGCAAGTAATGATGTTCGCTGAATTATTAAAGACCTATTTTTTTCTGCGTGTAGTTCATTTTCCCTTCCGAAATTAAACATGTCATCTCTTTTGAAAGAAAGAATGACAATGTTTATCCGCAAATTGCAATCAGAAAAGGCAAAAAAGGCTACTTAGTATATTGGTAAAACACTGGCATTTACGGGTACTTCTTCGATAGCTATCTGAACGTCAACAGCCTGCCTCGCCTCGCGGGCCTTGCCTTCGCCTTGGTGGGCCTCCTGCAGATAAGCAAGAAAAAGAGCGTTAATGCATCATTGAGGATAATTCAGGCAGAATAATTTACTTCTTCAAAACGAATTAATATAAGCGGACACTCAGTGGGATCTGCCTCCCTGATCTGCGCCAACTCTCATCTTCGATAGTGACGTATACAGTTCTGTTTTTTTAGCTTCTTTGATGATCCGGTCGATATCAATTCACAGTACCCAGACTAACATTTGCTTCCACGTCGCCGCCGACCATCCTTTTTGGACCCATAAGTCCCTTTCGCCCGGTCCTTTAATGTAGGATTGGGAATTTTCCTGGGTAGGATTTCATGATTTTTTCAGAGGATCGCCGCCGCCCATTTTGACCCAAAAAGTACATCCATGTTGAATTGCAAAATCTTGGCATTTTTCAGGCATGTAATTCATCGGTTTACTATTTTTCTCTGCTGACAAATCATACCCGTGTGGATAATAAGATAGAGAAAAGGAGATCCTTTACCTTTCTGTAGTTCCGCTCCGGCTTTAAGTGTTAAGAATTGAGTCCGTTGCTTCTTTTGTTTTTTCAGAGGAAATGGCCCATTGGGTGCTTAATCAATAACCATGTTAACGATTAGACCAAATTTTTTTGGTTGGCGATGCATAGGTTTTTAAGTCTTTGCTAAGCTGATTTCGTAGTCAGCACCTACTCCGATGGTCTTGAGTTTTATTATTCAGAAAAGGATCTCTCATACTCTTCGCTTTTTTTCCATTATTTTTTTTTCATAACCTCCGCCACCTTCTAGATTGTAAATGCCCATCTCTGGAATCATTTTTTCAATATTTAAACCGGATCGCATTTTCATCTCATTTTCTAAGTGAAGTACATCTGCAGGCAATCTCCTGGGCAGAGCTAGTTAACAATGGGCAACTAAGATTAGACTGGCGATAAGAATTTTAAAATTTCTAGTAGTATGATTGGTGGTAATCTATCTAGGCCCAAAACATTTAAAATTTTATCGAAAAATGGTTCAGGAAAGTTCTTTTTAGAGAGGTTAAAACCTTCGGCTTATTCATCAGAAAAGTTAAATTGAAATTTCAAGCGCAATCAAATGACTTCAAGAAGAAAATTTATCCCAAAACTCCTCACTTTAGTAAGGAATTAGCTATGAGCAATCAAACCTGACTTTTCTCTTTTTTAAAGCCAAGACCAGATTCTAGGTCATGGAGATTTCAAAATATAAAATCGATCCGAGTTGGGGGAATTCTAATCCAGCCAAAGGTCCGTAGTGAATTGCCATGGAAAAATGGTTCATGGATCGAAAAGGTGGTCGATGATTTAAATGGTTACCGATGATGGCCAAAATAACGTAATCATCTATGATCAATCCGGAAATTACTGGATTACTGGACATTAGGATTTGGATCGAGCACATGGTCTTTCGTCGTAGATGAAGGAGATGCAGAATACCTTTGGGTGGTCGATAATGGTGGCCGAGTTCGTGGAAAACAACACTTTGGCGGGAGTTGATTGTTTCTGAAATAAATTCCCCATAAAAGAAGGGATTTACGAAGAGGAAAATTGCGTTGGACTCCTACCGAAACTGCCGTTGCTCCAAATGGTGATTTATTACATCGCTAGGGTATGGATCTCAATACTTTTTTTGAATACGGATAAGGATGAACTCATCCGTAAATTTGGTGGAGACGGGCACGGCGGGATGCTCAATTTAAAACTGCCCAAATGGGATAAGCCACCCGTCGACAAGCAGGGGTGAAAAAGCTCCCTACTTTGCTATGTAACCTCAGAGGTCATAATTCCTTCAAGAAGATTTACTATGGAAGGAGGGAATATATCAGACACTTTTCTTGCCTGGTGCATTTGTTATGTTCGGCCTGTGATCCATTAGGAAGGGAAAATCTATATGCTGTGGAGTATTGCTCGTGTCGAGGACTGTAAGTTTATTTGGAGCAAATGTGATTACCATTCTGAAGGTTCGTCACCATTTCCAAAACAACGGAAAACAAGGTGGTGTCCAATCCAGGAGACTGCTCCCGAATATCGGAAATGGCGAAACTGCAACATCATGGTACAGTCAGAGCCAGTATTCAATCACTGCCACGACCGTATGTATTGATCAATATGGAAAATATGCTATGGTCT
>Ga0163217_1089975_pt1 | contig 16520 bp, 21 predicted proteins | sample SynspAceP_FD_185933 | JGI IMG/M metagenome (GOLD analysis project Ga0163217, IMG submission 185933) | Saline lake microbial communities from Ace Lake in Antarctica - Synechococcus sp. Ace-P (PacBio error correction) | ecosystem: Environmental > Aquatic > Non-marine Saline and Alkaline > Saline ... | reverse complement strand
TGGCGATTGTTGTCTAATTTCACGTTACGCGTGGAGGGCTTCGTTAACATAGAATCGTGGGGATGCAATGTTGACGCGTTGTCTGTCCTTGCAAACTCATCGAGAATTCAGCGTGAAAGCTGATTCCTGATCAGGCGTCGTTTTGTAGTCAACACGGTAGCGATGGTGTGATTCATCCAGTTGTTTTCTGAAATGAGAACGAGGCTGACGACGGGGTTCAATTCTGCATCTTCAATTAAATACTTCCTGAACATCACCTTGCCAGGCGGCTTTGGAATTCGCTTTGTTGTTGGATTCATTCTCTGCAATCACTTTGTTCAAGGATGGATCGTAGCCAACGACTATGTCCTACTCACAGGATTTGATCTTCGTCCCATAAATAGGGAAAGTCCCCGAGCAATAATTGAGACTGGCGCCTTGAAACACCAAAAGTGTTGGCGATGCGAAATCCTTCCGTGTTAAAGGTCAGATTTCCCCAATCGCCAGTTTCCATCAACTTGTTCGAAGATTAGCGATATCAATGACAATCCCCTTTTACTGCCTCCTATGGACCGATCCCGGGTTTGTTAAGCCACCAGCTGTAAATCGCATCCAGCCGCCACTCTGCAATCACTTCCGCAAGGAACAATGTAATGCCTGCGCTCGCAACACAATGGCAACGGTCAAGCCACCCAGCCGATCTTTGAAGCGATTCGATAATGAAGGACCAAGCCCGCAAGATATCCAGAAAAAAGTAATGAGTTTGCGCCGTAGTAGCGGCTATCAGATCTTTAGATAAACGTGTTAGTGAATATTGAAATGAGCGAAATCAATGGCGTGATTGACCAGAAAGTCCGCCATCAGCAATGACAATACTTCGAGACAGGGATCGGCCAATAAAGAGCTTGACCACTGAATTAAGTCTGCTGTTTTCGTACGCTGGCTTCTTCAATGCTGGAGCATCATACAAGGCTCCTAAGGAGGCCATTCGATTGCTCAGGGTCTTCAGCAGCCGTGCAGCAGTTGACAAATTGCAGGGGGGGTGCGCCATCGAGTTGTGCGATGATTCAGCCGGTCCAGCGCTTTTTGTCACGCATCGGTGATCCCGGCAACACGAGATAACGTGCCGTTGAGCCACGCCGGCCAGCAGCGGCTCTGCAGGACTGCTTATGTTTACCGATCGTTTAAAGGAGAGCACCCGACAGCTCATTTCAGTACTGTCTCGATTTCTTGTCGAGCTCGTGCACGCTATCTCTCAGGGCTGCCGTTCCGCGGTGAGGCGGTTGCACCATGCTGATCACCACCTGCACGGCCGGGATCGGCAATCCAGCCGCTTGATTATCTTGGCACGGATGGCATAGGCGGTTATCGGGAAGCAGGCGCAGTCACCAGCGGTTGACCGGCGGCTTCAGCCGATAGCTAGCAGATCGGCGGAAGGATGCCGCGGCGGGGTCGCGCTGCTCGCGATCGGAAACGTGAAGCAGGGCAACACGTCAGGCCACGGAGGTTGAATCAAACACCGCGATAGTAGCAGCGGCTTCTTCTGTGTTCGTAGAACGTGATGGGCATCCAGTCAGGCCTCCCAGCGATGCTGGCCGGCGTTCGGCATCCAAGTCGAAGCGTGAATCGGGGGGGTCCGGCTGAAGACCTAGCCGCACGCAGATTAGGGCGTCCGCAGCTGCGCCTTGCCACTGCGGGCGATGACAGCTGCGAGTACGCCATTCCGTTGCAGTCAGTCGCTTCGATCCGCTTCTTGCAGGTCTCCCTCTTCGGGCCTGAACGGCCAAGTGGTGTAGCCGCTCCCCACAGATCAGCCAGGAAGTGGCGTGCCATGCCGGGTGTCGCCGCTGACTCAGCAGCCTTTCCAGCTAGTGGGCTGCTCGCCGTTCTCTCAGCTCAACTCTCCATACCTTCCTATCAGCAGGTGTTGCTTCTGACCCTTGGCTGAACCCATGTGCTTCCTCCAGTTCCCGGCCACTGATCGAGACCTGCGGAGTTGATATTGGCGTACGGCCAGGTCTGCCCCTGGAACCACTTGGTGCTCTCTTTCAACGTCACATACGGTATGGGGAAGCACCAGGACGCGCCCGCGCACGGCCGGGTTGCGCCAGAGAGCCACACACGACGGAGCCTAGTCAAGGTTTTTGCTCCTGATCGACACTGTCTGGCCTCATCCCGCTGTTCAGGCGACTTCTCGATATCGATGGCATTGTTCGTCTCGTATTCGCCTCGATCTCACCAGCTGAGTTTCTATACAGCGCAGACTCGCCCTCGGTTCTCCGCTCTTACCTGTGTTTATTCGGCTGCCAAACGAAGAGCAGCAATTCAGCCGATGGCCTTGAGTCGTTCGGCCTTTTGCTGGTGAGTTCAGCCGTTCGGGGCAGCCAATCCTGCGCTTTTGGCCCCTTAACGGAGCCCTGTCCGGCAAGGTTGGTTGAAAGTTTGGAGTCGAGCGCGAAGACATCAATTTGCGCATGGCGGAAGCTTAGTAACGATTCGGCGCGGTAAAGTTTGCCGAGGCGATATGTGAGCAGCGCCTTCATCACCCTGCTCGTGTAGTGCTGGTCGAGGATTGGTTCGCCCAGCGAGTGTATTGGGACGGCTTGAGGTATCGAGAAAGGCGCGGCGAGGCTCCCGCAGTGGGAGCCATGCCAGCCCACATTCCAGTTGATCAAAGAGGCGCAAACAGTCCATTGCAGCGGGCGGTGATCCAGAGAGCAGTCGAGCAGCGGGGCAGCAAATCGTAATAGTCGTGATTACGAGAACGGGGAAAAAGGCAGCTTGTAAGGTTCATCTGGTATAGGCGATTCGCTTCGGTTTGAATCACGCCCGACCAACAATGCCCGGTAGGGACGATGAAATTTCGGCGGTATTGCTCACTGGAGCCCACCTGATAGACCGATTACGGGTTGCAGAACGAAACTGGCAACGTTGCCCTGCTTCATCAATAGCTTGCCACCTGCACTGGGCCGCCCGCGAGGCGCCAGTGCCACTCGTACGCTGTCGCATCACCAGAAAACTTGAATGGATCCTCTGGTCCGAGTTCGGAGCTGAGGCCAGTTGCGTCTGATCGATCTGCGAACTGGTGATTGCCAGGATCCTGCCAGCACACCCGTTGCTGCAATGCGTGCATCTTGCGGAATCGTCGTATCTTGAATCAAGCTGCATCAGCGGCCTAGGCGGGAGGGCAAGGGGCGAATCGGGAGACTGCCGGGCAGAATTCAAAGGTGATCGGTTGGCTCGAAGATTTCGCCATCGATCACAAGAGCTGGGCCGATCGTTTTCGAGCGTGATTGTGCCGGGCCGGAAGCAGAGCAATCCTCGCGATCTGTCGGCGTCTGCACCCGGCTGAATACAGCCAGCGAGGGCCAGAGGCATTGGGCTTGAGAGGGTTCGCTGGTGTGGCGATGAGTGACTCGCAGTCCGTTCGTCGGGGATGCCCGGCGAATTCCACTGGGTCAGAAACAGAACTCGATGGTGCCACATTCGCCACTGTGATTGCGGCGATTCAAGTTCAATCAGTTCGCCATCGATGTCAGGCTGGTTTTAAGGTGGCCTGATTGGCCATGCTTGCTGGGCACCCGCCAGCAGATAGGCCAAGGGTTGCCCAAGCAGGTTCTGAGGTCCCAGGGTCGCCGGCTCACCATCCCGGCTTTCAAAACCCGTCCGGCAGCAGAATCATCGGTGGCATTGTCAGCGGGCCGCATCGATCACATGGTGTCCCGCCAGAGATCGTCCGGCATGGCTTCCGACGAGATCCGAAAGGGAATGCCAGGCAGCGCAAAAAGCCATTTGCGGATGCCCGCGGATGATCCCCAGGGGATCCCGTGCGATCACACGCGCCCCCACCGCAGGACACGGTGCCATCTCCACCGAGCGATGAATCTTCGTGCTGCCGGTATCACTCTCGTTGGGCTGCGATTCTGGCCGACGATGGGCCTGGGACCGGTTCGTGGATCGACATCATCTTGGTCATCACCACATTCAGCAGAATCTGCGGCTCAGGAGATAGCAGGATCGGGCGAGTTCCTGATTGATTCCCTGGCCCGGCCACGGGTTGAAGATCAGATAGGCCACCGGCTGTGTCGCAGCCGTGCATCCAGATCGGCGGTGGCTCATGTTAGAGCCAGCTGTGTGTTCTCGATGGCACAGGCCCGGATTCAACAGCGGCATCTCGAGGCAAACTTGACCGTGCCCCCAATCTCAGAAAGAAGAATGGCGGCCAACTTCGCGGCACAACCTTGCGGCAGCTCCGATATCACCGCGGTCTTCAGGGCCTTAGCTCTGTGGTCTTGAGAGGAGGCGTTTCTTGATCCTGGGAAAGCTGGGCAGCTCCGGTGTTGTGAGAGCGCAAGGGCGGTGATCGCGGCTTGACTTGACTCCATCCAGAGCCAGCAGGGCCTCAAGCTGGATAGGGTTTGCGCAGTTAAGCAAAGAGCCTGGGACATCCTCAAATCCTGTGCGCGAGGGTCGTTTGGGGCGAAGGCCTAGGCCATCTTGCTTTCGCTTGGGCTTGGCCGTGGAGCCTTGCAGCCATGGATCGATGGCTGGCAGGGCAGCAGGCACGGCGCCGGCTGAGGTGTCACCCAGATGGCGTGTGAGGCGCGGACCAACTTCTGGTGTCATCGTGACTGCGGCGGAAGACATAGGCGATCTCTCAAGCGGCGGAGGTCAAGCAGGCAGGGGCGTGGAGCTGACACCGAATAAAAGTCTTGTCACCGCAGCCAGGGGCGCTGAGGAATCGTTGCCCTTGCAGTGGAATGATCGGCAGGGGCCACGGCACGCCTCCATTCGGGCTGAGGAAACAGGGCGGTGGCCTGGATGCCGAATTGTTCCAGGCTTTGTCGTAGGCTCGTGCACCCAGCGCAAACAGCTGATGAAGTGCATGACGCGGCGGCAATCGTGTCGCCGAAAGCGAAACGGTGCGCTGCTGGGAAAGCAGGGTGCGAGGCTGTCAAAGGCTGTTCGATGCAGTGTTGTTTGAGCCCGCTGTGTTGAGCCCGCTGGAGAGTGGAAAATCTAATCGACCTGACTCCGCCCTCTTGGCCTTCAAGCTTCCCGTTGCATGCGCACAGGAGCCTCCAAGTAGTTTGCGAGTCGTTGCGTCATTGCACTTCCATCAGCGTTGGCGCTGTGCACGAGGCCTACGAGGCAAAAGCACTGGAAAACAATTTCGGCATCCAGGCCACCGCCCTTTGGGTTTCCCAGCCCGAATGGAGGCGTGAGGACCGTGCCCCTGCGATCATTCACTGCCAGCGCGATTTCCTTCAGGCCCTGGCCTGCAGGTGGACAAGCTTTCGGTTCAGCTTCACGCCCCTGTCCGCTTGACTCCGGCCGCTTTTGAGGTCGCCTTATGTCTTCCGCACCGCGAAGCACCGATGACAGCCAGGAAAGTGGCCCGCGGCCTCACACCGCCATCTGGCGTCGACCACCTCCACCGGCGCCGCTGCTGCTGCCGCAGCCATCGATCAATGGCTCAAGGCTCCACGGCCAAGCGCCCAAGCCGAAGTCAAGATGGCCTAGGCTTCGCCCACAACACGGCCTCGCGCACGGATTCTAGAGATGTCCCAGGCTCTTTCTTACTGGCGCACCCATTCCCAGCTATGAGCCCTGCTGCCTGGATGGAATCAGTACAAGCCATGCGATCACCGCCTTTGCCGCTGCTACAACACCGAGCTGGCCAGCTTTCGCAGGATTCCAAAACGCTTCTCAAGACCACAGAGCTAAGGCCCTGAAGACCGGCCGTGAATATCGAAGCTGCCGGGCAGGTGCTGCGCCGAAGTGCCGCCATCATCCTTCTTCATGAAGATTGAGCGGCACGGTTGCAGTTGGCCCCTCGAGCTGCCGCTGTGGATCGGGCCTGTGCCATTCGAGACACACGCTGGCTCTCAAATGAGCCCCGCCGATCTGCGATTCACGGGCTGCGCACAGCGCGTGCTATCTGATCTGTCAAAACCCGTGGCCGGGCAGGGATGGATCATCAGGAACCGCCAGATCCAGCTTATCTACTGAGCCGCAGATTTCTTGCTGAAATGTGGTGATACCAGATCTATGTCGATCCCAACCGACCAGGCCAGCGCCATCGTCGCCAGAATCGCAGCGCCACCCGAGATGATCCGGGTGCAGCACGAGAATCATTTCGCCTCGGGTGAGATGGCACGTGTTGCGGTGGCGGGCGCGTGACGGCACCGGATCCCCTGGGGATCATTTCCCGCGGGGCACCAGCCAATGCCCTTTGCGGGCGGGCCTTTGGATTCCTTCGATCTCGCGGAGCCCTGCCGGACGATACCCCCCCTATTGGACGGGGAACACCATAGTGATCGATGCCGGCCCGCGCCACTTGCCAAGCCGAATGATTTGCTGGCCGGACTGGTTTGAAGCCGAGATGCGTGAGCGGGCGAACCCGGAGAGCCTCTCAAGAACCTGCTGAGGCCCCTGGCTAGCTGTGGCGTGCCCAGCAGGATGCCAATCAGGCCACCTAATTAAAAGCTTGACAATCGAGCGAACTGATTTGAACTTTGAATCCCGCCGCAATCACAGTGGCGAATTGTGCACACCATCGAGTTTCTAGTTCTGGCCCGGATTCGGCGGGTCATCCCGACGACGCCTGCTGAGAGGTTCACCATTCGCCACAACCAGCGAACCCTCTGCAGAGCCTCAATGCCCCTGGCCTCGCTGCGGCTTTTTTTTTTTTTTTTTTTCAGGGGGGCCCGGTGCGGGAGGTTTGCCCCAGACCCACAGACGCGAGGATCTGCTTCTGCTATCGGCCCGCACATCACGATTGAAACGATTTCCGGCCCAGCTCCTTGTGCATCGATGGCGAAATTCGGTCTGAGGCCAACCCGATCCCTTTGAATGTTTGCCGGCAAGTCTCACGATTTTTATATCGCCCCTTTCCCTCGCGCTTAGCCGCTGATGCAGCTGATTCAGAACGGACGATTCCTTCAAGATGCAACCGCCATGCAGCAACGGGTTGTGCTGGCAGGAATCCGGCAATCACATTCGGCAGATTCGATTCAGACGCAACTGGCTTCAGCTCCGAACTCGACAGAGATCATTCAGGTTTTTTCTGTGCTGGGCACGGCGTACTGGGAGTTGACACTGGGCGCCATCGCCGGCGCAGCCCCAGCAATGCAGGTGGCAGCTATTGAGGAGCAGGGCAACGTAGCCGTTTCGTGCTGCACAACGGAGATTGGTCTATTCAGGTTGGGCTCATGAGCAATACGCCGAAATTCATTCGTCCCTAACCGGGATTGGTTGCGTTGGCGGTGATCAATACGAGAGAATTCGCTGATGACCAGATGACCTTCAAGCTGCCTTTCTTTCGTTCTCGGTAATCACGTACATTACATCTGCCCATGCTGCTCGGACTGCTCTCTGGGATCACCGGCCGCATGCAATGGTGTTGCGTCTTTGCATCAACTGGGATGTGGTGGATGCTCCCCACGCGGGGATGCCTTCGCCGCCCCTTCTCGATTACCTCAAGGCCGTCCAAACACTCGCTGGCGGACCATTCTCGACCAGACTACACAGCAGGTGTTGTGACAGGGCGCTGCCTTCACTACCGGCCGCACTTCCACCGGGACTGGCCGGACGTACTACGCTCGCAATGCCTTGCATTGGAGTCTTCGCGTCGACTTCCAACACTTTCACAAACCTTGCCGGTAACAGGGCTCCGGTCAAGGGGGGCAAAGGGCAGGATTGGCTGGCCCGAAACGGCTGAAATCTCCACCAGCAGAAGCGAGACGATCAGGCCATCGGGCTGGAATTGCTGCCTTCGTTGACAGAAACGACGGGCGATCCGCGCTGATAATCTCTGCTGTTTGAGATCGAGGCATCGACGAACACCTCTCGATATCGAGAAGGCCTGAACAGCGGGGATGGCGTCCGACAGTGTCGATAGGAGCCAATTGACTGGCTCCGGGATCGGTTGGAGTGGCCTCTGCGCAACCCGGCGTGTGTTGCGCTTGTCGCGTCCTGATGCTTCCCATTCGCCGTATGTGATCGAGGCGACGTGGTTCCAGGGCAGACCCTTGGCGTACGCCCATCACCTCCCCGGGTGCCTCGATTTCAGGTGGCCGCTGGAACTGGAGGAGCACAGGTTCAGCAAAGGGCAGAGCAACCCTGCTGGATCTGGTGCTGAGCGCCTCCGCCCACTGCCTGAGCTGCTGCGCGCGGACGAACCGGCCACCATTGCGACGCCACATTCCTGGCTGATCTGTGGGGGGCAGCGGCATTACAGCCTGCGCGTCAGCGCCCTGAAGGAGCGATCCTGCGGAGCGGATCGAGCGGCTGATGCACGTGGCGTATCGCAGCTGTTATCGCGCAGTGGCAGGGCAGCAGCGCGCGCCCTATTCGGCTGTGCGGTGAGTCTCACGGCCGCCCCCCGATTCACAGCTTCGGACCCGTGGTGGTCCGAACGCCGCCGATCGCTGGGAGAGCCTGAACTGGAGACCTACCGATTCTGACGACAGAGAAGCGCTGCCTACAGTTTCGCTGGTGTTTGATTAAAGGCTCCGTGAGCTGACGGGTTGCACTGCTCCCGTTTCATCGCGCAGCGACGACCCGCCAGCGCGATCCTCCGCATCTGCTGAGCGATCGCTGAAAGCGCCGGTCACGGCTGGTGGATCGCGCCCTTGGCTTCCGATAACCGACTATGCATCCGTGCCGCGATCAGCGGCTGGATTGCGATCCGCCGTGCAGGATTGTGATCAGCAGGTGGTGAACCGGCCTACGGCCTCGCGCGCCCTGAGCCGTCGGCACTTTGCTTTCGACAAACAATCGGAGGGACTTCGGGGAGCTGTTCTCGGGTGCTCCTTTGAGACTATCGACAGAGCCTGCAAGAGCCGCTGCCGTCCGGCGTGGCCAACGCACCTTGTTTGTGTTGCCGGGATCCCGATCTCGGTGACAAACAGCTGGAACGGGCTGCACAGCGCCCACGTCGATGCGCAACAACGCCCCGCAATTTGGGTGCAACTGCTGCACCGGCATGCTGGGAAGCCTGAGGCAAGCTGAATTGGTCCCTGAGCCTTGTTAGATGCTCAGCATGAAGAAGCCCCAAGCGTACGAAAACATGCAAGACTTCAATTCAGTGGGTAGCTCTTTAATGGCGATCCCTCTGTCTCGAGCTATTCATTGCTGGTGGCCGGACTCTTGTTCATCAGCCTATTTGATTCGCTCATTTAATATTTCACTACACTGTTTCTCAAAGATTCTGATAGCGCTACTACGGGCGCAAAACTCATTTATTTTTATGAAATCTTGCGGGCTTTGTCTTATTACGATCTTCTTCAAGATCGGCTGGTGTGCTTGCCGTTCCCATTGGTGTTGGAGCGCATGTTACCTTTCCTTGCAGGAAGTTGATTGCCAGCGTGGCGCTGGATTCGATTTCACTGGTGCTTTTACAACCGGGGGATCGGGTTCCAGATAGGAGCAGTAAAGGGGATGTCATGATATCGGCATACTTCGAACAACGTTGATGGAACGGCGAGTGGGTGTGGAATCTGGAACCTTACACGGGTAAGATGTCCGCATCGCCTAAACAAGCTTTGTGTTTCATGGGCCCAGTCTTCAATTTACCGGGGCGACTTTCTTTATTTATGACGAGAAAAATCCCTGTGAAGTACGGAAAGCGATCATCGTTGCACGATCCATCTTGAACAAGTGATTGACAGAGATGATTCTCCACCATACAACAGCGAAGTCAAAGCCGCCTGGAGTTGATGTTCAGAAAGTAATTTAATGTTGAAGATGCCAGAATTGACCCGTCGTCAGCCTCGTTTCATGACAACTGAGATAAATTTCACCTTCGCTACGTGGTTGACTACAAACCGAGCTCCTGATCAAGGATCAGCTGTTCAACGCGAATTCTCATGAGTTGCAAAGGACAGAACAACGCGTCACATTGCTATCCACCACGATTCATGTTAAACCGAAGCCCCCACGCTTACGTGAATTAGACAACACGGCCAGAGAACAATCGGCTTTATGAATACAGAGCTGCTTGGAAAAGAGTAGTTGGCAACAGCACTACTCACGTCGGCACTCGTTTGCTGTGAGCGACTCAAGGACGGTATTCGGCTTGCCCTCAACCCGCATAGACCCATCACGATCTCGGCGTTTCCGTGCCGTTATGGTTGCCGTAGATGGGGCTGTGTTCACCACTCGATTATTCAATCCCGCCTTGAATTTGTTGGAGGCCCGCCTCCACTGATCACCAGAGCTGGGGCGCGGATCATCTGACCGGCGTGATCACCGGGTGAATGTGCATCGCAGCTTTCACCCCGGGGAATCGTGATGTGCAGCACGGATGAGCTCCGGCCACCTCTGAGGATAGGGCGGCAGGGCGGCGTGCCCGTTCCACGCTGGCCGGATCGGACCAAGGTTTGAACCTGGAACCCCAGCGGCTCGCCATCGCCACGCCTTCAGGCCTTGTCAGCAGAGACTGCCACAAGCAGCAGCAGAGCACAACAAGTTGTTTCTGTTGCATCTGAAAAAACGGTTTGTCTGAAGCATCGTCTGATAACTTCTCGGCTAGCAGCAGAAGTTAGCCGAACGAAACGAAGAGACAGGCACTGCTGCATCAGTTAATGCGAAAGCGAAGAGCATTAGAGCCTCAAGACAGTGGACAGCAATCTGGTTGCTGCATGTCGGAATCTTAAGTTTCCAGGTACTTAGATGCGGCAGCTCAGAACTGTTGACAACTTTTCTTAACGACACATCCCATGTATTTCCAGCAAGCTATTTTATAGCCTCTTTAGCGCTAGCAAAGCATCGAGCCACCTGAATATTAAGCGAATTTCAAACCTCAGCCCTAAGATCGCAAACTCCAATCAGCGCTTGGCCGCGCACGCGAAGCTTCAAACTGGGCTCACTAGATCAAACACACAAATGGTAGATTAAGCCTGAGCCTCATGAATTAGATTTTCCAGCGATCGCAATGTGCTATTTTTATTATCAAATATTGTAAGTTAAGCCTTAAGCCACATCACCAAAGCTGAGAACTAAAGTTTCATCATTTTGACGTTAACCAAACGCAAGTTTAGCAACTGGATGGGACTTTAGCTTATTACTCCAACCAGGCTATGCCAATCGGGCTGAGCATGTTGGTGATTAAATCAACGGCCTACAAAACAATGATTGTGTTGGTTGAACACGTTTATTGTCGTTTGTATGGCCAAAAGCGGTGAGCCCTGCCAGCAGATCCGCAAGATCCACCATCATCAAGACAGAGGCGACGATTGGCACGGCCACGCTAGCACCAATTTATGCTGGCGATTTGCACGAGCGGTTGGAATCACAATGCGATGACGAATGATTGGCTCTATTCCACCACTCAATTGACAAAAGACTAGGCCGCGTTTAAAAGGGCACATGGTGCTCTTTGTGTCAGCCGGATATTGCACAGATGATGCAAGATTTCCAGCATCGTTGCCAGCAGGGCCCAGCTCTCCTTGGAGGACATCTGCGTTAGTTGGACAACACCAAAAAGCCCAAGATTCCTCACTGGGCCGGACAACTTGTTGGTGATGCCAATTCTTCTGAAAAAAGCTGGCGGTGGATGGGCCTGCCCCAAGGCGAAAAGACATCTGGATGATGATTTGCCGTAACTGTATGGCGCACGGGCATTGTGATTAAAGAACATGTATTCATATTCGCTTGCATATGAGGGGCAGAATGAACAAGACAAATGGTTTGACGATTTAAATCCTAGTTCAAGCGATGCGCCTGGGGAGCGGCGGAAACAGATAGTTCCATACCGCAATCGCAGCATTACATGGAGTGGGCAAACGACGCTCCTAAACTTACAGCTCAGCAAGACAAGGCATCAGCTAACAACAGACCAGCTCCTTTCCGTATAACAAATTAATATATACTAAAACCGCAGCAAAAGCCCACAAAGATTATATGCAAAACGGTAATTTTCTTGTATGTGTTAAAGAAGTAAAGTGCCATAACGCTTGTGTTCTGTTTGGTCATTGTTCGTCATGCCCTGTGTCGCAGGCCGCCCGCACTCGCATACTTTCTCCATGACTCTGCGGCACCAGCGTGCCTCCGGCGGGCAGCCCAATCACACCCAGCTGGGTCAGCAGGGCCTGGGCGAGCAGCCCGGTGGGTGGAGCAGATGATGAAGCTGATCAACTCTTACCGCTACAAGAAACTGGTGGTAGCGCGCCTGGACTACGCCCGCTCCGGCAACGTGGCTTCGAATCCTATTGAGGGCGCACGGTCCATGCCCGGGTAATGGCACCGAAGTGAGCCTACAAGAGAAGCTCTGCTCCACACCCTCTCGACGAAGACTGGAGCTACGTGCTCGAAGCGCTCGGCTCAGAAAGGCCACGCTGTCGGCCCAGTTGCTGGCTGGCTGGTGATGCCCCAGGACATCGAGCGAGGCTTTGGCCGCCAGCGGCAAGCGCCTTTTCCCTTCAAACTGCAAGATGGTGCGCTGCTGAGTGCAAGCTGCCGGACCAAGTGGCCGCCCCTTGCAACAACGTCAGGCCGTCTATTCTTCTACTTCCTGATCGGGCGACTCCGAACTTCGTGCGAAACCCCTTTACGTGCTCTTTTGCGCAGCGCAAGCAGCTGCTGCGATTTGTTTTTTTGGTGTGCAGTTGGCTCGCCAGGCGCCAAGTCGCTCGCTAAAATTTATACTTGCTGCCAATAGCTAGTAGTGTCTCTAAAGTTTCTCAGGGCGATCCAAAAGCTGGGAGGCAAAGCAGCAGGGCCCCAGCCCCGGTGCCCGCTGAGCCGCTCGCCGCCCAGGCGCCACGCCACCCGGTTCATGGCGCATACCGACCGAGCCTGTGGGTGGTCGTTACGCCGCTTGCCCTCGATCGGATCTGGTCGTGATCACCCAGGCATGGAATGCGAAAACGGCATGGATGAGCGGCGAACTACGCTCGCCGCCGAACCCCTCTTTCCCAGAAGCAGACGCCTTTTCTGGAGCGCTCAGGGCCAGAGGCAACCGCGCTCGGGCAGGCGGCATGGCCATGCGTTGGGCAGTGGCCCTGATTCACGTTGTACGGTGATAGCCCGTTTGTTTCCTCACGCCTGAGCGCTGCCGGCGGAGTCCCCCTGGCTCAGGCCCTGCCGCCCTGGAGTTCGACCGAGGCCTTGCTCGCCGCGTTCCACAAGCGGTTTCGCCGGCCCCTTGATCGCAAGCGGCAGCCACTCCGTGGGCCGCGCCAGACCTGTTTCGCCGGCCTTTGCCTTGGTGCTCGCATGGCGGCGCGACGATCCCGGCTTGATCTATGCCAACGCCGCGGCGATGGCTTCTGGCGCCGGACCTGGAGGCCATGGTCGGGATGCCGTCGCGTATTCCACGCGAAGCCTCCGACGCAGACGCGCGAGCTGCTGGCACGGCACGTCGAGGACACGAACCATCAGCGGTTACAGGCGGCATTCGCATCGACAGCCAGGGGCGCGCTTCCGGCAGTCGAGTCAGCGTCTGGGACCTGCGCCAACGCAGCCGTGCGGCCTGCGCCCAGGCGCGGCTTTGCCCGTGGTGGTGGCTTGAGTTGAACGCGGCCTGCCTTTAGCTGTTGATTGGCAAGGGCGTTCGGTTCTCGTCTGGCTGGAGGTGACCGATCCGACGCGTAGACACCGTACCGAATTGATCGGTTTGCGCGCGGCTTTGGTTGGCATTCAAAAAAGGCGGCAATATTGGCTTGGGGGTGATCCATATCCGCACTCCGAAATTCATCAATCTGTAGAGGACATCACATTGCTACCTTGCGCCATTTCCCCCTTCGAACTGTTTGGAGCGCCTGGAGCAACAGGTGCGCCAGACCGATCTCGCTTCTGCCGCGAAGTCGCGAGGAAAGCCAGACCTCCTACACGTGTGGTCTTGGAACTCCCGGCGTCTGATCGCGATCGATTCGATGTTTCAGCCAGCGACCGCTCCCTGGTGATCAGCGCAAGCGCGAATCCCAGATACCTGGCCGACGGACAGTGGCGACGACTCATGCCAGCCAGAGCAACGTAAAGCCAAGCAGGGCGACTCCCCTCACAGCGAGTTCAAATCTACGGCTCTTGGAAGCGCAGCTTTCCAGTTCCCCGTTCGCTTGAGCGCAACCGGCCTCCAGGCCAGTTACCGCGACGGCCTGCTCACCGTCACCGCCCCCAAGCCCAGTACCCACACTCACCGTTACCGTAAGGTGAGGATGACGGGCTGGAGCTGCTGCGCAGGCAGGCTCAGCGCTTTGATCTTCAGGCTGTCGAATAGCGGATTCTCCGGATCCCAAGGGACGATGCTCGTCAAATGTTTCCTTGTCCCCGCGAGGACCGCATGGGAATGTCGGCGCGGACGCCCACCTCAATGGACCGCTTGACGCCAGGAGATCTTCGACGACCACCTTGTCACAAGGGGCTTCGCCTGGCGATGGTATCGAGCTGTCCGGGGAATCCAGCGATCGGATTCACCAGTAACCAGGATTGAGGCTCTTTAGGTAGGAAATCACACACGCGAGCTGGTTCCAGTAGAGGACCAAAGCTTGGGATCGTTGGAGGTCTTCAGGTACGGCACCGAGCTTGTGACTGAGGCCTTGAGGGCCGGACTTCAGACGGCACCGGACGTGGGTATTTGAGTAGGCGTGAGTTGCGTCCATTTACTGCTGCGAGCGCAATCTTGTTCTCTGTGGCTTGGTCGGTCCCATCTGCTTAGCGCCTCGATCAGTCCTTGGCAGGGCAGATGTGGCCTGCGCGAGTGTCTTGTCGACCAGTTCAGCGAACGGCTATCAGCCAGGAATTTCCTCCGTGCTCGTGACGGCATAGATCTCGGCGGGTGAGCGCCGCGATGTAGCACGATATTGTCGCCCGGATCCGAACCAGGCCACCTATCCCGGCGCCTGCAAGCTTCGATTTGCGCATCCTAGCAGCGTTTTCAGTGCGAGGAGGCCCGTCAGCAAGCTTTGTCCTTGGTCGGGGTCATGCGCCATGCACCAAGCCATAGCGAATCATGAGATCGTGATTTAGGCGGATTGGGCAAAGGTGGTGGGCGAGGGCGCGGAACTCTGTCGCCCATCTGGTCTTGGGGAGGCTAAGATGATGGTCGAGCAGCAGGGTCAGGTTACCCTGCAGATTGGCCTCGCTCAAGGAGTTGACACGCTCTCCAATATCCCTCCTGAAGCTGGTCCGCAGACATCGTGGCACCTACTTGCCTGTTGTGATGAGAGCCCTCAGTGTCAGGTCGAGCATCAGCAATGCCACTGGCCGCGTCAAATGCCTCCACCGTGCTGAGCCGGATCACACACGGATTTCACTGGCTCTGGCAAGTGTCCTTGTTTGGCCAAGGTCACTCAAGGCATGCTTGGCAAGAAAGCCTTGTTCCACACCGGGCCACCAGCGGCGCGGCCTCCAGGATCGGACATGCCAAGCGGTGATCGTACCTAGGTTTTCGAGCTCCGTGGCCAGCGGCCGTCGGAATTATAGCTGGCTCATCAGCAAGTCCGACCCCGTCAGGAGCGTTCCCACAGCGTTTGAGACCAGGTGTCGCGCGGTGGCGCTGAAAGGAGAGAAAGCTGCGGCGACGCGGGCGTGGTTCAGGTGCAAGAGAAAGAAGGGAGAAAAAATGGAGCCAACAGAAAAACGACGCAATAAATTCGCTCTTGGCTGGAAATTCTATTAAACTCGCGTTCAGCGAAGGTGCCAGATACAGGATGCAGCACGCCAGTCCAAGCGCAAATCAAGCCCGAATCAGCGGGTTGGGAAAGGGATTCCTGGTTCTCCTTCCTGCGGCCAGGGCTGCGGTGCAGGACTAATGCCGCTTTGGACGACGAAAGCGAGAGAGTTGAAGCATTGATTGTCTTTGTCATGCGACCGAATGCAGCGATCAGGCTCCGCCATCCAGCGAATAAGGAAGGAAACGAGGCAGAAGCGATCCAGCCAGCTTCAACCGGCGAGCTAGAGTGCCAGGGTGCCCGTGGATGTCCATGTGAAGCAGGCAGAATCAGGACATCTCTCCTGCGGTCACGATCGGACCCGCTGGCTTTGAAAGGCCAGGCTTTGGTCACGCTTACCGTCATGCCGGTGAGATCAAATCAACCATGCGATGGAGTTCAGTTCATTTCTGCGCGATACCACGGGCCTGACTGCTGATTCATGCCATAAGCTGTGCTCCAGATCCAGTTGAGAAGATTGGATCAGCTGAATTCAAAACAGGCCGAGGCCTGCGGATATGGAGGCAGGCTGATGCCTGGGCCATTGGTGATGAAGGACAGGCGGCAGCTCCTCATTTCGGGACGGGCTGACTTCTCCACCATGGACCTTTCAGCAAGACTCTTATCCATGTTGCCCATCGGAATTTCAGGGGGAGCCCGAATCAGATCACCGGGGAACGGGCCGCCAATCGGATTTTCGTCCACAAAACATTCGGCATTACAAGCGTCCAGGTTATTGGGGCTGTCCGGGATGGTAAGCCCAGTTCGAACCCCCAAAATATTCTCCCAAGCAAGGAAGGGATGGGGGACGGCCCAGGATTTGGTGGGGGCTTTTTTTTGGGGGGGGGGGCTTTTTTTTTGCAATTTCCCAAGGATCTTCTCTCT
>Ga0163217_1097398_pt1 | contig 16521 bp, 21 predicted proteins | sample SynspAceP_FD_185933 | JGI IMG/M metagenome (GOLD analysis project Ga0163217, IMG submission 185933) | Saline lake microbial communities from Ace Lake in Antarctica - Synechococcus sp. Ace-P (PacBio error correction) | ecosystem: Environmental > Aquatic > Non-marine Saline and Alkaline > Saline ... | reverse complement strand
ACGGGCGAAGGTTTTCTGGCCAGGATCGAGCGCCTCTCGGCGGCAATCCTGGTGGACGTCAGCCCGTCGGGGCCGGCGTGTCGGAGTTCGCGGCATCAACTACGGCCCTGGGATACAGCGGTTCTACTCCTGGCAAGATTGGAAACCAGCCTTGATCCATCCTTTTTTGGCTGGCGCGAGACAAAGAGCCTCACAGCCAAGGACATTGGATGAGGCCCTTCTTGTTTGGCCAGACAAAAACCTGCGGAGGAGACCTGATGAAAACTAGGACACCTGTACGGACGTTGGCCGAGCATCTCGAACACCGGAGGACATGGCAAGCCTATGTTTGGAAGCCTGCAATCGAGGAGGGCTGAATGGGAGATGCTTGTCTTCATGCAAAGGCTCTGGGGGACATTGCACGTGCCAGTGGATGACTTCCGGTGGCCAGAGATTCGGGGCTTTCCAAGGGAGAGCCCTACAGGCCTGTCTGGGAGCGCAGCCCGAGCTTTTGACACTATCCTGGAAAGTCTTCACGGCGTCTAGGACTGAAGGTTGAAGCGCCGGCGTGAGAAGTGAGATGGAGGTGACTTGACTGCTAGCGGGTTGTAAGTCGGGAAATGATGCTGTGGTGAATGCGACCACCTTTCGAACATGCGCCCTAGAGTGGACAGACCACTACCGAATTTTTCGATAACATAAAATTCTTTGCCTGACCACCTCAGGGGCAGCGTTAGAAGTGGATCGAAATCAAGCAGAGAAAAAGCTGCTGACGTCTGACGCCTGACGTCAAAGAGGTTATTGGTTCGGAATGGATGAGACAAAACGAAGCCACCATCTACTTTGATTGCGATTTCATTCGTAGCGCTAGCGGATGAGAGTTGCTGAATGTAATCGGTCTTATCGGACATGGTCATATGAAGCTGTTGCGCATGACATGGCCGAAGATGCTGATGATTTACGTGACGCTGACCTAGGCAAGCTGAGCCGAGTTCAAGCTTCAGGGAGCTTGTCACTGGCCTAAGGAATAGTTGGCCGAATATAGTCTTCTCTTAAGGCGATCAGCCTCCAAGGAAACCTCCAGGCTAATCGGACAAGGAGGATCGTTGACTCGCCTGGTGAGAAGATCAAATCCACTTGCGAAATCCAACCACGCCCATTAGGGCAGAAAAGCTTGCTGGCAGGCAGATTCTATTCGGTCCGGCAGGGCAGTTTATCGCGGTAAACTTTCTCTATTGAGGGCGATCAGGCAATATTGTCGAAAGTTATTAAGGTCGGCCACAGAGGACGTCTTACCGTTGAGGGTCCTTCTAAACGACAAGGATAGATCGTACGGTAGCCACGATTTATCCGGTGTTGGACAAAGCCCTTTGTCGCTCTTGGACCAGCTTGCCTACAGTAGATACGTCCGGCCTGAATTCAGGCCTGATTCAGATATTGAAAATCAGGAGGACATGGCCAGCAGATCTGGGTTCATGGGCGTTTCTGTTTGCTTGATTCATACTGTTACGCCCCACAGCCAAAGCTGCGGCTCCATGTGTGTAATACGTCAAAGCGCACAGAGGAGGAGCCGTAAGGCGGGATGGACTTTCTGGCTATGAAAACCTGGACTATGATCAGCCACAATAATTCTCAGCTCAACACAATGAGCTCGAGTGATTCGCGAGCATTCTCCTAGCGATTCAGTGTCATCGTTTTCGCAAGACGACAGAGCACCGTGATCGTGCCAGGTTCGAAATCCTTGGCGACGTACAGGAAACTCTGAGCACAAGCGTGCATAGCTGAACCAGCCGCTTGCAGTTTCGTATGCAGAAGGGGCCCATAATCCCGCACCGCGCCGAAAACGCCTTGGGCAGCACGTGTCTTCAGCAGCAGCCAGAGAAACCTCCGTCCGGGCATCGTGCGGATATTGCTCAAGGCCCCGGTTGGTCCTTGTAGCGGAAGCTGAACCTCACCAGCGGTGTCAGCGAGTGATATTTCTTCTCTGCAGAACGCCCCGATAGAGATAGCGACCCAGATTAAACGGGGCTTGATCTCCGTGGCGGACATCCGTGCAGTCCACCAACCTATTCATTCGGAGCTGTTTGCTCGCGCGGCAGACCCGCCAAGTCGTTAGGGCCTCAAAGAACAATCGGCGCGGAAGACCCTCGCCAGATTGTTTTGGCCCAGAACAGCACCGTTTGCCCTTTGCTCGCACAACTCTCTACGTGTGTTTAAATTTACGCCTGCGGGCAACAATCATCATGGACATGGGGAATGTAAGTCAAGCCGGCGATGTCGTGTGAAGGAACTTGCATGGGAACAGTTCGGCCTTTCAAGCTTCGATCTCTTCTCGAGAACGAGTCAATGGTTCTGCCCGCGGTTTTGAAGCAGGCAAGTTCATAGGTTTTGTGTTGATGATCAGAACAGACTCCTCAGCTGGGCGGCACCGTTTGAAAGTGATCAAGTAAATACCGACTGGCCAGCACGTTCTGCGCTGCCTTCCGGCACGCCTGGCTCTCATGCTTGTGACAGTGGGGGGCAGCTGCGATGACTTACAGGAATGCGGCAGCAATAACGTTCTGGTGGCAGTCCTTACATTCCAGGAGCATCACCAGCATGTATTGATTGCGGCACCGGCGTGATTGGCATTGAGGGCGTGGTGATCTTGTAGAGCTTCATGGCGTGGAGTTGCTCAGTTCGTTGCGGTAGCGATCGACCAGATCAGCAGCAGGATTCATCAGCTTTCTCCAGCGGAGCTGGAGCCACCCAGCAGTCCTCGATCCGCTCCTTTGCCTGGTCCCGATTCACTTCCGTTTGAGATGGGCATAGCGCGGCCGTAGTTTTTCCGGCCTTGCTGTGTCCAGAAGCACCTGGATCGGGCCGTAGATCCACGCCCAGCTCCAGCAGGTGCGATCGCGTAGGCATGGCGGAGCGAGTGCACCGTCAGGTGCTTTGTGGATCCCGCACTTCGATCCGCGCTGGCTCTAAGGGCGCCTGCACCGCCCACTGCGATCCGATCGGTCTGCTTGCGGCCGAACGGTGGGCGGCGCTGCCGGAAGGGTTGGGAACAGAGGCCGGCGGCTGGTGGGTCGTCCAGAAACCCTAGGTTCTGCAGCGTTAATTCCGGCAGCGGCCACGTAGCGATCCTTCCCGCCTTTGAGCCTGAGGATATGCACCCTGCGGAGGTTGATCGTCCATTGTCGCCAACTTTCCAGATCACAGTTCCCTCTCCCAAGGCGCAGGCCCAGGCGTAACGTCAGAAGGAACACGCCGGTAACGGAAGGCGCCGTACGGCTATTGATTATCAGCCGCTTTGCACCTTCCGGCGTGTGGGAATATCCGGCAGATGATTGAAACTTGCTGGGGGGTTTGACCGATCTTGATCACTCCAGTGGTCCAACCCAGCACGTACCGATAGAAGAAGGACCAGGCCCCACTAGATCACCTTGATGCGTTGGCTCCAGGAGTAGCTTTTCGACCATTGGAGCTGTAGCAGCTCTTGAGCTCTCTGTTGAGAGATTGTCAGGCCAGCGACTTCGATATTCCGCGATACCGCCGCACGGCCCCTGGCGTAGCCATCAATCGTCTTTACCGCGTTCCTTGTAACTTGAGAGGCCTTGTAGATGTTGTGCATTAGAGCCGACAAAATCGCGCCTGTTCAACGTGGATTCATAGCAATACCTCATCGCTTGATGGGGACATTGAAGGACAACCGCACACCTTCAGGGCGTTCATTCATTCACTGTGAGCCGCCAGGACTCAGTACAGCGGAAACAAAATACTTCTATTCCCTTCAGGAGTTTCAGCCAGATCACTTCGTACAAAAGTGTTGAGTGGGCTATGCTTCGTCTTGATCTTGGCCGCGTAGCGGCTTCGTCAACATCAAGATGCAAGCGAATTCGGAGCATGAATACCTTATAAAAGCAAAGATATTCTTTCCCGCGCGATCTTGAGTGTTAGATGTACAGAATTCCATGCTGCGCGCCTACCTTTGAGTGAAATGGCGATCACAGTAGCCGCAATCCTCAGAAGAGGCCCTTACAGGTTTTTACTCTACAGTCACGAACCACAGGAACCTCTCTATAGCATGTTGGACCAGGTCGGGCTCCTGCAAAGTGTGGCTCGGAGCCAGTCGCGCTTTTTGTTCAAGTCTTGGCTTTTTGCGCCCATGGAACTGCCGGTGATATTGCAGGAATGAATCAGCAAGGAAAACTACAGATAGATATCACGCTCAAGTGACAAGCAAAAGCTGCTTGAATAATGCTTTTTCACTCGGGAAAGCGAGTGTTTTATGCTTATATCTTCATTCGGTCAGGGCTGGTTCAGTTCTTGCGTAGGATTCTTCAGTTCAAAGGAACATCTAACAGTTAGACAGACTCCTGCAGGATCCTCGCGCCATATTTGCAAGTCCAGGTTGGGCCATAGGCTGAGCAGATCCCCAGCCCTTTCCCTACTGGCGCGGCCTGAGGCCAGTTTTCAGCTCGGTCACAGATTTCAGAAAACAAGCTTGAGGCAAGTTCCACGCGTTCTGTTGGTGTTTGAAACCGGTGTCCCGGTTGGATCCATTGTTTGTAGGCCAGGCCTAAGTTAGCGCCGGGAAAACATTTCAGATCCGTGTTGTTACCCAGCGCATAACCCAACTCGATTAGGTAGGCCAACTCCCGCACACCTCCAGGATCGTTCCGCGCTGTGCTTGACAGCTGCAGATGGCATGGAAACCACCACGCTCGGTCATTGCGCCAGATTGAAACGCCGATTGAGCGGTAGCTGGAAGGCGCCAAGTTAGGCGATCAGCGTACTTTTCGAAGCGAGGGCATGGGAAGCTGCCGCTGAAGCTGGTTTTTCAAGCTTGCTTGGCACCGTGTTAATTCCAACGGAATTCTCCGGTAATCAATTGGATGACGACCCTTTACGGACCACCAGGATGATTTGGAAGCAAACCGACTTCTGCACGGCGCGAAAGCAGCCAGCCCATCGGAGATCATTCACAGCCTAATCGCACGTGGATCTTGGGCCCAATCAGACAATAGCGGCAAAAAGAGACCGTGGGCACGGTGGCAAGTTTTTATATACCGGGGGTTGGCCCCCTCATTCGACAGAGACGGCTGCCACGACCGGCACCTTGTTTCTCGATCCCACGACCAGGCTTGCCACACAGCGTTCTCCGCCAAGGTAGGCATCTCACCTGCACCCTTCTCTGAGGACATAGGGCGCCCGCCATTCACTTCTTCATTGCCTGCATGATCTTGTTCTGAAAGGCAACATGCCGTTCGGTAGTTCACACCGATGATGACGCCTCAGAGCTAGTGGGAGATTCCTGTCTTGGGCTTGGGCCGACGAAGTAAAGGCAAGGAACCAGGTTGGTCAGAGGTACTTTGTTGCCTTCCAAGTGGTACGGCCGTAGAGGGTGGTTGATGACGACTGCCCGGCCACTGATAGCGTGTCTTGTGGCGCCTGCCAATGATGAGCCGTACTCCTTGCCCTCACAACGTGGGAACGGAAACCATCAGGCCCAGCGCGCCTGTTCCAGGGCAACTTCAACATTTTTTTTATTGCTCGGTTTCCGTTTAGAGCTCAAAAACTGGGGGCAGCGGACAGGCTGGCCTTGGAACTGGATCCGATTCATAGCCATGGCAGTTGGACGACTGGTATATGGCGTACCAGGCCTAGGTCCCAAAGGGGCTGCCTGCGGAAGCTTGCTTGCCTAATCAAGTTAACCAATCCCACCTGGGCGTTGCCCGAGAGGTCTGTTCACGCTGAGTCCAAAGCCGCCCACCCATCAGCCCGGGCCGAAAATTTCTCAGCCGCGGGAAAGAACAGGCTGCTGGGTGCGATCAGGGGCTGCACCCAGGTGCGTTTCGGGCTTCCTTGCGCTTCGATCTCCTTTGGCCGGCCTGGATCGTTGATCTGCGGCAGTCGGGCGGTGACCCCAGCTGGGCATTGATTCACGCGCAGGGCCGCATAGGGAATCAGGCTGTACTGGCCGGGCTTGCCGATCGCCGCTTCTCGCTCCCCGAAGCGGATTAGCGGGTAGGCCAGGTCGTAGATGCCGGTTAATCGAGGTCACCCCAGCGGAGGCCGGTGAGCAACATTCGGGCGGTGCGGGAATCGGCTGCTCCCAGCTGGCTGTAGAAGATATCGGTTGTAGTTTACCCCGAAAGCGGTTGTACTCCACGCTGCCCCTGGGCGAACGTGGATTCAACGTTGTTGAGGCACTGGCGGGATCCAGTTTGTTGTGGCTTCGAAGGCCCCCGCAACCGTGGTTGGTGCTGTCGACCTCAGGGGGATGAAACCCAAGAGCTTCACGGTTGCAGGCCCCAAGGCGACACCTCGGCCTGGATGTTCGGGGCGTGTTTCGCTGTTAAAGCGGTTTGGCAGGTTCAGCGGCTCATCAACTTCGGCGGTTTCGGGCCGCGTACGAATCAAAGCTGAGCTGTTTCAACCTCAGTGGAGCCGGAACAACCGGGTTCTGCGCCCCCGCTGCTGGAGCGGCCAGCAGCCATCCCATCGGCTCCAGCATCAGACCCGCCACCAGGGGCCAGGAGCGGATGGTGCGCCCATGTTGGAGCGATTTGGGATACCTGGGGAAGGTCCAGCAGCGCGGGGCTGGAAACCGGATCGAATCCATTCGGACACATTCATGGAATAGCGAAAGCTCAGAACGGGCTCTCAGCCCTTCCCGTGGCCCGCGCTCTTCGCGGCCGGCGTAGAGCGCTTGACGCCGAGCTCGTCTCGATGCGAGCAGGCGGTTGTATTTCGCCACCCGTTCGCTTGCGGCTGCAGGGAGCGAGTTCTTGATCTGGCCGGCCCGGGTGGCTACGGCCAGGTCGGGCGATCGTTGGTGTTCTTCGGTTTTCGCCGCTGCGGTTGGCTGATCACGCTGGTTGTAGCCCGCCTGCCAGCAGGGTCGATCGCTTGCAGGGTTTCGGGTAAGAGAGCCGATCTGGTTCACCTTGATCAGGATCGGATTTGGCGATCCCCTCCTCGATGCCCCGGATGAGGCGGGTGGTGTTTGGGTCGACGAACAGGTTCGTCGCCCACAGCTGACGCGGCTGCCAGCCGTTGGCTGAGCAGGGGCCCAACCCTCCCAGTCGTTTCTCGGCAGGCCGTCTTTCGATCGACACGATGCGGATAGCGGCTTCACCAGGCTTCGAGTGGTCGACCATTCAGCGGCCCGATAGCTGCCGCCACCGAAGGCATAGCGGCCATCGCTGTAGAATTCCGTACTGGCACATCCAGGCGCCAGGGAAATCTGCTCGCCAGCTATAGCCAGCCGCTCGATCGCCTCCCACCAGCAACGCACCGGCGGCATCGTTTGCTCTCCACGACCGGCGCGAAGCCGCCCTCGTCGCCCACCGAGGTGGAGAGGCCGCGGCTGTGCAGCAGGCCTTTGAGGGTCTGGAACACTTTCGGCGCCCATTGGCAAAGGCCTCGCGGAACGTGGGGAGCGGCCCCCCCCGTTTTTGGGGGCACCAGCATGAATTCCTGGAAAGCCCATTGTTTGGCGGCATGGCACCGCCATTGATCACGCTTCATCCAGCGGCACCGGCAGCAGGTGGGCATTCGGCCCACCCAGGTAGCGATACAGCGCAGGCCAACGCCGGCAGCCGGTCGGCGCGGGCCACGGCCAATTGCTCACCGCCAAAATCGCATTGGCCCCCAGCGACAACTTTTATCGCTGCCATCGAGTTCGGCCTCGCACGCATCCACCTGGACCTGCTTCAGGGCGCTGTAACCGCCACAGGGCCGGGGCGATCTTCTCCTCAATTTGTTCGCCACCCCTTTGTACCCCTTTGCCGAAGTAGCGGCTTACCGCCATTCACGCAAACTCATGGGCTCTATTGGGCGCCTGTTGCTGGGACCGCTGGGGCACGATCGCCAGTCCGGTGGGCCCGCCCTCCAGACGTTACTTCCGCTCGACGGTGGGCATGCCGCGGGAATCGAAGCACTTCCCTGGCCACGATCGAATCAATCAACCAGGTCCAAGGAGTCGATCACGGAAGCATCAGGCTCAATGGACGGATCTTAGTGGGGCATCCCCAGGCCTGGACCTGTGCCTGTTGCCACGGCCTGACAGCTTCGGGCGATCAAGTGGCGGTCAGAATGGCCTGTGATCCGGTAAGGGACGCCCCGATGGCGGACTGCTCCACCACCATGCTCAGAGTGGGCGTATTCCGATCCGCTTCCCTCGCTTTACACCGGCGTTCTTGGGCATGACGCTGCTGGATCGCCGCGACTTTTCCCGAGGGTCGCTTTCACCCTGCCTTCGTTGGGCTACGGAGAACGAGGACGGAGGAACTCCGTTTGGGCTTCACTTCAACTGGGATACGCCCAGCTACGGCCTCGGTGACGGCTATTGGCCAACAATCGCCATCGGCGTTGAAGGACTTCACCGCCACCTGCGCGCCATCGCCACCAAAGGCGGAAAAGTGGTGCGGCCACCCGGCCCGATGGAAGCACGGCGACTGTGATCGCCTTTCACCGAAGACCCCGATGGGCTACAAGGTGGACTGATCCAGCGCAGACGGAGCAGGATGCAGCCGGCCTGAGGCGCTTCGATCCCGGTACCAGGGGAGCCGCTCCAACCGCCCCCCAGGGCAGGTTGACCAGCGACCCGATCGCTTCAGCGAGGCGCTGGACCTGCCTGCTTCTCCGGCCAGGACCAGGCCGCCGCTGGCGCCATGCCAGCTCGATGTGGAACACCTGCTGCGCGTTGGCTGCTTCCAGGATCCCCGTTACCGCCAGCTGGTGGACACCCTGCCATCGACGGCGATGCTTGCTGGATCAGCTGGAGGGCTTCTGCGCCGGAAACAACCCTCAGCCAGCGGCGAGGGAGCTGTTCATCGGTATGCTGGAAGACCTGCTCGAAGCCGCGACCGGCGTCGCGCCAGCTGGGGTTCGCGTCTGCTCGACATCCCCCCACCTGTGCTGGCCTGCGCGATTGAGCAAGGTATCGGCGCGGACCTGCTTGCGGGCAGGGGTCAGTGAGAGGCCCTGTGGCGCGACTGCGGCCCCCACCTCCACGCGGCCCCTACGCCCGCCCCTCTCCCTCAGACCAACAGCGGGCGCCCGCAGCCGCGAGCTATCGGCCGTGACCGAACGTGGATCGACAACCCCATCGACGCCCCGCACGACTTCCCCTCCCTAACCGATCGACGACGTCCCTTGCGCACCACTTTCTGCCGGTTTCCTCCGCCCCAGCCGCCCCGAGTGATGGCGACAGTGGCGGGTCAGGCGTGGCAGTGACTGAGCCTGGCGCCGGGAACCGGCCGCCTTGGAGCAGTACGGCCGTTGATCTCACCGCCGGCGCCGGGCCGGGCTTGCTTTGACCGGTGATCGGCCGCGACAACGAAATTCCGCCGCTGATCCAGGTGCTTTCTCGCGGCGCAGCAAAAAACAATTCCGGTGCTGATTTGGTGAAGCCCGGTGTGGGCCCAAAAACCGCATCGCGATTGCTCGCCAGCGGATCGTGGCCGGCGAAGTGAACCCGATTCACTCAAGGGATCCGCCTTGACGGTCTTGATTGGGCGCCCTGATCGCCGCGCCAAGTTTCGCGGTCAGTTCGAGGAACGGCTGCGCAAGCCGTGCTCACCGAGTGATGCGAAAGCGATGCGGCGGCAACGGCGCCGGCGTGGTTCTGTTCATCGATGAATGCACCACCGTGGTGAGCAGCGATCGCTCCAGCGCCGATGCCGGCGATCCTCAAGGCCGGTGCTGGCCCGGGCGAACTGCGCTGCATCGTGGCCACCACCCCGGAAAGACTTCCGCCGCACGGGTGGAGAAGCCCCGCCTCAACCGGGGCCGCTTTCAGCAGGTTTTGTGAATCCGCGAACCGAGTCGGCGAGGTGAGCGTTTGTGAAGATTCTGCGCGGCCTCAAAGAACGCTATGAGGCTGCACCACGGCGTCACCATCACCGACGGGGGCTCTGGTGGCGGCGATTTCCGGCTGCCGATCGCTACATCGGCCGACCGCTGCCTGGCCCGAACAAAGGCGATCGGACCTGATCGATGAGGGCCGCCGGCCCAGCTGCGCATGGAGGGTCATTCCAACCCCAGGTGGTGGAGGAGGCGAAGCCGAGTTGGCGCCGGGTTGAACTGGCCCTGCTGGCGGCGGAGGCCGCACGATGACGAGCGGGTGCAGCGCCAGGAGCAGCGCCGCCTTGCCCTGAGGCCGCTGCAGGAGCTGCAACAGCGCTGGGCAGGCCGAGCGGGGCGCCTGGCCAGAGCTGCGGACCTGCTCCAGCAAGGACGAAGACCTGCGCCACGCGATTCAGCGAAGCCGATGCGCGAATGGGTATCTGGAGGAGGCCGCCCGGCTGCCAATACGACAGCTTTGCATGGGCGTGCAGCCAACGCCGCCACGCCCTCGAAGACGAGCTTCAGGCCCGCCCAGCAGGCTGCGAAGCCCTGCTGGCGTGAGCAGGGTGGAGGAAGGCGACATCGCCGATGTTTTGGTGGCGCTCGGGAGGGCACCGATGCAGCGGCTGCTGGCCGGCGAAGGCGCCAGAAAATTTGCTTTGAGCTCGAAAAACCGGTTGGCGGAAGGGTCATCGGCCCAGCCGAGGCGGGTGGCGGGCGGTGGCGGCATCGATCCGCCGGGCCGGGCCGGCATGACAGGATCCGCGACGGGCCGGTGGGTCCTTCCTCTTCCTTTCGGCCACCGGCGTCGGCAAGACCGAACTCGCCAAGCCTGGCGGCGGCCGCTGTTCGATGAGGAGAGGAGGCCCTGGTGCGCCTCGATATTGAGCGAATTCAATGGAGGTCGAAACGCCGGCCGGCTGCCTGCGGGCGCCCCTCCGGGCTACGTGGGCTACGAAGGAAGGCGGCCAGCTCACCGACGGCGATCCGCGCCGCCCTATGCCGTGTTGCTGTCGATTGAGGTGGAGAAGGCCAACCCCAGGTGTTCAAACCTGTTGCTGGCAGGTGCTCGATGACGGCCTCCTCACCGATCCCAGGGACGCACGTGGACTTTTCCGCAACACGGTGGTGGTGATGGAACCAGAACCTGGCCAGGCCGCGCCATCCTCGAGCGCGCCCGTCAGCGACCAGCAGGACAGCGAAAGGCAAACCTGGATGCCCGCCTGATGGAGGGCCGTGGAGCAGGCACTCTCCGCCCAGTTTCCGCCAGAATTCTCAATCGCATCGATGAGCTGATTCCGCTTCGCCGCTTCTCGGCGGTGGATTCTACAGGCGCATCGTGCGGCTTGCAGCTGGCTGAGTAGCCAGGCCTGTTGCCGAACAGCAGCTGGAGCTGCAAGTGGAAGAAGCGGTTGGTCGAACGGCTTCGCCCCAGGGCTACGAACCGGAGTACGGAGCGCGGCCGCTGCGGACGAGGTGTTGCGCCGCCAGATCGAGAACCCCCCCCTGGCCACCGAGCTGCTCGAGGATCATTCCACGGGGCCTGGGGGAGGTTGAGGTCAGCTGGCGCCGGGGAATCCGCGCCGCAACCGCTGCTGTTCGAGGCCCTGCGCGAAAGACGAAGGGGACATCCGGTAGGGTGAATCTTTTGCCTGGTTGTTGTCACAGCTCGGCAGGCCAAGGCATCCTTGGAATCCCCCAGGCCGCTCCCCACCCCTGAAGACACGCTGACCGCCGAGGCACGCTATCCCCAGCGCCTCCACGGTCGGGCCGGCTTCGTCCCCTCGCTGTTGGAGGAGCTTGCGCACGAGGTGGTGCGGACCCAGCGCCAAACAGACTGTTCACATTCAGGTGGCGTATCTGATGGTTCACCTTTCAAGCCGCAGCGAATCGCCGCCGTTTTGATCGGTTCTACGCTGGGGCTACTCCCAGGGTCTTCCCCTTAAGCGACAGGCCAGCGCGCGATTCATCGCCGGTGGCCACCTCCCCAGGTTCTTCCCCAGCTGCTATTACCCTTTTTCCAGGCCCGTGTCTGAAGACCGATTTCTAGCTTCACCACCGCCAGCGACGCCATCGAGACAACCCCGATGCGAGAAGGACGAAGGCCCTGCCCGCAGAGCGCCCCGGACAGGCAGGCAGCTGACAAAGCCCCCCCCAAATTCGCCCGCTGAGTACAGCCGTTCCAGGTGGCCCTCGAAGCTGTGGAGAAGAAGGTGAAGGCCACCCTTGAGCAGCGAGCCATCACCCTCGGCGTGGATAACCGGATTCGATCGAGTCGAGTTACACCCAGGACCCCAGCACATCAAGCTGAGAAGGACGGCAGGCCGCCAGGCCACCGAGGAAAAGGTGTTCCCGGAGACTACGTGCTGGTTCGCATGGTATCTCGATGAAAAGACACGATAGCTGGCAGTGCTGCAGCACCCCAAACGTGATCAAATTTCGCTTTGGGGCAGGAAGGAACGGCGGCGGCACCGGCGCGCCCGCGGCCACATCAAGCCCCGGGCCCTCGGCACGACGCCGAGTGGACGGATCTTCATGCGGCGGCCGAGAAGAAACCCGTCGTCAAGGTTCGACATCACCCGAAGGCGATCAGACTTCCTGAGGGTTCACCCGCTGAGCCCTTCCAAGGATTTCCAGGGCGAGGTGATCGAAGGTCCCGGCCGAACCGCAGCAAGCCTCAACAAGGCCCGGCTCATCGATCTTCGCAGGGAAACCCAGTGGAAAACTATGGAGTTCTCCAGATCACCAAGGCAAAGTTGATTCAACTGCGGCACGGCCTCCTGCGGCGGGGGGCCTCGGTGGCTCCGCGGTTTCGGCCGGTCCACCACCACGCCTCCTTCGGTGAGCGCGGATCCGCAGTCCTCCGCAAAGCGAGTTTTGTTTCCACTTCCCAGCAGGAGAGTTTTGTTCCCCAGTTCCCCCAAGCGTGGCAAGAAAGTTGTAGCCGTTGATTTCAGCTGGGCTCTCAATGCCGCAAAGCCAACCCGGCCCCACCGGGGCCCTGCCTCGGGCAAGCACGTGAGTCCAACAATTCATGGCGTTTTGCCAAGGCGTACAACGCCCGACCCAGGAGAGGCCGGGCTATGTGAATTCCGGTGGAGATCTCAGGGTTCTTCGAAGAACCGCAGCTTCACCTTTCTTCACCAAGAACCCCGCCTGCTTCGGTTTTGCTGAATCAATCAAGGGCAGCAGGCATAGACAAAGGTGCCGCCACCTCAGCCAAGAGGCAGTAGTGGGAGCGAATCAAGGTTCGCGCCAGCTCTGAGGAGACGCACCAAAAACGAAACTCCCCAGACCTCAAAACTAAGCACCAGCCTTGAGTCGGCCTCCCGCATCATTCGAAGAGGCACCGCCGGCAACATGGGCGTCGCACGTACAACCGACTGATCAGTGAGCCCCCAGCGCCGGTCTGAATCACCGCTTCCAATTCCCCATCCACCCAATCCGGGGGAGACCAGACCGCTTCGGCCCGCCCTACGGCCCGCCCGTTCCGTCAGCCAGTACCCCCAACACCACAGATGACAAAAACACCTCCAAGCGCTTACAACGCACTTGCTCGAAAAAGTCGAAGACCGGCCCTTGCACCGCTCGAAGCGTTTGAGCTGGTCAAGACAACGGCCAACGAATAAAAAAAAAAGGCCTAAAATTCATTGGAAACGATTCGAGGGACCCACGTTCGCCTCGGCAATCTAGATCCGAAGTACCCGGACCAAGCAACCTGAGGGCGCACCACCGGACGCCCTGCCGAAACGGCACCGGCCAGAGCATCCGCATCGCGTGATTCGCCCGCGGCGAGAAGAGTGGCCGAAAGCCACCGCCAGCCGGTTGAGGACCTGACGCTTGGTGATTGAGGATCTGGTGGAGGCGATTCGCCGGCGGCCAAGATGGAATATCGACTTGCTTGACCGCAAACCCCGGACAGGATGCCCAAGGTGCCAAGCTGGGTTCGGGGTTGCTCGGACGCGGGGCCTGAATGCCCATCCCAAGACCGAGCACCGTCACCACCGACCTAGGTGTCGGCGCGATCAGCGAAGTTTCAAGGCGGGCCAAGCATCGAACATTCAGCGCCGATACGCACCGGCATCGTGCACGTGCGCTTCGGCAAAGCGCCAGCCTTTCACGGGCCGAAGACGCTGCTGGAGAACCTCAAGGCGCTGCAGGAAACCATCGGACGGCAGAAACCCAGTGGCGCCCAAGGGCGCTAATTGGGCGCAGCCTCACCAATCCAGCGCCACGGAATGGCCCGCATCGAGACGATTGGACTCTCCCGCCCTCCAGGAAACATCAAGCAGGAGAGCTGAGCGCCTCGGGATGTAAAGTCCTGAAACTGGGCTTCGGCCAGGGGGCACGCGACCCCGCCCAAAGACAGCGGTGGCCAATTGGCGCTTAAAACCCTTGCCGAGAGTGCATTGCACGAACGGTTTTTGTTATCCCTGCGGTACCCCAGGGGGATCGGCATCATTCAAGCGTCCTCGCGGCGTCCGGTTTGCACGGTGCGGGAGTTCTCTTTGATGATCGCCTGGTCGAGCTTTTCGGATCCGAGGCCGATTGAATCAGCGGAGAATCGTCTGGGGTCGCAGTGCTCGCTTGTTCCCTCGATTCGTTTACCAACCCCATGGCCGCACCCTGGAGGCAAAGCAACAGATTTCGTCGAGAGCTCAGGCTCCTCAAACGGGCGACCGAAATGGACGCTGGTCCTTGATACAAAGGGATCTGTCAATCAAAGAAATGACTGATCTGCGGAATTCCGTCTGGCAGGCCAGCAATGCGGCGTCATGGCAAGCGTGGGACCAAAACACTTGATGCGTACTGGCCATTGATTGGCGACAGCCACCTGTCGGAACTCGATTCCCTGCTCAAACGGCACCCATGCCTATCGTCAGCTGATCAAGGGCGATGTTCGGCAGTTGCGTCAAGGCCATTACAGTCCTTCCAGAAAGGGAACACGAAAAAGAAGTCGGAAACTGAAAGGGAGGCCTCTTTCCGAAGGCCAAATTCCTGTCCCAGCCGACATTTCAAGGCCATCGGTGAGCTCCCCTACAAGGGACGTGCTCATGCCCAGAATCGCCGGTCAGCGCAATCAATGCCGTGGACCACCCAACTGGCCGTGAGGCATCAAAACGAAGTTTCCTCGGTCATCGCCCGGGCACTCAAGGCAGCACGCCGACCCGAAAAGCAGACGCAGCGAGCCGATCCCTTTCCGATTATCATCCATCCACGGACTGTTTGCCTGCCTCAACCTTATGACAACCAAAACGACACGATTCTCGAATCACTGAAAACCCTTTCCTGCTGAAGCTTCCGAGCTCGTCAAGCAGATCGAAGAGGCTTCGGCGCTTTTCCGCCGCCGCTTTCCGCCGGCGCCGTTGATGCATTGCCGCTCCGCCGCTGCCGCTGAGGCGGTGGAGAGCAGACCGAATTCGACGCCATCCTCGACAGCTTTCGATGCTGCCGCGAAGATCAAAGTCCTCAAGGCCGTCCGCGGAAGTCACCCGGCCTCCGGTCTGGGCGAAAGCAAGGCCCTTTGTGGAAGCGCTCCCAAGGCCACTCAAGGGAAGGCGTTTTCCAAAGAGGAAGCCGCACGATTAAGAGGACGTTGAAGAGGTTGGCGGCAAGGTCACCGTTCAAGTGATCTCGGGCTTCGCTGATTTCTCAGTTTCTTGGCGAGGGTTCCGGCCCTTCGCCCCTGGCGAGCCCCTGCGTGGCCGCGCTTTTTTCTGGCCGCCGTTTATCGTGGCAGGACCAAAAAAAACCCACCGAAGGCAGGGCTTTAGAGGTGGAAACGTTCTTGGGAGGTCTGTCTTGTATTCGACCCAACAGTGGAGATTCCCGCACCCCTTCACACGAGTTAAAAGGTAACCCGCTCAGCGCATGGGCCAGGGGCAGGAGGGGTCGCTACTTGAACTGTCCAGCAGCAAAGCGGTGTTTCTGGCCTACTTTGGTTGGACTGGCCTATCGACGAAAGGATCACCGGCAGGCGATCGGATCGAGTTCCGAGGTCATCAGTGAGACCGGGTTCGACGGGGCGATTCAGCTGCCTGCCAAGGACCTGGTCGCTGGGCGCGGCGGCGGGCGCAATCAGCTGGGCCAATGGGGGTGGGGATTGGTGAAGTTACAAGATGGCTGAAGGGTCTGCTCGCTGTGGAAGGAACACAGGGCGAACCGAGCTGGCCAAGTGGATTCCAGCGTGAATCGGCACGAAGCCATCGCAGGTCACCCGGAGTTGGCCTTAGCCCCTTTGCCCACCACGAATCGTTTCGTTTCCTCCACGGGGCTCATTTCGCTTTTGCAGCTGGCAAGCTCCTCGCCCACCTGGCCTTGAGGCCGCAGCACGGAACGAAGGCCGGCCCAGGTACCTGGTTGGCCGTTGCGCAGGGAGTAGCGGTTGCTGTTTCGATGTAGCGGACTTACAAAGATTCCGGTGAAGTCGAACGGTTAGGAGTGGGGCCGCGTCAATCAGCCGTCCGGGACGGGTTTTCCAGCAGAAGCGGCTGGCTCTTTGAGTTGCTCGAGCACACAGCAAGCGAACCAGTCGGGACCTTTTCTGCCCCCCCACCGGGGCCCTGGCGAAAAAGGCCCCAACCCGCGAAAACCTGGGAAAAAAAAAAGAGGCCCGGTTTCCCCACGGGGGGGGGCCCGGGCTGTCGAAACAAGCCAACGGCTTGCGCCTGCGGCAACCGAGGGCCCTATCTCATCTCTTTT
>Ga0163217_1038215_pt1 | contig 16524 bp, 11 predicted proteins | sample SynspAceP_FD_185933 | JGI IMG/M metagenome (GOLD analysis project Ga0163217, IMG submission 185933) | Saline lake microbial communities from Ace Lake in Antarctica - Synechococcus sp. Ace-P (PacBio error correction) | ecosystem: Environmental > Aquatic > Non-marine Saline and Alkaline > Saline ... | reverse complement strand
AGATACACCGCCTTGGACCCCTCCCGTATCTACCGCGGGCTGCGCTCGGCCACGAGCTTAGCGGTCCTCCTAATCTCCTTATCGAAGTACCGCTCGAGCCTCTCTACACCGCTTAGAGAGGTTTCCTTCCTATATTAAAAAATCGGCAGTTTACAACCCCGCACTTTCAGAGGCGTTCACTCCTGCACGCGGCCATGGCTGGCTCAGCAGTCTGCCTCCCAATCTGACCCCCAATCCTTCCTCACCTGCGACTCCCCGTAGGAGTTCCTGGTTCCGCCTGTCTTCAGTACCCAGCCTCGTGGGGGCACATAACCTCTCAGGCCACACCCTACCCATGGAGCTCTCTTGGTGAGCCAGTTCACTACCAACCATACCACTAATGGACGCCCATGCATCATCCTTTTCTCGCCGAACCTGCTTTAATAACAAACTAACCATTGCGCAATTATGTTATACGTATGGAGTATTACTTCCCTCATCTTCTAAGGGACCTATTACTCGTCCCACACGACACTAAGGCTAGATTGCATCACGCGTTACGCACACGCCGCATCTCGCCCACCTCCGTGTCTTCACGAGGCACAGCCTCCTCATATCTTACCGTTCTCGGACTTGCATGTGTTAGGCCTGCGCGGGCTTCAGCGTACTTCATCCCTGACGCCAGCGGATCAATAGCTCTTCATGTAGAAAAAAAAGCTTCTACATGCTTTCTTAGGCTCAATTCTTCGAAGTCCACAAAATAAATTTTGCACTTAAAGTATCTTACATCACACTCTTTACTTATATACTTCAAACTTCTTTCAAAGAACTTCTCACGCTATCTCTAACCGCTCGTTCATCCTATTTATCTACGCTTAGCCTTCGATAAGCTAGCTCATCTTGTTTAGAACTCGCCGTTTTTAAGGGCCTGCAAATGTACTAATTCTTTTTTAATTACTACAAAGCTTTTTAAAAACACTTTTTTGAAACCTCTTTCAAAACTTCAATTCCCGCTTTTTCGGGTCGACAACAGTAATACTATGTTTTTTCATTCCTCTAGCCACTAAATTTAGAAAATTTATTTCCGCATTAATATTACTCGTGAACCTAAATTAGTTCGAAACACAAATCCATCTAGCCAACAAGCTCTAGAGGATCTAATCCAAACAACATCGGACGACGGAACTACTCTCCCGGTCTAACCCAGTACCACTCTGCGCTCTGATCGAGCCCTTAACCTTCCTACCTGTTCTCGCAGGAAGATCGGGAAGAGTGATCCTGCATCGGCAATATTCATTCATCCATAAAATCTCTTGATCTCACCTTCACCCGTGGAGGTGTTCACATTTGCGACCCCACTACAATAAATTCAAGACTATCCTCACATCAGAAAGACAACATAAAAAAGTAAAAGTATTAAGAGCTTAAAACTCTATCAGTAGATAAAACCTCGGGTAACTTAGTACTACTTGGCTTTGACCCGATACTGCCTTCTCACCTATAGCCTATTCACATCGTTGTCGTCTTCCAACGACCTTTACAAAGGACCAGATATCATCTTGAGGTGGCTTCCGCGCTTAGATGCTTTCAGCGCTTATCCCAGGTCCGACAACGTAGCTTACTCTTGCCTCACGTGCTACCTGTGGCCGGCAACACAGCTACCACAGACGTTTCCGTCCAACCCGTCCTCCGTGCGTACTAAGAGCTCCAATCCTCTTCAAATTCCAACTGCCCAACAACTAGATAGCAGACACCAAACTGTCTCACGATCGTTCTGAACCCACGCTCGACGTGCCACTTACCATGGCGCAGACAGCCCCACCCTTGCCCGGGACCTTCTCCAGCCCCAGGATTGTGACGATGCCGACATCGAGTGCCAAACCACTCCGTCGCGACTGTGCAGGCTCTTGGAGGATCTAGCTCGTTATCCCCGAGCAGTCACCCTTTTATCCTGTCGAGCGATAGCCTTCCATACCTCGCTGACACTTACCGGCCATCACCGTATACCTACTTCCGTACGCTCGCGTCGACTGTACAGTCTCACAGTCCAAGCACCCTTTATTGCCTATATGCACTCTACGCCACGCGTTACCTTCAAGCCGTCTGAGGGATTATCTTTTTTGAAGCTCCCGTCTTTTCTTAGCGAGCGAAAACCACCATAGTCAAACTACCCACAAACATTGTCTCCCTCTTCAGGATTAGAACATCCAAGTAATATCAAGGGCCTGTTATTTCAAAGGCACGACCTCCAACAACGCCTAGCCCGACGCCGCTTCGTTGTCTTATCCCCCTATCCACTACACATGATCTATTACCCAACCTTCAAATGTTATACAGCTATAGTAGAAGGTTCACGTGACTAGGTCTTCTTCGTCCGCATTTGCGCGGTACTCCGGCATCGTTCAACCCGGGGCCAATCACCAATTTTCACCGAGCCAAATGGTTGAGACCAGTGTCCAATTCGTTAACCATTCGCTGCCAGTCGGGAACATTACCGACGAAGGAATTATTGGGCTACCCTCCGAGACCTCCTATAGTTACCCGGGCCGCTGCCGCTTTACTGGCTCCAACTTAAACAATTGGACTTCTCGACGATAACATCTCCTTTTTTTACTCGGTCCAGCACGGGCGCGTGTCAGGCCTCATCTATGACTTCACTCTTTCGCATTTTCGCAAAGCGGCCATGTGTTTGATAAACAGCTTCGGCCTGGACCTCTTTCACTGCGGCGCTGACTTCTCAGGGCGCCTCTTTTCTCCCGCGCGAATTTACGAGGCCATTTGCCCGGTTCCCTTGAACCTCGATCTGAATCATCCTCGGCAAGCACCTCTAGGTTTCCTTCCTCCGTCGCACTTACCCCTGCTGCTCGGCGTTTGCACGGTATCGGATTACCAACTTTACTCTCGTACAGCTAGAGCGTTTTCTTGGAAGTTGATAGGCATCATCTACTTCCCGACTTTGTCCGTACAGACTCACCATGCCCCGTACTACTTCAAGCTTTCAGCAGAGTTGGCTGCGTATTCTGACCACCCACACCTTACCATCTCATACTACCTCACCACTCTTCAACCCGTACTACATCTCCCCGTCCAAGTTACGCCAGCATCTCGTTCACTCACTCCGCCGTTCGACCCGTCCCCATCGCCAATCAATTGCCATTTACTTCAGCTACAAGGGCAACAAATAATGAAGCTCGCTGCTTAGCTCCATCGGATACCCCCTCTGCTCGGTCTCGCCCTTACGGCCCCGTCACTAACCCCTGATCCGATTAGCCGCTCTGCCACTTCCTGGACCTTAGTCTTTCGGTGAGCCGAGGTCTTCTTCGCCCCTTCTACTCCGCTTACTTATGCCCTGACCATTTCCCTTTTCTCAGACCCGCTCCAAGACCTAACCTCGCGACTACTCCTTTCTACAGCCTGACCATAGATATGCCCTTCCTCCCTAACCACTTGACCTGAAAAGTCAATCCATAGCCTTTCGGTACCTACACTTTATGCCGCCGCCCTCAATTTGAGGTTATCACGCGCCGATCGCTCGACACAGTGAGTAGTTACCGCACTCTTAACAGCAATCGGCTGCTCTCCAACGCCACACCTCATCTCCGTACGCTGTCAAAGCAATCACGACCAACGTTCCTTTTCAACTCAGTAGTGGACTAAGCATTCCTGGAGACCATTCTAACTCGATAGTCCGGCGTTGCGTTTCCCTTTATCGGACCACCTACCCGCGTACTCCTCTACACCACAATGCCCTCACTGACACTCGACATACGATGTATTGTGTTATAGCAACTCATTCCGGAGTTTGTCAGGGCTTCTCGGTAGGCGGTGACAGCCCCCCTAGCCCAGCATCCAGTAGCTCTACGCTCTAATTAACACTCAACACAACGCCTCGACCTAATGCATTTCCGGCCCATGAGTACGAGCGTACATCTGTCAAGCTCTCGACATTGGCCTATCTCACCCCTATCCCAGACATGCTCATCCCAAAGGATTTCTTCAACCCTAACTGGTTTCCGACGCTCCCTCCCACCTCTTTGTGCTTCCACGCGCTTCGACAACCTGCATCGCATATGGCGGCGACCCCCCTAGCTCACAGCGGTCTTCTACGCGTTCTCCACCCCACCTCAACTGATTACCGCCCCTATTCAGACTTGCTTTCGCTTCGGCTCCCATCTCTAAATCCTTAATAACCTTCGACTACGTGCCAGGCAACACATCAACTGCAGGCCTTCATCTATGCAAAAGGCACGCAGCTCACCACCCAACCTACGTGGGCCTCCTACAGCTTCGTTAAGCGTGATTCGGTTTCGCGCACAGGATACTCATTCTCACTCCCTCTTCATCATGGGTTCTTATCTTCACCTTCCTCCCCCTCCGACCCGTCTACATCGTTACTTAGCCATCCTTCACCCTATCGCCGCGCATCTCTCCACCGCGTAGTATTCTAGCACTCATCACGGGATATGGTTCCTGCCGCTTCGATATGCATACAGAAATTTCCTCCGTTGTTCCGCACACCTCTCAGGATACTGTAGATCCAAATTGCATTCACAGTGTACCGGGACGTATCACCCAACTTCACGGTCAAATACTTTCACAGTTTTCTCCTACTATACAATCACTCTATCTCAGTATTACAGTCCTAACAACCCAACATTGACCCGAAACAATATTGGTTGGGCCTCTTCCGCGGTGTCGCTCGCCGCTACTTACGGAGAATCCATTATTATATTTCTCTTCCTTCGCCGGTCCACTTAGATGTTTCAGTTCCCCCAGCGGTCTGCTCCATTGCTAGGTAACAATCAAACTTCTTATGTTGGGTTGTCCCAATTCGGAATCTTTTCATCACGACCTAAACTAGGTCATTGTGCACCTATCCGTTAGCTCCTATCGCAGCTCTGATCACCGTCCTTCATCGCCCTCCTGAGAGCCTAGGCATCCCGAACCCATACGCTCTTATCAATTTTCTACTACATTTTTTAAATGAAAATTTCTCGTTTTTTTCCTAATAACCTATTATATTTTCCTCTTCAACATGTCAATGAAACTCGTTCAATCCAACTCAACTCAATTTACATGAGCCAATCTTTGCCAATTTCATCTAAGGCAATCGAAAAAACCCTTTATTTCACAAGGAACATTGCTAATATGTACAATATGATAGTATAATAGTAAGCTAAATTACTTGTCTATGATATTACTATCATGAAGAACAACACTACAAGCTGTTCTTCCTAAAAAGGACGAGCTGTTCCAGGCCGCACCTTCCGGTACGGGCTCCTTGCTTACGACCTCAAGCCCCCAGTTACCCAACTTTTACCTAGCGCAGCTCACTTCAACGGTTACTGACTTCAGGCACCTCTCGGCTTCATGGCTTGAACGGGCCGGGCTGCTGCTACCCTCAGGCCCGGGACACGATATTCACCGGACTCGCTCATGCTGATACTCGACATTACTAGCCGATATCCAGGCCCGCTTCCACGAACACGTCGAGCTTGCAGGATCTCGATCCGAACTGAGATAGGGTTTTAGGATTAGGCCTCCCTTGTCACCCAATGAGCCCTGCCCTCCTGTCCCCTACCATTGTGACGCTGTCTAGCCCTCGGACGGTAAGGGCCGACTGCACTGGACTCTCGTCCGCCCACCTTCCTCCACCGTTTGCACGGGCCGTCTTTCCCTGAGCTTTTCTTCTTTCTGTAGTCCCCGACATTACTCCCGCTCGGCACCATGGAAAAATAGGTGCGCTCGTTCATTAAGGGACTTAACCCGACCACCTCACAGCACGACGACTGACGCGCCATGGCCAGACCTTAGCAGGACTGCCTCCGAAGGAGAAACTATCGTTTCCGTATAAAGTCAGTTCTGCATTCCTAAGCCCAGGTAAAGTTTCTACGCCGTATCACATCGATAATTAAACCACCATGGCCTCCACCGCTGCTCGCGGTACGCCCCCGGTCAATTCCTTTGAGTCTTCAACCTCCTCGCAGATCGTACTCGCCCAGCTGGCCAATTACTGTATGAACTTTCGTTAGGCCCAACGGACAGCTTCGATGGCTGCCGCCCGATACCCGAGTAATCACAGTTGACGGCGTGGCCGACTACCCCACAGAGGCATATCTAAATCCCTTGTTCGCCATCCCCACGCCTTTCGGTTCACGATTAGCCGTCAATAATCTACCCTTAGTGAGCTGCCCTTCGCAATTCGTCTGCTGTTCTTACGACATCTCCTACTGCGATCGTTCCCACCGCTACAGAATGTCTGTATTCGCCCCCACTTCAAGTATTATCCTTCAAGAAAACCCAGTATCGAATAGCCATCTACACTCGCAACCCTCCTGAGCCCGAGCTGGCTACCTCTCACTACTGCAGCACTTATCTTGCCGCCTCACGACCCCTTTCCAACCCAGACTAAATCCGCCGATTACGCTTGCGACCTCCGTATCTACAGCCGGCTGCCTTGGCACGACCGTTAGGTCCGGTCCTATTCTTACTAAGTCTACCGTCAGCTCTCTACACGGCTAAGAGAGGTTATCTTCCCATATATAAAAGCAGGTTTTACAACCAGCACTACGGGCCCAGTCATCCCGCACGCGGCCGATGCGCTGGTTCAGCAGTTGCCGTCCACTTGACCATCATTCCTCACTAGCTGCCTCCGTAGGAGGTACTGGTCCGTGTCGTTCTCCGCCTACCAGCGTGGGGTAACGCTCTCAGCGCCCCTACCCACTCGGAGTCTTTCGGTAAGCCGCTACCACCTTTACCAACTAACTAATGGGGAGCAATGCTCACTCCTTTTCCGACCGAAGCTTTCAATAACAATAAAACATCCGCGGACCATCTGTCCGATATACTATGCGAGTATTAATCCTTCATTTCTAAGCGGCCTATCTTCAAACAAGCGGCTCAGATTGCGACATACGCGATCAGCAACTACCGTTCGCCACTTCGTTTCAAGAGCAAGCTCCCTGTATCTTACCGCTTCAACTGATGCATGTGTTAGCGCTGCCGCTAGCGAACTCCGCGCGTTTCATCCTGCGAGCCAGGATCAAACCTCATTCACTTGTAAAAAACAAAGTTCTAAATGCTTTCAAATAGCTCAATTTCTCTCAAACGCACCCCGCCAGTCAAATCAATTTGACTTAAAGAATATTTCTATCACCTCGGTGTTACTACTATACCACTCTCAACTCACTTTTCAAAGAACCTGCTTCACCGCATATCCTTCTCTAACGCACTTCTTTTCCTATTCTATCTCGCTAGCTCTTCGTAATGCCCCTATCTCAATCTATGTCAGAACGCTCCCGCTTCTTCTCCACAGGGGACCTGCACACATCGTACTCAATTCTTATCTCTAACCTTACTACCAAGCTCTCGTTTACAAAACACAAACTCTCTTTTTGCAACTTTACTCTCAACCACCTCTCAATTCCCTCCCCCGCCACCCCTCAGCGTCCATCGTAGCATACACGAGCACGTCATTTCCGGGCCTTCCGGCACAACCAAGGTCAATCACTTCATCTTTTTTCAATACCTACACGCACCCTAACACACTTTGAAAAAACAATCAACACACTTTCTTATTCTCCTCGCACCTAAAAATACTCGATTTTTTTTCTCATAACTGTGTCCCTTGCAATTGCGGATACGACAACAACCATTAGCGCACTCAAGCACTACTTCCAACCCTCTACAAACAACCGCCAGTCTTATTGAACTTACCATTGTACAACACTACATTTTGCACACCACGTTCACTCTTTAGTATCCAGTCCATTTAATTACAACCAACCAGAATCACGCATACACCTTGCGCACCTTAGCACCCCCCACAGCCACCCACGACATACGCCACACTTCTAGACACACAGGCCAACCACAGCTCCTCCTTCCATATCATATCTATAGCCCACTCTGTTGTACAGGCGAGAGTTCACAAACAACCTTGGCCACCATTAACTCAAGGACAACCGACAGCGCTCTCAGCTGAGTCACGCAAACAACCGCACACTAAACATATACCTCGCCCACCCAAGCCGGAACGCAACTTTCCCCCTCCAACACACCACTTCAGCTGTACCTTTGATTCGCAACCCACCGTCTGCCAACCGCTGCCTCACATTTACCTCTGAATCACATCGTCTTGCTTTTAATTCCTCTGCACTCATTAAAACCATCTTCTCGTACATGCTCTAGGATAACTCCGCGCCTTTGACGAAATGCTACGTAATAAACAATCCACCGGAAACGCTCACTTGATGTATTCCCTAGAACACCACGTCGCCCATATAACTTATAACTTAACCACCAATGAGCGCTCTCCTGACGCTTCACTAGCCACAAGAGCTACGCAACAAAAGCTTGCCGTTTAGAAGTATGGCGGGGCCAAGTGTATTCTTACCCTCCTATATTAAACAGCGGAGAGGCATCTTTACTAATCCGATATGTCTTTAAAACGGGACGTTAATCTACATATGTCGCGTGCCTGATACGTTCATTAGATAAGCCCGACTGCTCCGATAGTCTCGATTATCATCGGATGCCAGCCACGTCCTCCACAGGACACGTCCGCCCTTTATGAGAGGATGACGCGTTGACTAGAAGGAGGCGCGAATCCCGCACAAAGAGACAAGAAGCGCAAGGTGTACAAATGATTAGATATCATCAACAAACCACACACACTATACTGCATTTGCAGAACCCCTCATATTGGCTCCGTAGATTATGTAGTAGAACGCGTTATACTACAACCCTTGAAATCTGCTTTAATCTGCAACAACTAAGCGCCTATACTATTGGGCGTCTATACTTGAAATTAGAGACTCGCAAACTAAGACCATACGACTAGTCAAAAGCACCATTAGTCCAGATCGCCTCGTGGCACCGCCGCTTCACTTAATAATTACATCTCATTTACGCTTCGGGATACTGAAAAAGCCGAACAATACAACACAAAAACAAACCCGGATGGTTGCATTTAAGAAATAACGCCGATCATACTTCTGACTGAATCACATAAAAAAATCAATGGAATGTGGAAAACAAAATCAAATAGAGTAGACATGCTCCAATGTATCAGACTGCACTGACCCTCAGAACGAAATAGTTAGAGAAAGCTAATTTAAGCCTGCCTGTACACTTCATAAAGTATTCTCAACACATGACCTGTCTAGCAGAAATCAGGAAAAGGATGTGCTACTCTATACAGGACAAATTCAGTCTTTACGACAAGCAAAAATATTGCACTTTATCTCCCAGCAATCTTGTATAGATATCCGGACCACTGTAAAGAATCAGCACTCCTCTGAATAATTCTTCCTCTTCTTTCACTTGTATACTAGAGGCTTGTACTGAGGTATTTATTCTCTATCATACTGTTATCAAATAAGTGCTGCTGGATCTTTACATTTGACCTCTCATCTCTCAATGACATTCTAGGAGGTCATGACCCGATCGCATAACTAATAAAAGGCAACACCAACGAAACTTCGGCTGAGGCATTAATTAAAAAGACCAGGATGCTCAGAAGAGGGTTCCCAACCAGTAATACCTAGCATAGGCAACGAACCAATAAGATCCCATCTTTTTTCACGCACGTCTCCCCACTATTAGTTATCATATAACGATTTCAATCCTGTTTGCTTGCCCTATTTCTACTCATGCTATACAGCAGTCGGAGAGTAAATTCTTTGCCTTTATCACGACAAAATATTATCTCTGTGCTTCTCTTCTGGAACACTTTAAAATTCTAAGATTGACATGCGTTCTGCATGGTATGGACCATTAAACACAGAATGAGATTTTCCGCGAGCCCTACTTGCCATATATATAAACCCATTCACGGTTGAAACAAAAAAACGTCGTACGGTCCTTTATAAGTAATACGTACATCTAAATCAAAATTAATCACAGGTGTACCATATCGCGTTCTTTCTCATACGGTTATACAATTTATCCCTATAATTTCAACATCCACTTTCAAACTGCACTTGAAACTGTTACTGCCTGTCTTCAATTACTTTTCTTTATAGCTCAGCATATGGACATCGCTTCGGCCTCATCGGACCTTATCTTCCCATGCAGGTTTCCTCTACAGCGAGAACCAAAATCCTTCGGCACATGAAAAATCTTCTTACCATGCCTCTACAAGTGCCATTTATCATTTAAATAAGCATACATGGATAGGACCAGCGTCGTTCCTGCATCATAAGGCTAATTTATCCTTGATCATCAGCACTAAAATCACGTAAACCACCAAGATCTGCAAGCCAGCAAGACAATATTATTCGAAGCAGTGGCCTACTGCATATAGATATCTACTGCTTAATTTTAAGTCCGTAAGCTCCCTCCCTTCACCTCTAGATGCCATATGTATCATGCAAACTCATTCATACTCTATGTCAGGGTAGTTTAAATTCTGGCGCCACTCACCACAACGCACAATTGTGGGCTGAGGGTTTGGTATTATCAAAAGCCCTGATGAGCTGCTTCAATCGAATACTGGAATCTTCCTTACATGAACCTCTTTCAAACCCAAGAGTAGGGCTCTTCTCGATCACCGATAGATACGCTGAAACTGGCTCACATAAATCTTAGGGATCTTGCAAAGTTCCTATTCAAGCCGTCATGTCTACCCTGACGTCCAGCCACCGCATTGAAGGCTTTCGAATCCATAAAACTCGATTTCAGATGCGTCTCGCCCGATATTGGCAGAATGTCATCAACCACATTTCTGCCGCTCCTTTACTTGTCCTCTTCCTTTGTACTGGGATTTGCTCGTTCCTATAATTAGAGAAGGTGACGAGATGGCTTGGATACAACTTATAATCTGTAGCAAGGAAAGACATTGCTTCGTCCCTTATTCTCCAAACGAACCGCTAAGTAGCTCTGCAGATTGCGTGTCGGCAATAATTGGCGCATTATGCCCCCGCTAGATTCGCCCGCCGACCGATCCCGCGCCAATGAATAAACTATCTGGGTGCAGCGAAGCTATTTCTATTGTGGCTGCTATTGTGCGCAATAATCCTGCGGCAATAACGCAACACTCTTGGTAAGCTTGAAATCATCCAATTTAAGTAAACCGCCAAGGAGGAATAAAACACTTACGAGCCAATGCCCTGACCAGCCAATTTCTTTCAGATTCGGTTCATGTCCCGTACAAATTTTCCAGTTTCTTCAGACTCATCGAATTTTCACCGTTCCTTTTTTCTAGTCATTCTATGTCATGCCTCATGTGCTACCTTAGAAAGGATACGCTCAACATTCGACCGCATACACATACTCCCACACTGCATTGCGTCTTGTGCATGGTATAGATCAAGCATTCTACTTTGTCCACATAAATTGCCTTCAAAATGACGGATGGCACATCTATTCTTCAAACGGCTTACCGGTTCTCATCTCCATCCGCAGATACAGACTCTCGATCAGCACTCTAGATTCTCTTTTCAATTGATTATAAAAATTAAGTCTTTGGCAGAAAGTTCAGATTCAATACGGGTCAATGAATTCTAAACTATATTATTAAACACATTCCGAGATCAATCTATACTTTTCTTCTTTGTGAGGAAGGAAAATGTGTTTCTCTATCCCACCTTCGATAAAGCAATTCAACACGAACTTACTTTATGGTTGCCCACTTTGAAACTAAATTCAGTGTCTTTTTCTGACTTAATTCTTTGCGCCACCTTAATAGCCGCTCTCTCTAATGTTTAGCCAGTGCGTCCAATTGTACTTACTCTACATGCCACATATTCTTTACTAGTCTCCTTATGAATAGGAACCATAATCCTTCGCTCTATCGACACAAGGAACTATTCAAAAGAACCCGATAGTATTAAAAGGATCATTCAAACAATCCTAATCAGCTTCATTTATGTTACTGGTATCTATTTATCCTCCCTAACGAGAAAGTGTTAGTCTAATAAATCGCAATCGAATTCAGCTTGAATACATCATTGCATAGCACCACCAGACAATTCCCGATCGATGAAATTGAAAACAGGGGAAGCCTCTCTAATTTCTACACCATTTGGTTAGCACTAGATGGTCTGTGAAGATCAAGTCATTTCCTTTCCTAAACCAATGTTCTTTTCAATTGGGAAAACTTCGCATCACCCTCGGCCACTTCGCTAGTTCATCTTCCTGTATAAAATCTGCGTGTTGAGTTTCGAAAGTACCCAAGAAAAGGTGCAATCAAAACAGACATGCTAGGGCGGCACAGTATAATTCAGAAGGCTGTCCAAATATCGACTTCTTCAGGGCAAAAATTCTTAATTCCGTTCATTGGCTTCTCGAAGCGCTGTTTTGATTAACATTTCATCACTCATCCCAATACTTTTTACCCCAGGAAAACCCTAGCTAGGCAGAGATGACTCCATCATAACTCATCGCCTTAGTCATAAAACGTATCATGAGGAATATTCATTATTGGACCTATCGAAACAAAAAAGGTAACCGCGCCACTTTCTCCTATAACCAAACAGCCTTTCTTTTGCACTTCAGCAGCTCTCAATGCGTCGATGTGTAGGACCATCATTTTTCTAGATGTGCTAAATCACCCTCTGGCCAACTTCATTCTTCTATTCGATTTTTTCTATCATCAATGATGAATTCAGAACGCTCTCTCTCTCTCTCTCGCTCTCTCTCTCTTGATCTATATGTATATTTCTGAATAGATTCAACTGTGTTTTAGTTTCTATATATTTGTCTACGATTTCTATGGAATCATAATATTTTGGGAAAATGGATTTAAACAAGACAATACATTCTTCTCCCCCTTTTTTCAACTAATAATTAACCCAACTTAATCAATTGATTTTTGATCCGCATTATATTCAAAAGGACCAGCACTGTGTTTTCCCAACTTCGTGATTATTCCAACCCATATCATTCTTCTAACGATGACTTTTCCATCGACGAATTCTCCGGTAAATTACATAGTCATAAGAACATTACAACGCGACAGTATCTTGACATTCCCATAATATCCCAATTTCCCTTTTTCTTAATTACAGCAGGTAATTTTCTTTGGAGACATAACTCCAATTCCATCAAAAATAGCAGGAGACACCTCATCATCTCCATAGTGAGTGCCGACTCTTAATATATACTCTATCGTGTGGGTATATCTGTTCCCGTAGATTCTAATATATGTACATATATAATATCCTGATGTCTCGCCTTATGGTGACTCTGGACGATTCTCCATGCAACGCCGAGATCGTGCTCGAACAACCTGCTTCGGGAAATGGGCAATTAGGCTTACCTTCCAGTATTTGATCAAATAATACTTAGTTATAAAGAATCGGCAACAATGCTCAAATCCGTTTGAAAAATTCGAAATACTTCTTCATATTTAAGTCTAAAATCAAAGATCCATTATTGGCAAACACCCCATATTTAGCATTAGATTTCTGCTCTGCTAATCATCGCTATTAAATGGTTCTATCCAATCTGCAATAAATGTTCAACAACAGGGCCTCTCCTTTTTAGATTAATAATCGCCCTTTTTTACCCAGATTTCTTTCAGCATATGCCGAAACATAACCCACTCTCTGAAAGCCCAGCAGAGCCTATAATCAATTCGGAATCTCTAAAAACTCTTCCTTGATAAATATATCCAAAAGCGTCTTAATTTTAGAAAACGGAGTGACAAACCCATCATAACAAAACCACCAAAATTCTTCAACTTGCTAGAGAGCGCAGATTATTTGATTTCAATTTATTAAATCATAAGCCAAACTTTCCATTTTTACTCACCACAGCAATCCATTATTGAAGGCGTTCCAATCTCTGAGCTACTCAAAGACAGGGATTAATAAGTTCCTTGTTATTTATTCGCCACAACAAATCGTCCCCTTTCCTCCACCAATCCGCGCCAATTTCCCTTCTGGCGAACGAAACTCCAGCCACTTGACCTATACGACAATGGCAACAATGTACTCGGCCCGCATTATTTATTCGATGTTACTCCATAATACATGTCCTCTTCTTCCTATTCGGGTAAAAGCTTTTAGTCGGCTCTCAGAAACATACGTTCAAAAACATCCACCATCACTTACTCCATCAAACGGCTATATACTTGGGTGAATCTCCCAATCGAAACTCTTCGCTTATTCTTCTCTGCCTCGCTATACTCCACGCCGGCCCTGTACAACACTTTACTAAATAGTTTTCGCATCAAGCACATTCACATCTCTTATTGATAGCGTACCTTTTTTACAACATCCGCTACCATAGTCACCTAACTCCACTCTCCTTTTGCCGCTACTTCGATGTTACTACTGGCATCCTCTGGGCTTTATAAGCAAAACTGGACTGTCAGACCACGGTATTATTACGCTGCCACCGGAAAACGTGACATAAACGTAGGCTCTCAGCTCGACTGCCTGAATTTCGGTACATCCGGCTTCCATACCAAGACTTATCGTTCATAACGCCCAGCTCTAGAAATTGAGATGACTTCAGGTACTTTCCCATGAACTATCAAATTATCAGGAAGTTCCTGTTGCTCTTGTTTGCATAGCCACCGTTCGTTTTCTCAATGAAATATACAATCCCAACTTGCTTTGACATCTGCATTCATTTGAACTAGTGATTATATTGCTTATTGTATTCTTTCTTCAATACCTTCATGACCCTTCATCTTTGAACACCACCATATGAATAGAATCTTCATAACTGTGAATAATAGCTAGTAGAGTGTCAAAACTTAGTCCAAGTATTTTTTTCGTTACGAACCAAGACAGCTCAGGCCAATACGCTTGAGAAAGCTTAACTGCTACGTTTATTGGCTGAATCGAGTAGAATAACACGATTGTCATGTTTTTTGAGTGAGATAATAGCCAAGCCCCATATTGCAGCCCACTAGCACGCGTCTTCAGCCCCATCTTTCTCAAACGGTTGTTTGGCTTTGAAGTAATTTGGCTTAATTTCTAGCGCAGCTCACAATGCACCGATCAAAATTTTCCAGCAATAGATACTGAAAGAGAAAAAGTAGTATATAGTACAATAGACAAGTGGACAACCTGTTTTTTGCATGCGGACTTAAATAATTGTGAAAACTGACGAAATTAATTTAAACATAATACAGTATTGATGCATCTCTCTTAAACTATCTTATATGATTTTTCAAACCAACTATACTCTTTAATCTCTTCTATGATTGTTCTAGTTGCACTAGGAATTTACTTACTTCGATGTAAATTCCAAGGACAAGGCTCCCAAAATTACAAAAAGTGGGAACCCGAACAGAAGTATGATTTAAAAAAACGATTTAAAAGAAAAAAGGTGTTTTTACGTGCATTGATTTGACTTTACAGGTTTCCACGAGCATATCTTTGTTTATAAGGCCAAACGATGGGTTATAATCATTTGGAATACTTGAAAACATTTGCCAACCATATCTGATGGTGGATTCTTGCTACGTAATTCCTGTAAACAATAATGGATAGATATCGATCCCAATTTGTTACAATAACCTATCAGGGAGATGTCAGATTCTGCAGACTCAATTGGAACCGGCCTACAAAGAACGAGCAAAGGATGGTAAAACGTTTACCTCACAACTAAATTAAACTCTTGGGGAACAGAAGAGCACAGTTCTGATTCAACCGAAACCTGAAGGTTATCAGCCGAATCACTCCTGAGCATGCAGCGATCTAAAGCACAAAACTAAAACTTCTAACTTTTCTTTCAACAGTCGGCAACTGTTCGACTTCAAGGCAGGTAAGAGATTTAGATGTTGCGACAAAAAATTCTTCCTTTTATTCTAGGTCTGCGTGGGACTTCATGATTTGAAAACTAGGTGCTTGAAATAAAAATCAATAAACGGTGGATCGGCTTTGATAATTTTAGTACTGAAAACTGTTTGATCCGCAAACAAGTTTCAAAAGGAGAAACTTTCAGAATTACTTTACCCATTGCTGATCAATAGAGTCAGCTCCGCAATTCAACACATTATTTTCTTTGATTAATGATTTACATCGCTTCATCCGGTCAGTCTAAAACACCGGCGAATTTTTCATGGGACGGTGCGGAAAAAATTCAGCCATGAATTTGGCTGACAAGCAATCTTCGAATGGAATGGGTTGACTGATTTTCAAAAGAAAAACGGTCCTTGAACTATCAAATTATCTTGTACATGTTGAAATATTTGCCCGAGGGAAAACACCTCATTACTTCTTACAAGGAATCGTGGTAATTAGTGGATCTTTCTTCTATAAGTTGCGACAAAAAAGACTCATTCTGGAACGATCACTAAATATATTCCACCTTCTGGGGCCAACGGCACTATAATAAAAGAGATTTGTAAAAACGAAAAAACGCCAATTGATTTGGCGGACTGGGCGATTAATTTGCCGGTTCTTTTAAAATTTACTCAGGGGAAATCTTCCCTCCAAATTTTTGGACCCCCTTCGGTGGGGGTTTTTTGTTTATCATTGGGGGGGAGCGGGGTGGGGGAACGCTTATTTTCTGGCGCACCTTAATTTGGGGGGCCCCCGCAACATACTCTCTCCACGACCAATACTTTTTTTCTCCTTTCTCTTT
>Ga0163217_1049755_pt1 | contig 16525 bp, 7 predicted proteins | sample SynspAceP_FD_185933 | JGI IMG/M metagenome (GOLD analysis project Ga0163217, IMG submission 185933) | Saline lake microbial communities from Ace Lake in Antarctica - Synechococcus sp. Ace-P (PacBio error correction) | ecosystem: Environmental > Aquatic > Non-marine Saline and Alkaline > Saline ... | reverse complement strand
AGATTAGTGTAGTACACTTATTAATTTCCAGACCTAAGGCTGTTTCGTTGCATACAAACTCTTGAATTGAATTTATAAGGTACCATTTTTGGTATTTTATACTTGAACCAGTGTTTTTTGTATTTGGGATCTAGTCATAATTCTTCTTCAATAACTTCCAATTCAGATTTATCACTATACCGCTTACCGAAAAAAGACAATTTTGTTTTAGGCTAATTCATCGCTATCATTATCTTTGTGAGTATGTAATTTACTCCGACACATTCAATTATATAATCTATATCAGAATTTATATATCGACACTAGACTTTGATGGAAAAGCCATAGTTAAATGTTTTTATTAACTACTACCAAGCCAAGCGATTTTGATTCTCCTTTTTTCATTAAAAATTTTCCAACTAAGATTAGGAACAGTAATTTAAGTTGTGCGTAAACTTGGACTTCTTGTCCAAGTTATTAAATTCATGTTTTGTGCTTTATGTCTTCCCGCTATAGTTTTGAATAAATCTCGTTCTGACCATTGACTTGCACACCATTTTTTTTAATTACTTCTTTCTCTTTTGTGGGATTCTGTTTGATACTCTCATATTGTTCTGAATCAAAGATTTCTTACTTCAATCTTCATCTAAAGTTTATCAATTTATTCATGGATAATCGGGTTTTGTTCAAAAAAAGGGAATATCGATAATTACTTGTTTCATTGGGCGGCAACAGGATTAAAGTTGAAAAATTGGTGCTGTGGTGACTTGATAACTCATTAATCTTCCAGCACGACCCTTTTATATTAGAATGTCGAATAATCAATTAAGTATTTTTACCTTTATTGTTTTGTCAAAAAAGATTATGTTTTTAGCATTGTATTTACGCTTCAATGTAGTTGTTGTACAAAAAAGATTAATTTAAATCCCTTATTAAAATAGTTCAAATATAACTGTAGATGTTATAGTTTTTTGCAATGCACATCGTGTATTCCAATTCTATTTTGTAATATTTTAATCAAACTCAAAATCTTTTAGATTATTTTCTGATATCCATTCTATAATGTCAAGGTCTCAGTTAGCGTATCTTCTATTTTACCTATTAGAAATTCGCAGAATTTTTAGAAAGATATCTAACTCGTCCTGGTGTATGACAGTATATAATTGATTGATTTTCTTGTTTTTAAAAGTAAATCAAATAACAATGTCTTCTTTATATTCTTTTAAATTTTATTGGTTTTTGGTCAAATTTTTCTTTATATTTTAGATCTCAATTGTGGTGAAAGCGAGTCTACCAGATGTCGGAGTCCTCGCTCCTATAGATATATATAACATCTTGGATTATATTTTTTCTTCTACAAATCCGTGTGTGTGTGTGTGTATTTGGGTAGGACTCGATAGGTTACTATGAAAGTTATTAATATAATTGAAGCGCATTGTTTAATGAATCAGCTCTTTCATCATCTCTTTGCGAACTTAGTCTCTATTAAAAATCTCATCAATATTATAAATTCTTATGTGGAAAATTCTTTATATTCATTGAACTCTCTCAGGCAGTAGACACAGATAGATGTGTTCCTTTGTCTAAATGACGGTTCTTTTGAAGTTTCGGGACGAAACTCTATTTTGTATTCTCATCGTATCTCCGCAACTTAGTCTTGTTCTCATCAAGTCAAAGCTAAAAAGTAGGTCTGTATGATCTACTTCCACCCTTTCTTGAATTTATTTTGATGCTACAAATCTCCTCAATCAATAGGACTTTTGCCAAAATTGTAGGCGCACTAACCACAACATTTTTATTCTGAATTTAAAAAAGTGACAAAAGATGTTTTTTAGGGTTCTTCGTGTAGAACTCTCTATCTTAATACAGAATGATGATAAACTTGACGTATTAATGAATCTGTTGAATCTAATTGTAAGTTATCTTTAGACAATAATGAAGAGAATAAAAACTACTGCTTCTATCAATCTGTCAATACGTTGTTTAAGCGAAGTCTCAACTTATCTTGTATCTTCAAGCGTATTTACAATCAATTTTTTGCAAGCAGGGTGTCTCATATCTTCAGATGATTTAATCTGAGAACATTTTTAATCATTAAATATTAAAATGTTTCATCAAAATTAAAAAGACGTTTATATTTGAAACATTTCTAGTAGTTTTTTCTCTGTTTCAATCATTCTCCTAGTTTTTTTGCAAGTAATGAGAGTTATTTGTTTAAAACCTTTTACTTAATCTAACCTTGTTCCTGAAACTGGCATAGAACCTACAATAATATTCAATTAGTTTTTAATTGGATGATTATTGTTGTCATCAAATACTTCTTTAATTCTTTCATTTCCAAGTAAATATTCATTGATAAAAGTTTGGTCATTTTCATTCAGAAATGTGATTTGTAAATTAAATTCAGATCGAAAGTGCATAATAAAGGAACTATTTATAGAATCGCTCTTATCTATCTCATTTTTGTTGATTTTACTCTATTAAATCTAACCAAAAGATCCTTTTTCAGTATGATATTATCGAAGTGTTTTAAGCGTTTTTTGAGACGATTAAAAATTCATTATTGAGATAATCACTTTTGAAAATGCTCTTCTATATCTTGTATTAACGCCTTAATGGCCTATTTTCCCCCATATTCTCTCATACAACTTTTGATCTCCCAAGCCACTTCAACAGTCTCTTTTGCTGTTTGGCTCTATATGAACTGCATCAACCGTGACAACAGCACCTAACGCACCACTATTAACAATATATCTTTCTTCGATCAGTAAAGGTATGTATCATCGATCTCTTAGTCAGTAAGTGTACAAAATCAATTCTCCGAACTTCGCCCTCCTCAAGCTATTCTAATCTTTTCAGGTCATCCAGTGATTGAACCATCATTATCGTCCATGTCTTTTACTTTTTGAAAAGATCAATCTGTATAGATGGATGAGCATAGCTTCTGTCTACTTAAGAGCATCTCTCTCTCGTTTGGCGTTTCTCTCTCCATCGTTGAAACCCAAAATTTTGCAATCATAGATTTACATTCAGAGAGTTTATTAATTAAGGGTTGATTCGGTTATTCGAATCTCCATTTCATCAAGTCAAAAACCTACGCTTTAAAAAAAGTACTTAATTCAGTATCATTTATTTTATGAGTAAATAATTTTTTCAGAGTAATGGTGTACTCATAGCGGTTTTTTGTTGTATGATTTCGCTGCGATTGGAAAATCCGAGGATTTTCAGTTGCATTCCATTTTATGTTTAAATATATGAATAAAAAATGCTAAGTGAAAAATGAGCATGAAGTTATATACACGTTGTTTCAAAATGTAGCATTTATATTCACCACTTTCAAGTTTAAAGCCAGGATTAGGAACTACAAGATTAATCCGTAATATTTGTCGTGCTGCTTTTCGATTACCGCAGAGTGAAGCTTGAAAATTTTTTTTCCAATTAAAGCCACAATTTATAATGAAACTAACGATCTATCAATTTATTTTCTATTGGAAGAGTGAGTTTTAAATTCTTTCATCAATCACTCAATATATAATCAAACTAACAATTTATCTTCGATTGGCGCTTGAGTAAGTTCGTTCAGAGTTAATTCATTCCGTATGATGAGTTTCAAATTTTTTTCAGACTAACAACTTTTGTAATTAATAGCATCAATTTTCAATTCCGTTTCGATTCAATATTTTAGTATTAGAATCGAGTTTGGTAATTTTAATATTAAAGAACTAAATATGATATGTGTTTATCGCCGTATTTACTTGCCGGTTCGATGGGCTTTTTCCGCTATTTGTTTGCTAACGCGATTTGTTGTAGATTTCGTTGACGTTTATAAAAACTAAAATTAGAATTAAAAACTGAATTATACCGTTGCGAGGTTTTTCCAAGTAATGCATTGACCTAGCAATGAATTATACACGTTGTTGCCTAAAGTAGGTTTGTATATGGTCTGCCTCTAACTGAGTTTTTGGGTTACGAGTCGTGAGATAAAAAGATACAAGCGTAAACGCTACGTTTTTTCTTTTTCTGCTTTTATCCTTTAAATGTGGAACAAGTGTTTTTTTTCAAACTCTTTTGGTTTCATATTAAAGATCAAAATTTCAATGGACTTCTAAATTTATTAATATTTCGTTTCGAAATTTATGGCTTAAAAATTTATCGTTCGGAGGTCGTGTAGAGCTAAGAGTGAAATTCAGAGCAGATAAATTCTAAGAGAACATTAATTTTATAATTATCTTCTGAGTTAGAGATACTTGGTTATAACATTTAATTCTTGTTTACTTCCCGTTCGGAGGTCGTTGCAGACATAAGAGTTAGCAGAGTAGTTGGGTTTATTTTAAATAACGGAAATGATTATAACGAATGTAAATTCTAATTTAGGCAACGTTTTATTAGCTATGAGTAGTGCGGAGGCAAGGAAACCTTTTGTTTCGTCTGAGACGTAGCAAAAGCTTTTTGTTTTTTTAATTTTATTCATCAGGAGCAAAAATTCCTAAGAGTTTTGCGGACACATAAATAACACAAACCCATGGTTTTAACACAAACGCATTAACTTATAGGTGTTTTTGTTCAGTTAGCGAACATTCGAGTAAGCCACGAAAGATTGCGTTTTCATATTTTCTCGTCTGAGTAAAGTCCATCTGCGCAACAGTTGGTCTGAGTAAGTTCCTTTCGTTATTCTATTGTTTAATTCATCTGAGGAATAATTTCATCTCTGTCCGAATCTATAATACTATATGTTTTAATCTCTAAGGAAAAAGTTTCAAGTATATCTATCAATTTCAAAAGTTTATTCACTTGACTTTCTTAAAGTCACATAAATCCAATCGTTTTCTCCAGTCTTTTTTTCTTGTTACTCGGAAGATCTGATAGGATTTCATTTTACAGGATTCAACGTATGAAATTTAGCTTTCATCATCAAGGCCATCTTCGGAAAAACATAATGAAATTGTTATCATCCTTTCAGATTTGAAAATCTGTTTTTTTAGAGAATCGTGTTAATGGACCTTAACATATATTAAATCTTTCTTTAAAGATTTGAAGCTCTGTATTAGACAGGCTTTATCAGCTTGTACTTCAAAATTATTTATCTTTTGTTCCACCCATCACGAATAGGCAAAAGATAATAATTGACTAAAAAGTTTTTTTTTCTTTGAGTATTGAATTACAACGTTCGTGTATGATTTCGTTGCGTGTTTCAGCAACTAAATATATAGTAAAACCAAAACGAACCCGAGGGAAAAATTCCGAAGAATTTTCCAAGTAGGCGAGGTACGAGCAATGGAATTATTACACGTTGTTGTGCTTTCGTTATTTTTTTATTTCAAAAACGGCTTTCCCAATTTCAGAATTCAATAGTCTTCAATTTAATTTTTCTACTGAAATCGACGGTTAATTAAGCATCCTATCCATACTGCCAACTAATTAATATTTTAAGGCTTCTCAAGGAAATAAAGGTATTTCTTTGTCTTTTTTTCATGAAATTAATCATTGGAACATTTTCTCAAATTATATTCTACTTGGATTTTCCACATCTTCTTCGTTCCCATCATTTGGCATCAAGTCATGTAATTTGAATCCAAGAAGCTCTCAAACTGGTAATTTGAGTACGTTTTGAAAGGAATTTATAAAACTATGGCTTCTATCATGTTTCGGATGGCCACTTCGAGAATCAATGCCAGCACATAATATCACAATTGGTTTTCTTTTAAACCCTTATTGGAAATTAGTGATGCCTTCAGATTTCAAATTTTCGAAAGCACTCTTTTGGAAATTTGGGCAACCAAAGTAGTAGTTGAATTGAGAAGTGGTATTTCAACGAATCATTGAAAGGTAAATCTTCTCCATATGATTTAATAGCAAATCTATAGAGTTTTCTTAATCTATTGTTAGATGGAATAACACTTTCTAATCGAATTTTATCCCGTTTTAAGATTCTTGAATTACTTGATAAAAAATTTCTATTTCTTTATCTTTTGCTTTTTCTATTTCATTTCCTAATTATTATACTCAAAAGGCAATCAAAATTCCAATTACCACAACGAATTAATTTCTCCAATGCATATTAAAACTTTCCAGTTTTATTTTCCATTAGTAGTTTGTCTAATTTTTCGAAAATTTTTATCATGATTAAGCGGTTTGTTCATAATGAAGCACAACGGTTTTGTATAAGAATGTAGGGCGGAAAAAAAAAGGCGGACTATCATGTGGGCGGTTGGACACAAGTCGAATTTTAAATTTTTTTTTATTATCTTTTTTTTTGTACAATAAGGCCAAATTTAAAAAATTTTGGCGACCTTGCAAAAAATGCTACTGCTATTGGTAAGCTCTTAATTGCCCTATATTTTTATACTTTGTGTGTGCAAAGTATTTTTCGGCGCTAAATTAAGTGAAATATATTCATGCCAACCCTGAACCAGCTATCGCTTCCAATTATACTGCTTGAGTTTTCATATTCGAAACCGTATAAATGTTCCATATAGAGTAGTAACTATATTCTAAATTCTGTAACATCTTTACTCGAAACTTTTTATTTCGTATTTAGTTTTTGTTTACAATTGACTTTCGTTTCTAATTTTTTAATAAGAGTATTTTTTGGTTGTCAATCATTTTTGTTCCCCATTTTATCAAAAACTCTGTAATTTTTCGTTTCAGTTTTTAATATTCGGTATCCAGAACGATTATTTGCTGGGGCCCCCCCCGTTAAATGTATTTAAATCTCTCATTCTCGATATTTGAAGTTATTCATTTTCACGAGATAATTGGTATGCGTTTTTCGCCTATAGTATTTCAGCATTTTTTTTATAATTTGATTCTGTTTTTATTTCGCCTATTATAATTATCATATTCATTATTTAAAACGTTAACGATTTCCATTTTCTAATTTAGCAGGCATATCACTTCTTTTATTTTTTAATTAAGGATGTTTGTAAAGGTGCCCAAATTTTTGCAAACGTATTTGTATATGAAAGTTGCGTGATAAATAAGCACAGATTTTCGGTTTAAAACTGGACCTTAAAAATAAGAAAAGCCAATGAATTAAGCACTTTGCCAGCAATTTTTTATATACGGGTGTGCCCCAGTTTTTGTTATTCATATTGGACTGTCACTCCTTTTTTTTCAAATTTTCAATTGTTTCTTTTATCCCCCGATTCGTTAAAATCATTTTCTCTTATCAGTATAATTCAGTTTCGGTAAAGTTCAATACGTATCGGAATTGAAGTCAATTCATTCATTTATGCAAGACTTTCTAAACCATTTAATTCCGCCAACCCATTCTGGGATTGTTTTAATTTCATTATATCCAATGATCAGTCTTTTAGTTTCGGAAACTCTAAAAATTACCTTTTTAGAAATTCTTCAGTTTATTAGAATGAATATTTAAGTACTCAAGATTTTTCAATCTAAAAGTCCGTTTGGGAAGTTTAGTCAAATTCTCAGTAATTGGATTAAAACTTCTTTTTGGTTCAGATAATTTCCTTCATAACCTAATTTTAGATTGTTTTTTAAATCTTTAACTTTGAGTTTTCTGCACAAATTAAATCTCGCAATTGATCTCTGTATTTATAATCAATTTCTCTCAAGTTGCTAATTAGTTCCAACAAACGTAATTAAATTTATTAATTTTTTTTCTCCGTAACAATTATATTGCTCAAAGTAAAGTCGCTGAAACTTTTTTTCCAATACCAGCTCCAGCGAAAAATTAGTTTTATATATCATATGCATTACGTTTTTCACATTATTTTTCGTGAGAGGGTAGGATAGTGGTTTAAAAATATGTATTCAGCTGATCCATTTTTGGTTGCTTATGATAGGCAGTATTTTAATTATTGTATAGATGATATAGAAAGAATAAAAATAAATTACTTGTCGTAAACAGTTTTGGTTCGGTGGAGGGACTTTTCTATTCCGAAAACTATTATGAAACTTTTGATTTTTTTTCAACAAAAGGTTACATTTTCATTAGCAAAATAAATTTTCACTTTCCAACGTCCCCAATTTAAATAGTACAAAGTATGATAAAGAACGTAAAACAAATATTAAAGTCCATTCAATAATTTGTCGGGTATTGACTTTAGAGTTTTTAAGTAGAAAACTTGTTAATCTTAAAATGAATTAAATTCCCAAATAACCAAAGTTAGTATAGCTCAATTCCCCAACATCCCATAATGAAGAATATGAAAATTCCAAAAGAAAGACTATAATTACTAATAAATTATTGGGATTCTGATGTTCATTCAAATTGGTGCACAATAGTAAAGAACATATGTTCTATATACTGCTAATTTAGATATATATAAATATATGTTACTGATATATCTTTTATATAAATTCTAGTATCGAGAGGATATTTTTATTTTCTTAAATGTAGTTAGTGGCAACATGGTGTTATTCAGTAGTCTTTTGAGAACATTGCCCTAGTAAAACTGAATTTGTCTTAAATTCTACTCCAGCCTCTAATAAGTGAGTTGCAAAGCTATGACGCAGCATATGAGGCGTTACGGGAATTTTAATGCCTGCTTTTGGCCGCTGCAGTTTAATATATTTTTCCATGCTTTTTGTCCGTGAATATTGTTTTCCGTTAAACCTTCAACGATGTACTTTCTGGTTTGTATGTTTATAATATCTCTTAGATCCTTCAAATTACATGAATGTGAAGTAGGGTTTTGTAGCGATCCTTATTGCCCTTTGCGGCCTCAATCCGTATTATCATTCTTTTCCTATCATATCAGTAATTTTAAAATTACGAGTTCATTGGCGTCTAATTCCCGTAAGAATATAAAAGACTTACAATACATTTGTGTTTTTAATTATTGGTAGTGCAATTAATTGAGCATAACATCTTCTTTGAAGTTACTTTTTGGAATTTTTTTTTCTTTTCTTAGGTCTTTCTACCTCATTTTTAAAACCGATTAGGCATACCAAGTACAGATTCATAGTAAAACTTAATTACTGTTAATTGCAGAATTGATGTAAGCATTAGACTTGTCTTCTTTGAACTTAGTTCAATACTATAGGTTTCCTAACATCACTTTCATTAATTGAAACTAATTCTTTTAGTGTGGTACATGATTGATGAAGTGTCAAGAAGTAACATATGCTTTTTACCGTATTATTGGAGCATATTTTCTCATTTCTAACTTATCTAATGCTGTATAAGGAACCAAATTGCGGTAAGTAGCTGGTAATGTTTTTTTTCTAAACCAAGTAGTATCAATGGCTTTGTTTTGTTCCTTGATGTTGCATTTTTCAAAAAGTAATTGCAGTTTACCAAACAACGCCATTAAGACCTCGAAAATTTTGTTCAAAATTTTTTTGCGTAATTCAAGATGTAAGCATAAGTAAACGCATTTACTCCATTTCACTTCTCGGTAAGTTTTGTTTACTAGTGCTGATGAACTTTGTCAGTGTGAATGAAGTCCTAATATAACGTTTTTTCGTTTTAATTAAAAGATGGCTTTAAAGTTAATACTCCTTTCCTTTCTCCATAATCTTTTTTTAAGGCATCTAATTGATATAAATGATCTTAGTCGTATCTTAATCGAATAATTGTTCGCATAAGCAATTCACCTTAAGTATTAATTTCCGATGAGATTACAGCCGGATGTTTGTATTGTCAAAGCAAATTATCGGGGAGGAAACCGAATAAAAAATATTGTAACCTACACTGTAAGGGTTGCGTACCAATATCCAAAAAGCTTTAAGAAGCAACCGACGTTTTTATAACAAAGTAGGACAACAACTTAAGTTGAATCGTTAAAATATTAAAAACAATACAACAAGGGAGGTAATAACCGTAAGAGAAACTGTACTACTAAAAAAGGCTTCGACCCTATTTTTACACATTACTGGAAACCAAAAGGCGAAGGTACCTATTTGTGATTGAATACGGATTCTAAAATAAAAGAGGGTTCAAAACAATAAGTATGTTTCTGGTTACTTTTGGGCAAGAATTATATGAGTACTACAAAAGCGATATAGCCACACGATAAGCTGCGCTTTTTAGCCTTTAAATAAAAAGCCTAACTCCGGCTTCTCACAAACTGATTTTTGAGCTTGGGTAAGGCCAAGACTTACAGACCCTTAAACCTGATGGAAAAGTTGAATAGTTCAGTTTTTTTTTTATTATGGTTGAAGCAAACCATAAATTGCCTATTTAAATCGGCAACAACTTAGCACTATTGAAGTTTTTTTCAATAGGAAAACGAGATCTAGGAATACCAAAAAATCACATACCCTATAATTTTCAGCTAGTTCAAGTTTCCTAACAAAATCTGTGCAGATTTTCTAGCTACCCTCACTGGGTTCGGTTTTTATTGCTAAATTGACGCCTTAACCATGAGCAAATTTCAAGATAAATCTCAAAACTGTCCTTATTTCCCATTTTGTTTAATGTAAGGAATGGTCAAAAAACTAGTGGCAGCTTGGGCTTTTCTTCTAATTAAAAATAACCCTTGAAGAACAATCGTACCATACGACCATTCTTGAAAAACCTAAAGCAAAAGATTTTCTATGTATACGCCAGGTAGATGTGACCTTGCTGCAAGAACAGATGCAATGCTACCACAGATAGCGCTTAAAAGGGATGACCTTGAGTTGTACTGGGGCAATTGTGCATCAACTCTTTACTATGTGGACGGAACAGGCCTGTATTTACTATTTTACAGGACTAGAGGAAGGCGAGCAAAAAGTAGTAGAGTTTTATTACCGATGATGTTTTTTTTACCGATGTGCCGGCTTACGTAAGGTCTACACCCTCAAAACTGATTATCTTTAAAGCGACTGGGTACGGTTGTGTATGCCTAAACAAATTCGATGCGAGGAACTCCTTTTAAAAAGTCGCACCAACTAGGAGGTTTTGAGATAGGTTGTTCAATTGCAGAGGCCTTCATCAAAAATTTTACCAGATAGAACGTCTTAAAGTCGACCAACGAGGAGCGCTATTTGCGATTGTTAGCAAAACGCCCAGGGACCCTTATGCCATTGGCGGTGCCGCAATATTTAATTGGCCTTCCTATTTGGGATTAACACCCAGTAGGTCTTTCAAAAGACTCGAAGCGCTTAGGGAAGGGGATAGTCGCGTTTTCGGAGCAGTTGGGGTAGTGCAGGCTAAAACAGTACTGTTCCAATTAGTACAAGCATTAGTTTATTCGGGTTTTCTTAACAAATTTTATTATTAACTGTTTAATGAGATTCCTAGATATAAATTCCTTAACTTTGAACTTTATTAATCTTAAAGAAACGTTAGGCCATGCCTTATATTAGAAATGGATACCCTTAAATTTTGTTGTTCAACGTGCACCAATCTCAAAGAGTACTGCAACAGAACGTTTTTTTCCGAATACCGGGATGAGGAGTCTATGCTATGATGCTCGACTCGCCGGTTAAAGATTTTTCAGATAAGGACTGATTCCTTATTTTAAGAGAGACGAAACTCCTTGGCGCACTTAAGGATGGGGATAATTATCGTACATCCACAAGTTAAGCAAATAATGAAAGCAGGGGGTGAAATGGGACTTTTTAGCAAGGTCCGTTTCTTATGAGCTGCGTGTATGCAAATGCCCTTCCATGGTGGTACATGCTTCTGCTTTTATTCAGCGAGCGCCAATAACCAGCCTACGGGCTTATATGGACTTACGTGGCGCAGCAGAATTTGATTGTACGATTTTTGGGGCAATCAATTCCTCAAGATACCTATTGTCCAAAAATTGAAGGCCGGCCAATGGGGGGCGAGGTACCATGTGCTCACCGAGGCCACAGGCGAAGCTCCCTTTCAAGACATCGTGACAACCGCCGGCCTGATTGGTGATGGTAGTAAAATAAACGGAAAAAAAATATTCATCTCCGGAGGGGGATTATAAGGATGCGAAAATGATGGTGCATCTAGGTATTAGCACGTATCAAGGAGCTCTGCCAGGAACCAAGGGAATTTCACTCTTTTGTTGGTACCGAAAAAACGACTCGAATAAAGTGGGGTAATTTAGAAAAACGACGTTTACCACGGTAGGCGATTTTTTCAAAAAATGGGTCAAAGAGGCTACTGCAATAACATCTATTTTTTGGAGATAAAGACAAACTTGTACCGGTGGATTGGTGGGTGACCTCATAAATGCATAAGGCTATATGTTCCTGATGATGAGGTGCACGAATCGCTGATAGTTCGGGGTGCTGCTGGCATTTGCTACAGTGCCTTACCATGCCTCTGAATTATTGCCAAAGAAAGACCCCAGGGAGGGGCTGCAAACGCACAGGAAAAAAAGGACGCTCCCAAGAAAAACCTTATTCATGCAATCACCAGATGTACGCAGAATGCTTCTATTACAAAAGTTATTACAGAAGGATCCTTAGTTTAGTGTTTTTGACCTCGCGGGGTACACAAAGATCTTCTCGGATCGCTTCCAGATGTGAAGTAGAGCCAATTATTAAAAATCTACTGCTAGAAATATTGACTCCAAGTGGTAAAGACGTATCCTGCTGGAAATGGGCATCACTTCTGTGAATAATGGAGTGCAAGTGCTAGAGGTTATGCGTTTTCTGTTCAGATTATATTTTTTAGCCAGTTTACTTACGCGATATCCGAATCTCAGCTATATTATGAAGGTACTACGGTATACAGTCCAAGATACTTCTGGGAAGGAAAATCACCATCGGAAATTGGAACAGCATTTGCAATTACTCTCTGAGGAAAATTCGGATTCTATTAAAGAAAAGTATTGGCACACGAGTCGCTGAAACCATGGCCAAAAATTAGGTTAGCAAACTAGAAACTAACGCAAAAAAGTGCTACATCGCTGAATGGGTTACGCCATTTGAAAGGCGGATTACCAACGGTTTATTGGCGGTGCCACGCCTTTTATTGGAATTTTTCAGTACCATTATTATGGCATGGCAAATGGTTAGATATTTGGGCATGGAAGCACAAAAAGCAATGTTCTGAGGATACTATTTAGTGCTGAATTCTAACGAAAACCAAAATTCCACCGCCATGCATTTTTATTCTTAAATTTACGACTCCCTAAAACAACGGGGCTTGCCCGAAATTAACTGATGGGACAAGCAAGCACTAACACTGAAATACAGAAAAAGCAAGTATTTGCTTAAATTAGGGAGTGAGGAGTCAGTGGCCAAGAAAAAAGATACAGGATCTAAAAACCCAACAATTAAAATGAGCATAAAATCAAAATTCGACCTAAAGGTAAGTAGCCATCGTTACTGGTCCAGTAAGGGGATAGGGGCTTTCCATAGCCACAGGGGTCTTGCCGAGAGCGGGCCAGAGTAGATGATCAGTAGCCGTAACAAGAGGCTGTAGAGGCCGTGGCAAGGGAGTTCACAGAAGCTGGTTTAGGAGGCTATAGGTATTGTGTCATATTGGGGACACTGCCCAAAGAGAACAACTGTTAAGCAAAACAATCGAAAGGCCTATGGCGAATAGATATCTTGGTGAATAATGCAGCCATTAAATCCGTTTTACGGACCCTAGAAGCGGCAGATGAGGAAAGTATCGATAAAATCATGGGTGTTAACGTCAAGCACCATGGGGATCCTTTCTAATTTAGCACAGCATATATGAAGCAACGGCGCGGTAGCATTTCCTCAATATAGCATCGGTAGAGGGCATTCACCCCGGATTTCGATTTTAGGGCTTTATAGGTATGACGAAATCTGCCCTTGATCATGCTCACAAAAAAACAAGCCAAAGAATGGGGCAAATACGGCATCGTTCTAATGTGGTTTGCCCTGGATTGATTAAACAAATTTTAGCGAAAGTCCTCTGGTCCGATGAAAAAGTGGCCGCACAAATTCCAGGCGTATTCCTTTAAAAAGAGTGCAGAACGGATGAAATGGCCCCCGGAATGTAATGTTATTGGCGTCTGATGCAGGTCCTAGTTATGACAGGGGGGCTTGTATGCAGCAAGATGGGGTTATTTAATTTCAGGCTAATATTAACGGAACTATGATTTTGACTACAGCGATACTCGATAGCACTTTCAAAAAAAATTGAAGATTTATGAAAACCTACGTGCTCCCCCATTTGAAAAAGAGGTAGCAGAATTCCATCAAAATCGAAAATTAATTGGAAAACCCTTGGCCCTGGAATGAATCCTTTTTAAAAAAAGGTAAAGATGCGGACTTTGGATGTTTTACCGGCTTTCGTACGGCGCACTGAGGCCCGGGATTTAGTAATTTGGATTTGCTCCTTTAGCAGAAATTCATGGGGCATCCTTTTGTTCTTCAGAAATTCTTTAATGTGTTAGCGCTCCCGATAAGGAAAATATGGAGGTGTTCGCCAAATATGGTACGCCGGAGCAACAAGAAAAATGGGCTAAAACCTTTAATGAATGGGAGAAGAATTCGCTCGGCTTTTTTAATTGGAACAGAGCCTGAAGGTGGCTTCTTCTGATTGCCACGACATCGAAAACGCTATTAGTGCCGACGGAAATGACTTATCATCAATGGTCGCAAATGGGTGGTTCCTTGGTGCCATGGAATCCAAGTGTAAAATTGCCATTGTGTGGGAAAAGACCAATTTTTTGATGCAACCACGTCATGTCACAACAGAGTATTGATTTTAGTACCCATGGGATACCCCAGCTTAAAATAGGGAAAGAGCGTGAGTGTTTTTGGCTATTCACGATGCTCCAGAAGGTCATGCTGAAATTATTTCTGACCCAATGGTTTCGCTACCCAAATCTAATTTACTATTGGGTGAGGGTAGAGGTTTTTGAAATAGGCACAGGGCCGCTATAGGGCCGGTCGTATTTCTCATTGCTGCGCCTTGATCGGGATGGCAAACGCTCTTAGAATTTATGTACTGAACGCACCGTACGCGCAAACCTCTTTGGTAGACCTTAGGACAGCTTTAGTAGTATACGAAGGATATTGCCCTTTCGGCTTGTGAGATAGAACAAAACACGTTTGTTGGTGTATCGCAGCGGATAAGATGATAAAGTTAGGAACAAGGGAGGCGAAAGACCTCCATTGCCATTAAAAATAGTTACGCCCAATGGCCCTAAGGGGTTATCGATAGAGCATTTAAATTTTAGGAGGAAAAGGCGTTGGCAGTTGATAACCCTTGGGCGCAACTTCTATGCCGCGGCACGAACACTGCGCTTGGCGATTGGCCCTGATAGGGTATATGGTTTCAGCTTGGGAAAACACGATAAAAAGTATGTAAACCCGATGCACATTGGGCTAGCGAAGAAAATTTAAAAACGAGTTGCGAGTAGGCGAGGAGTTTACATGAAGGGAGGCTCCAAAGCTTTTTCTTGCGAGAACACACCTAACTAACACAGTTGAATTGCCAGACTTTGATAGTGAAGCCATTCACCAATGGGCTATTTCAACCTCACCTACCTTTGGCTTTCAAATTAGAGAACAAGGAAATACGTATGCGTAGGGGCCACCTTTTATGCTGCGCCCAACGCGGGCATGATTATATGGGGCGCGAATTTAGGTGCTACAGCAATTAAATCCTATTATGATAAAGAGTTCCTAAAGTATATGTTTTTAAACGAGGACCCTCAAATTATTGGAGCTCCGTTTTTATCATGGAAAAGGTGAATGGGGGATTCCTAACAGCTGCATCCGGCCTTTCGTAAAAAACGTTTTGCCGCTGAAGAATTTTAAAACCATTTTCGGAAAAACTTGGGTAGCTGCCTTGTAGAATTTCACAAATATTGATTATAAAAAACCGGCAGGGCTTTCAGAAACTGGGGGACGCCCCGAAGGATATGTAGCAGCGTTCAAGTACTTAATTGGTGTAAAGCATTAACCTCGCCGCGGCTACCGATGAGGTGCCAGCGGCACAAAAGGTGATGACGTGGGATGAGTTTGAACATTCAGCCTAAAAAAAATATGGATCATAGCCTTTATCCACCAATGATTTTTAAAATATTGATAATGTGGTTTTTTGAAAGAATGACCCGTTGGGAGAAGATTCTTCAGCTGTTTTAGACTGGAGAAAAATGTAGTACACTGGGGAATCCTATGATTGGATTTTGGGAACCTTCATTAGGCTATTGGGACCACCCGCAGAGGGATCCTGGACGTTTATGAAACCAAAGGGCCTTTTGCCCTTTCCCCAACCCTTGATTGAATGGGGCAAATCCCCTCCCGAAACCGAAAATAGATACAACAAAGATATGCCTTAAAAAAGTGGAAAAGAAACAAATATTTAGAATTTCATTCTCCCACCTTTTCTATTTGTCTAACTGGTATTCTTTTTTTAAGATTGCCAAGGTTGCAAATTTGCTCAGGGGCAGAATTTTTATAACGTTAACAAAACACGGGCCTTTTTAACTAGTTTGGCATTCCCAAAAAATTTTCTTGCGGAAATTTTTTAAAAACCAAAAGGGCTTTTTCTGCCTTTTATTGTCTGGTAAACCACCGCATTGGGGCAGGGGCCCCATTCAAAGGGGGGGAAAAAAAAATGTTCCCCAAATTAAAGATTTTTAAAATTTATTTTTACTTAAAAAAAACATGGGAAATAAGCAACACTATTTTAAAAAATAAATTCCCGGGCAGTATCAGATTGGCAAATAGCATCTCTCTC
>Ga0163217_1082316_pt1 | contig 16528 bp, 13 predicted proteins | sample SynspAceP_FD_185933 | JGI IMG/M metagenome (GOLD analysis project Ga0163217, IMG submission 185933) | Saline lake microbial communities from Ace Lake in Antarctica - Synechococcus sp. Ace-P (PacBio error correction) | ecosystem: Environmental > Aquatic > Non-marine Saline and Alkaline > Saline ... | reverse complement strand
GGGCAAGTTTTTCAAACTTTTTCTTTTCCAAAAAAACTCGAGATTTTCGTAATTTTAGCTATCCCCTTGATGATTATTGAGAGTAAGAAGAAGAATTTGCCATGTCTACTACCATTTTTCACAAGAAAAAATAAAAACACCCTCTATACGGAGGGCACTTTCGTCGTGGGGATTCGATATTACCGCTTATTAAGGTCAAATCTCTACTTGCTCGAAAATGAATATGTAGAAGGTTCTTTTAACAACACAAAATAGACAAAATTCGATTAAGATTTGACTTTTTACCTCGGATCATACCCTGAATGAAATTCTATCTGGATCAGATTCCGAATGATTAAAAATCATGAAAAAAGGACCAGAATTATTCTGTGTCCTTTTTTCATTTTAAAGCTTTCGCTTCAAGAAAAATCTGTCATCATGAATAGAGATGCCAAGTAAAGTAGTATTTTTCCTCCAGAGATTTCCGGTGACTTTTCGATTTGGGGTAGTTAAAATGTCTCGAGATTGCCTTATTCGGGCTGTGATTAAGCATTGACCAGAATCTACAGATTCTGGAAAGTGCACATTTATCATCTTCCTGTACCATGGATTAGCAGGAAAATTTCCCCGTAATTTATCTCACATGCATTTGATCGCGGCTATTTGTCATTCGATATTCCCGCGGCATAGCTGAGGAGTTTGCAGATAGCGCTCCGTAAAAATCGTATCGTAATATCTCAAGTTTGTTCACCGGAGCTACGGCATTGCCGTTTTGAAGACGTCGTTCCCTTTCATAAAAAAACCAGTGAGGACATTATATCCTCCATAGGGACCAACCCCAAATCCCACTCGGGAGGTCGTATTAAATGGAAGTTCTTGGCCAAGTATTTCCCACCTTCATCTTGATCGGACTGTTTCCAAAGCTCCAAGATCGCATAAGTAGCATTGCTTGAAATCTCGACCTTCGAGCCCCAGTTCCACGTTTATCAATACAGGCTACAATTTATTCCTTCTGCCACAAAGGTCTGATTTGCAAAATCACGGATTCCAGGACCAGGAATTTTCATCACATTTGTGATCCCGGACACCAAGACTGTTACATCAGCACCGGATATTTCTTGTTTGATCAAAATTCCTTCGGCTTGAACAGGGGTAGCCATTCAAGCGAAGTCCCATCGGGACTGTTTGGAAAAGTTAAAAAAACTTCCTTTTCTCCCAAAGCGATAGCAAGCTAAAGTTAGTATTCAGCGAGGCATTATCTTCTAAAAACTTTGACCTCCTTTCCCACTCGCTTCGTTGAGCGTTCACCATCACTGGCTTTGAGTTAGTTGGAAAAATTAGTCCATTTTGTAAAAACGGGTGATCCGGACTTCATATTGATCGTTATGAGTTCCCTTTCGAAGGAGTAAGCGATTTTTGCTTTTTCCATCCAATCCGATTACATTAGAAATTTGCGCTCCATCGGGGGATACTTCTGAGGAGATTTAAAATAGATTTTCTTGCCTTTTTCATTCTTAATGCCAACCATCTCAGTCACCTCCCAATTCCTGTTGGTAATCTGGGACGAATTCAGATTTCCATTCCAGAATTATTGATTGGTAAATATGCTTGTTAGCCATCTTGCCTCTGGAAGTTCGAATAAAAGTTTTCCCATCATTCAAATACGCAAGTCGTCATGTATCTAGGTCTACATAGGTCTTTGAAACTTTTCAGAAATGACCAATTTACTTTCCCCACTTGTTGCATTAAGCATGGTCAAATCCATCTGATTTTTGAAGACGATCATTCGAATAAAAGCAAGTTGATTCACATCTTTCGTCCAATTAGATTTCTTGGTAGCCGTTTAAATATTGATTCGTTTTCCAGAATCAATTTTTTGAATTGGAAGAAGCCAGATCCTCGTACACAGAATGCTCACATCGGAATTCTTTTCTCCAGCTTTTTGGTATTTGAATTTGTTAATCCTTTGGATAAAGCGACCCCCCAAAGCTGCCATATTGAATTTCAGGAACTTTCAGACTCATCAAAGCGGAGTATAAATGCAATCTTGCTCCCAAGGAAGACCATTTTTGAAAAGCCTGAGCCATTAGAAAAAATTCCTCTCGTTAAACCCAGTCCGCAGCACCATTTAATGATTTTGTTCCATTCCCCATCTTTCGTTGATTTGGCCGTCCAATTTATTTGTTGGCAATTCCACCATGTATAAGTTGTTGTCTTTCACAAAAAACCACTTTTCATTATCTGGAGAAGGGGGAGCATAGGAGATTTTCTCCACCTTATCAATTCCTGCTTTTGGCCAGTGGCCATATTCTACCACGGGTAGAAAAAATCCCTTTGGAAGAGACGTCGATAGGATCGATTCTAACAATGGTTGCCAACCAAGGCTTTTTGTGTCTCATCCATATTGAAGGGAATAAGCTAACTGAAATTCAAATCCAAAAGCTTTTCCCATCCAAGTAAGATTCAGCTATGCGCTCCTGGTTTGGCTAGATTTTCATTCTTCACCACCATAGGGATAGCCCATCTGATTTGATTCTGGGTTGGAATAATTATTGCCCTCTCTCATCAAGTTGATTGCCTCGGACGGTTTGTTGGCGAAAAAAGTGTGTTTTTCTTTAAACACATCTTCCATGGTTAACTTTTTTTGAGCTCCTTGCGCGGGATTACGAAGTTGATCCTACAAAAAGCCAAAAGGATGAGGCGCCAAAAAAGCGTCGATTTCATCTTTAATCATATTCTTAAAATTTTGGGTGAGATGCCTTAAAATTAAGGGGTTCAATAAATATAAGGAAGGCGTTTAAGTCTTTGAAAATCGTTAGGATAGAAGGGCCAAATCTTTTGGAAATCTTAGGACTTTCTTTCCCCTTTTCCGCAAAAAAATCGTGCTAATTCGCATACCCATTGGACTCCATATTGAAGAAAAGAATCGCCCTTTGACCGGTGGCTACACCGGAGAAACTGTTGATCTCACTTAAAAGTGCCGCGCACCGTAGTCGAAAAACCATGCGATTAGGGAAACGGTTAGATGTGTTCAAAATCCTGATTTATCCCGGAAATTTGGCATCATCTTCACCGGAGACCGGAGAGAAAGTAAATGTGGTCTCAACGATTTTAAGGCTTTACGATTTCAACCAGTGAAAAAATTAAGTTCGATGGCATTTTTAATATCCTCCACGCTCACCCGGTGAAGATGGAAAAGCTAGCCGGCTACTTCTTGATATGATTGGATTGCCTTATACTACTTGCGGACCAAACTCAACCTCGGCGATTTACTATGATATAAAGGCTATACTAAAGCTATTTTCGTAGACCGATTATCCCTGAGCTTCATTATCGCCAAGTCCGTTCCAACTTTTTTTGAAAAACTCAAGCGCAAATTATTTCCCGATTGAATCAGGAAACTGACTTTACCACTTTTTATCAAACGAATTTAAGGCGATGAAGCTCCATTAGGAATGAGCAAAGTAAAACTTGGGGAGAGTTAACCAGAGGCTTTAGAAAAGCTTTCGCAGAAGACACTCAAGTACTCGTCGAGAGGTTTGTATCAGGAGAGAATTTTCGTTTGGTGTTGTTTCGGGGAAAAGGAGAAATCACCGTTCTGGCCTGCGAACTGAAAATCGTAAGTAGCAAGGAGTTTTTCGATTTTGAAAAGCTAATACATTCCCGGCATGACGAGGAAATTTACGCCAGGCAGAATTGCAATACCGAGGAAGTTGGAGCGTGTAGGTCGGAATCTCACGCAGGTTTATTGAGAAAACTGGAAATATGCAAAGGCGCGGTCCGAATCGATTTATTTTCTTGCAAAAAAGGAAACCTGCTCAATTCTTACTTTTATTCGAAATCAACAACCGTCCTGCAGGACAGAAACTAGCTTAATTTTCCAACAAGTGAAGGCTATGGTAAAGATGTGAAGGAGTTTTACCCGAGTTGATTGAGGAAATGTTTCCGCAAAGCAAAGCGAGAAAGGCTAAATAGCTTAAGCTCAAATTTAAGATTCTTTTACCGCATAGTCAACAAAGTCTACCTAGTTTTGAAAATTAGGAAAGTTTGAATAAGGAGCGTGAAATTGCCTTTTTTCAGTTTTTGATTTCATACTTCTGACTTTAAAATCGGATGACTTTGATGAAAAAGTTGGAACATCCAATTCTATTTTCTTCAAATTAAGACCGGTGCATTCTTCCGTCGCTTCACAAAATTGTAAGCTATCGGACTGCCTCTCTAGCGAGATTTCGCGCATTTTCGCTTGAATACTTCCGGAGAGAATAGTTTCAAAGTCACATTCAGTTAATCCAGTAAACGGATGAGCAGATTACTTAGGAGTAAAATGGACTTGCTGCTGGGGGATGATTGATTAATACTAAACACCCAACTTGTTAGATGCAAGACTCCTAACGCGAAATACCGTATTTCAGTTTACCTTAATTTACACTTCTGCGGTAAAGATCCTGAGTTTCTGGACTCTACCGAAGCCATTCAGTTGTTGAATTCCAATTTGGACAAGACTTTTTGGCCCCTCCAGAAAATCGAATTTTTGAGTTAAAATATTTTTTCTCGAATATTCAATTTGGAGAAAAGGAGTCTCTGGCATAAAGCAGCATTTGCAAGAGTTACTAAAGGCAAAACTATTCCAATGTTTTTTCATTTTCCAAAAGTTTTAGGACTAAACCAAGTTTTCCCGGAGAGACTTGAAAGCTGAATTGATTTATATCCCCTCGACCCTTCAGGTAATTGTATTCAACTTTACTGCTGGTTTTTCGACACGCTTTCTTTCCTTTTACCGCGAAATGCCTCCACCAATTACTCCCACTTCCGTGCACCAAATCCTTTTAGTCAGCAAAATATAGGGTATTTCAATCCGTCCTGAGTTCCATTTCGAACACCAAAATTTTGATCAATCCTCCGAGTAGTATACCCGTTCCCAAAAATCATCACTCACTGCCGATTCGCATCTGCTTATCCCCTTCGACGAAGTTTTCTTTGGCTCGTCGATTAATTGGCCAGTAGCTTAGCTACTTCAAGCAGCCGTTGGCGGCTTTGCCCATCGATTTTTGGAAAGCGATTGTTATGAAATATTTTCTTTAAAAGTGGACTATGCCTTGAGCTTTTTTAGCTCAATTTAAGCACCCAAAAAACAAAATACAAGAAGGATTCTTCCGCATACGACCGTATTAATTAATTCAAAATACGGAAATTTATCTTCTTAGGTTAGGTTTTTAAAAAAAAGTTTTTTTTTTAAAAAGACTTTGACTAAAAATCAACCAAATTTAAAAAAAAGGTCACTTAAACCAACTTCTCGCTTCTGAGCTTGAACTTTAAATCCGCTTCTTGTTTTTTCTTGGTGAATCCCTTGCGGAACTTTGCGGTTTGAATCCCTTTTTCATAAAAAAAGCTCCTTGGAAAATTCAGGAGCTTAGATTTTAATATATCCGGCAAGACCGATTTTGATTTCGATTTCCACATAATCCAGTTTCTCCCAAGTGAAGAGGTCCACTTTCCAATACAATTTCATCTCTGTAAGGTGACAAAAGCTGTTTTGGGTCACCACTTCATTTACTCTTTCCATATGCCCATTAAGCTGCAGTCTCTTCATAGAAGGATTCGCAATTTCAGTTCGATTGCTCCGATTGCATAAGTTCGCATATCGAAGAGTTCCTCCACTTTTTTAGCTATTTCCCCATCGTGAAGATCTACTTTAGATGCCCATACGTATTCAAATAGATTCCCATCGGAGCGGACTCCCAATGGCGTATTGATACCTGAACTGTAAGATCTTCGTCTGCAACGCCCGCTTCAACCATATTTTTTAGCAATATGACGCGTAGCATTAAAGCTCCTGATCGAATCTACTTTAGATGGGTCTTTTCCAGAGAAAGGCCCCTCCACCATGTGCCCCTTTCCTTCCGTATGTAATCCACAATGATCTTTTCTACCAGGCAACGGTATCGCCATGCGCCCCCGATACAAAATTTCCCGGTTTAGGATTGATATGGGTATTTGATATCGTCTGTGAAAAGCTTTTGAAAGCTCAGGCTTTTAAGGTTGGCCTTGATGCGGGGAATCAAATCGAAATAATATCTGGATTTGATCTTAGCGAGCATGGTCGCTTCCTCATCAAAATTCATCGTGCTGAGTAGAAACCACAAATTGCTTCGGATTCGCTTGAGGCACATTGTTCGTCGCTGTATTCGAATGGTTACTTGGCTTTGGGAATCTCCGGTCTGAGGTAGGTTAATCTCCTTTATTTCTTCTCTCCGCATTACGCCAATTCCGAAGGATCAGTGCGAAGGCTCCAGTGCCAAAAGGATAAAGTTATCAGTCTCATTTGGTGGCATTAGGCCAAAACATCATCCCCTTGCATCTCCGGCTCCCTGCTTCTTCTGGATTTTGCACGATTCCAAACCCCTTGATTGATATCTGAAGATTGCTCATGAATCGCAGAAAGCCACTCCCACAAGAATTGCCTCGAAACAATGTAATTTCACTTTTGGTATATCCGATCGATGATCACGATCACGGGCAATTTTCTGGACGTCAAGGTAAATAATCTATTTCCTTCACCTGCTAAGAATACTTGGCCGTGGTTAACCAACGTTTCGCAAGCTACTTTGGGAAATTCAGGATTCACAAAGCAAAAAATTGTCAATCAGCGCGTCAGGAGATTGATTCTTGCGATTTTTGTCTGGATGCCTTCCAGAAACGGGACTCTGATGTAAATACAAATATGCCATAAACTGGAATTAGAAATGCTTGTTTTTTAAGAAAGCCCAAAAATACGGGAACTGGGGAAATAAAAAATTAAGATTACCGTTAATGTCTGGTACTTGCCTTTTCAAATTCAATCTTTTGTTGTCAAAAATGATCCCGGACGAAAAACCCAGTTATTCACTGTGTAATCGAGCGTAGTTTTGGCAAAAAAAAAGAAGAGCCTCTTGTGGAGACTCTCTTCTGAATTGAATTCTTTTATTGATTGAATTAAAAGGCCAGAGGAGTTTAATCTTCCGCCTGTGAACCGTTTTTCCTTGCCAAAGAAGCAGTAGGCGTAGCGGGAATTCAAAAGTGCAGCTTTAATCTGAGCAGGCAGTCGGCATTAGGATTGAGAGAAGCAATTAAAGCGGCAGCAGCTCCAGATACGGTGTGGAGTGCCTTGATGTCCCATTATTAACTTGCATACCTGATTTCCTTACGGTTTTAGCTCTTTTACCCTTCCACTGCTACTGGTACGCTTGACCAAATAACCCAGAACTGCGAGCTTCCAATATCTTATGTGTCGCACCAAATTAGAAGAAGCTTGATAATGCCCCGTGCTTGTGATCGATGCTACTGGCGATCCACATTTTCGACATCGTAGTTTGATGGATAGCCTTCGGCGTCACATCATGTTTGTCCCTGAATTAACCAGCTGCAGCTATAAAATAAAATCCCTGCAACATTGGCTCGATCTATCGCATCCTTAGCGCTTGAGAGTATCCTTTCTCCACCCCAGCTTATTATTGTTGCTACTATAATTAATACCATGTCTTTGTTTTCAAGTCAGTGAAGTAATCCACTGCCTTTTATTGCATTAGCTGAAGTGCCACCTTGGCTTCCCTAGAATTTCGTCCCATGAGTTTCACATTCCAAAACCACTTCCAGCGAACTCCTTTTCCGTTTCCTCTACCACCACCAATTAGTTCCAGCTACCGCTTGAGTCCTGTGGTCATCTTCCAAGTTCCGTTCAAAATAAGCTGCTCATTGTTTGCCCGCGAAGTCCAGCCCCATAACACCATCATTTCCACTTACCATTCCATTTTTCATCATTCAACTTCGATTTCCTGCGGATTTCACCTGGGTTGACGCCTTGCATTGGCAGCTAAGTCCTCGATTGCTCATAACCATATAGCCTTTCGGTCCAATTATACCAATATAGACAGTTTGCGCTTCCAGTTTTTATTATTAGCCCAAGCGTTGCAGCTGAACTTACCCGGAATTATTTCCCGCCCAGCTGACATTCCCAAAGGGAGTTGTTTGGTAAAAAATATGGATCGCTTCGAAGTTGCAAAATGCTGATAGATCCAGGTTTGGTTCGCGCCATTACTCCAACTTTCTGGCATTGTTTTCAATTTTTCGATTGCTGCCCATCGTCCCCAATTTGAATCTACCAGAATCAAGGTCTCCAGTATTTCCGCCTTTTCTTGGCATCGCCAAGCTCCATTCCTCCCAGTCTTAATCTCCTTCACGATGGTACCCTCCACCGCGGCCAAAATATCATTCGAGTAATTCTGATTTTAGTAGTCACCGTTTTCAGCTTAATCAAAAAGCTGACCTTTTGGTACAAAATTTTGCTCCAGCGCAGATACGGTCTGTTCAGATAAACCGGAATCGTTTTCCTATTTGACTTCAGCGCACAAGAAACTTTGCCAATCCAAGTAAGGCTGGGATTACTATAATGCGTTTGTAGGTTTTTTCATAAATATATTGCGTTGATTTTTTTTTGAAATTTATACTTTTTATTCAAAAAAAATCCACCAAAATCATCTTTTTTGGCCAAAATAAATTTATTTCTTATCAAGAACCCCATTTCAAAAAATCTTCATTTTTTATGTCTCTTTTTAAAAACATTATAGGTTCAAAAAACTTTCTTATTATTTCATTTTCTGTATTATTTACTGGATTCATGCCCATTAAATAGAAAGTTTTATGAATAATTATTAAATAATTTCCCTCAACAAACAAAACCAAATTAAATTTGGTGTTGTTTAGATTTATGCATCTTAAATAAAGTGTGTTATAGTTCAGCTTTATTTGGAATTTTTTTTTTTCAAGGAAAACTATTCTTTTTGCCATTCCTAAAAGCTGACTATGCTAACTTAAAACACTGATCAAACTTTTACCAACCGCTATTGAGTCGGTTCTTAAAATTTACCTATCAATTGCCATTAATTTTGCATGCTAGCTTTTTCCTGTAAAAAACCTCAAAAATCCCACTTCTCAAACTGAAAAAATAACAAGCCAAATAACCTCGGATTTTGTGTCAAGGCTTTTTAAGGAATGGAGAAGCTTTTGAAACTCCGTCCATTAGTAGAGGAGCACCAGATTACACCAAGGCTACTTTTCAAGAAAAAACGTTGGCCTGAATTTCAAAAGCTAAACCAGCAACTTTTTTAGATCTAGATACTGCCGGTTGTCAATACCTGAGGCAGGTAGACCCCGAATGTTCTGGGCAGAAATGAATGGTTTGATTTCAATTCATCGGATTTCTGAAACCCTGGGAACGTGAATCCCGCCTATTACACCTTCGCTTTGGACTGAGGCGAAGTTTGATGTCCCGGCTCATGAAGGGCCGACACACCATGGCTATTTTGCGGCTTTGCGGCAATACAGCTTTCCTCTGACTGCTGAAAGGACGAACCCAATTTCTACAATGGAGCTTCAGTCCATCCCTGGCGCTAAATTAAACAAGCGGAATCGAACTTAAACCGGTTAACGCCAAGGACTTTGGGCAGCCGGAATCCAACTATAGCCAAATTCAAGCGGAAGAAACTGAAACCATTTTTAGATTTTGGAAGGAAATCCAGGAAGATGCTGAGCTTCGTGGACAGCTGTTCAAAAAAAGCCATCTTAGGCTACCGAAAGATTCGTGGGTTGGCTCGAAAAGGAAGCTCCTTCAAAAACAGGAGGTGGAATAGAAAGGAGAATTATACGTGGGTATTCTCCAGAATGTTCACTTTGGTTCCGCTTACCTGGGGAAGAGTGAGGTAATGATTCTCAAGCTCGGAATTGGCTAGAGCTTTTTGGTCGTCGCTGAAACTGGAGGAGCATTCGAAATCGGGATCTCCCAGAGCTAACTGAAGCAAATACAGCTGAGGATTTTGAAAATTCTTACAGAAAAATCGGCTCAATACGCTGATCAGGTTTTTCTCGAGACAAAGAAATCGTAACCGTAAAAGATTATTTCGAAACCCGGCATTACCGAGCCCATCGAGGCCACATTTATACCAAAGGAAACAAACCGGAATTTCTTCACTATCGGTATTGCCATATCGATTCCGCTTCCCCTTTGGTATTCCCATTTCTACCACTGGTTTTGAATTTGGCAAGAATGGGACAATTGAAGCCGCATACGAGTGAGATTCGAAAGGAACCTTTACTTTATAACATCTGGGGACTCTAGAAATGAAGGAAACAGCAAACGGGCAGCTGAGAGGATCTTCATGGAATGGCCCGGACTTTATGAAGATCTCCAAGAGCTCGAAGAGCTCGTTTACATCATGATTGCGCAGCGAGCTGCTAGAGGACTGGGTTCGCTCTACGCCCAAGCAAATGAAAAATTGGACAATTGGTTGAAGCAGGGGGGAATTTCATTTCCAATTATACACCAAGAGGTTGGATTGAAAACAGAAAAGAACTGCCTTTCTTTTGAGACAACACTTATATATGCGCCAACCCAGGCTATGGAAGTAGCTACATCACCGGAAAGTATTTATTGGAAAAGCGATGGCGGATTATGCTCGGATTCAAGGATTAAGAATTTTAAACTCAAGATTTCTTCGATTCAAATCAATGCCATTGGAGGTTTATTCAGTTTCATTGGACAACATTGGAAATGACGGGAGTTGGATCACAGCTGCAAAAAGTAAGGGAAGAAAATTATTATTTCAGACTTCTGATTTTCAAAATTCTGCTTTTTCACCAAACCTCCGTCACCTCATTCCATTGGCTTTAACCTTTTGTATTCAAAGTTCTCCTTTTTGCGTGGGCTCGATAAGCGTTTAGATTTTCCAGCAAGTTCATCGATTTCATCAGTAGCAAACTTCTTCAAAAGTTGCCGAAGGGCGCTTGGCTGCTGTTGGCGAATTTTTCCATTAGTTTTTGAAATGGCGATTTTCAGATTGCCTTTGGAGGACTATTCCCCCCAAGTTTAAAAATCACCAGAGCTCGGGCGTATCAGCGATATGACCAGAAGAAAAGCGCTCTTTTGCCTCGTCGGGATTTTGGTCGATGACAGCTTTATCATCGTTGTCCGTGACTAGATGCTTTTCCTCCGAAATACTTTTTCGGTAAAAACATCCTCAAAATTAACGTGACGGTATTTGACTTTTCTGCAAACTTCAGAAAACTTCCGGTCTAACACTTTTAGAACCACGGTCACCTTGGCTTTAAAGGACTGGATTTTGAGCAGAAATCTCAGCTTTTCTTAGCCACAAAACCTCCTCGACCAATAAAATATTTAGCTCGTGGGCCTTTTTAAAAAGATTAGGGATATAGGTGGTTCATTTTTTAAGTATCCAAGAGTTTAGAATCAAGACAATAGATTTTGGGAAAGCTGTACTTCATATTGAAATTCATTCATTCCGGTGCTCGATATTTTCAGTTTTGGCCTGCGTTCTAGACGCTGGACGATTAGTAGTAGATTGCCGCTTCCTTAAAAAAGTAGGATAGCACAGGAAATCGAAAAGGTTGATAAAGTTGAAAGAACGATAGTTAGAAACCTTCGAGGAGATTTCAAATTTCGTTCCCTCATTTCGAAAAATGACACCTCAAAAGGTTGACTTTACTACCTCCGGTAAATCTCTGCCAACTTCAAAAACTCTCTCGCAACACTTCACCAATAATGATGATTGCCGGAGGCTCGACTCGATATTTCTTAGGCTTTTTGAGAAATATCAGCAATGTAACCTGGCCGTGATCTGCTCCTCCCGGGTTTTGGTTCCACTTTGGATAATGGGCAATTTGGAAATTTTCCTACCAAGCTTTTTCAGATAAATAGCTACGATTCGGGAAGCTTTTTTTGTCCTCCATCAGGATCACTTACGGTCAGCAGTAACTATTGTGCCGCTAACAAGATCTGTTGGATAGATCCACCCCCTGAAGTCGTGCCAGTCACCACCCAAAAACTCTCCGCCACGCCCGCTTGGTCACCGGGAATCCCAGCGAAGGCCGGTTACAGCAATCGCCGAGGTAATTCCGAATCAATGTGTAGGGAATCCCAAAGGCCTCGATACTTCGATTTCCTCCGCCCTCCACGGCCAAGACAAAAGGGATCACCGCCTTTCAATGGACCACATGTCCATTGCTTTTTGGCCTAAGCTGCGCAAAAGCTGATTTTCGGTGTTCTTGCTGAGGTTTGGGAATTGCCCCCTACTCGTTTTTCCCACAAAAATTTCTTTAATCGCAGATTTAGGCGCATAGCTTCAATTAAAACCGGATCTTATCAAGATTCATTAAAGCACGAATCTGCTTTGGTTCAATGCAAAACGCCTTTTAAAAAGTAATCAGTTTCGATTCGGCCCGGACCCGCACCAACAGCGTTACTTTGGGAAATCAAATTTCTCATACGCTACCTCCTTCTTCCCGATAGTTTTCAAACAAACCGTAAATTTTCCAAATGGCCTGCTAGCATAGGCGCTTGCAAAGCTTCCGTAGGCTTCCTGCTGATTGATTTGATAAACTTTTTTCCGCCAAAAGCACCCTTCTAGCTTAATTTTTGCCTGAAAGCAACGAATGCTTTCACAATTGAGCAATGAATATTAGCGCGTAAACTATTTGTGCTGATATTCCTCGCTTAGCAAAAATGGCCTGGGCAAGAATTAATTCAAACCTGGCCATAATGATGCTTAAATACTATCAGCCCACCTGCCCTCAGCCAATGCTTTCTGGCCCAGTTCCAATTTCTCCAAAGCTTCAATAGTAAGTCGCCACCAAGTTCAATGACTTTACGCCGGCACCACTCGCCGACTTCCCACTGCAAACCTGGTACGCTTCCTCATGTCCCCAATCCACGAAAATTCCTTTGCGACCAACGTTGGAGGTATCGCAAAGCTCCTTCAGCAAATTCATAGAAATACATCTGTCCTTTGATGATCGTAATAGCTGGAGGAAATCCAGCCCATTAGAAAATTTTTGCTCGAAAATCATCCAACAACACCGCCAAAGCCTGTGGCCCACGACGACTTGGGAACTTTGTTCACTTTATCCCGCAAATCTTCCATTTCCATTCCCGGAGATTCCACCGCCAAGTTAGGAACTTGAAGTGCAGGAAACTCCGTTTATTTTCCAGCTTTCATGGACATACCTGAAAACGATTATGAAGCCATTTGTGGATGCCCGGCAGGCATTCATACATCCTTGAGATTTTATCACCAAATTCCTGATTTTCTCAGGTAATTTAGGATACTCATTAAGAATTACTTTTTTCTAAGTTCACGGCGGATCCCGGTCGAGCTTGCTATTTCCAAGATTAACAAGTATCAAGTACCTGGAACAAAGCGGTGATATCGCCCAAAGAGTTATATCCTTTTTTCTCCCAGCCAATCTTTTGAAGCTCCTGATAGAGAAATTAAGGAACCCAATGGCCGAAACATTCTCGGGATCAGGAAGTTTGCCGGAATCGTAAAATCGGATTTCATTTCATTCGCATTAGCGCTCTACCAAATCGGCCAATTTGCTCTCGCCTGATCAATGTTAAAAATCGCCCAAGTGTACTTTTACTTCCTATAGACACATAGCCGGCTTGTTTTTTGAGGGAAGCACATTTGTCAGCTTCCAAAGCTCAAAATCCAAACCTAACTCCTTATCCAAATTCTGTTTTTCTGGATTGGAAGAAGCTTTTGGCTTCGTTATTCCTCAGTTTGAATAGGATTAACTTGAAAATGGAAGGGCCTTTTTCTTCCTGCTTCGACTAAATTGAACAGTATCCAAGCCAAGTCTTTCACAAGATTTCATTCGGGCTTTTATTTCTTCCGAGCACGTCTCCATGTCGGTCAAAAATTCGAAGACAGCTTCGATAAATGGAATCAGCTGATCCACTTCCAGAAACTTATGAACCGGCAATCCGCATTGTCGGGGCTGCGATTCCCAAGCCTCCACCAAGGAGGACTTTGAAGCCGCGCCACTGTGTTGATCCATCGATTTCTTTAAGCTTCGGATGAATCCCCAAAATCATGGAGGTAACTCAATGCATTATCTTTCATCAGAAGATGAGAAAGCCATTTTGAACTTTTCTCCCCCATTTCCTGGGCAAACAGGATTTCTTCAAAAATACTTGAAAAGTCGCATCGCATAAGGCCGTTACATCAAAGCGCGTTCCTTTGGGTCTATTTCTGCCAATTCTGAAGCAGTACATTTCGTACCGTGTTCCCGGGCAGGCTTCGGCGAAAGGGTGACATCAATTCCCGCTCGAGCTCCGCCCAAAGTGCAGGCGTTCTGTCCAAACTCACGTAGTGAATCTGAATATCCTGGGGACGTGTGGTAATGTGTTAGACGAACCCGTGGAATACTCTTCAGAAACTTTTGAAATCCGTCGAAAGCTGGGCAGAGGTCACTCGTCCATAAGGGCAATTTGATTTCGGATCATTTGCCACGCCAGGTTGACCGTGTCCATAGACACCACGGGCTAGTCGGAGACTTCGGAATTTCTTCCTCGTCGAATTTTCCCTTCTTTGAAAAGCGCATCTTACGCTCAAATCCTGTTATATCCTTTTTCTACAATCGGTTTTCCCAATTTCGGTTCGAAAGCTTTGCATTAGTTTTAATTAGGTTTTTATTCCCGATAGGGAAAGTAGGTTTAATAGATTTCAGAATTACAGGAGAGTTTGAAGACCCCGAGCATTGAATTCATGACTTAGTGAATTTTGATTGTTGAAACATTGAAATTTGATTGAAGAAAATCTCTTTTTCTTTTCCTAATCTCTTTTCTCCTATTTTTCTTCGATAAATCCAACACTACGGTATCAAAACTGCTTTTCATCGATCAGAATAAAGCTTGCCGTTTGATTTGTTTAATATAGGGAATCGACATGAATCGCTTGCTCAGTTTGAAACTTCACCTTTCCGATATCATTTAGCTTCAAATTGATCCACTTCTTTCAAATCCTGAGAAACGGTGTGAATCGAGATTCAATTCTGATTCGACCTTAGCCAGAACTCGATTTACGGCCATGCTTGAAGTATGTATTTATCCCCCAACTTTCAATTGCTTTGTTATTGACTTGGGCAAATTGTAGCGGTTATTTGCTTTTCACTTCTCGCGGAACCGCTTCGGACTTACACCAGCATATTCTCACGGCTCAGGTAACTTTCATCTCCAAAGTGATAGTGATGAACTTACCTGCTGCTGCCTTCTTATATTCCTGATCGAAAAGCTGGATGCTTTTGATGTGAGTTTCGATTTCCGGATTGGTAAATAACAGTGCACTCGATTCGCCTACTTTGAGACTACCACCGTTAAAAGCTTTCCCTGCAAAATCCTTCTGGGAAAATCATTGAAAAGGCTCTGTTTCTCGGAAACCAATATTTGGAATAGGGAATCTTTGCTACACTATTTTCTCCAAATCATGCTGGCTTTCCAAAAAATCTCTAAATGATTCAAAAAGCGTATTTCCATATGTACCAAAGGACATTTTTCATCTGAAGCTTTGTAATATTTTTCACCTTTTCAATGCCGAGGACCGGAATAAAAGGTTGATCTGATCTCGCTGAAGTCACTTTTGGCAACTAAATTTACATCGAAATCTGTCTTGATTTTTTAAATAAATATCCTCCTTCATAAATTCACCAAAATCCATCTTGTTGATCGCGGACGACATATACATGAGAGATTTTCGAAAGCAGATTTGCAATAAAGAAATGCGATAAGTTCTGCTCTATTACTCCTTTACGGAGCATCAAATTAGATAAGGCAACCTTGTGAAGTAGAAGCTCCAGTCCCCCATGGTTTCGGGTGTATTCCACATGTCAGGGAGTATCTGCGAACAATTTGAAATTCGGTCTTGGTGGTATTGAAATAAAATATGACGCCACATCGATAGTGATGGCCTTGCTCTCGCTCGGCAAGGCAAGCCGTCGGTTTGCCAAGGAAAAAATTCCAAGTAATCGTAGCCACGTTGCTTTCGAACTTCGCCTCCATTGCCCTCAATACTTATCCGTAGTCAAAGAATTCGTATCGTACAAAGCAAGCGCCCGATCAGGGTACTTTTGCCCGATCATCGAACCGAAACCCGCAGTGGGCGATTTTTTATTCAATTTTTCTTTCCTTGTATTTTCCATTGCCTCAAATTTTCTTTTTGTTCAAAACGGTCAGGCCAGACCAAAGTTCCAAGCCGGTTTTACATAAAATATCCATTTTTTCTGTGGTCCTACCGGGCTTCCTTTCTAAGAAAGTAATTACAGGGTCCAACTACTTGATGCTCGGAGGAATTTAAATTTTTAGCTTTCCTCCACTTCTAGCCCTCACACTTTTTTCTTTAAAAAGTATTCCACTTTTTCTTTTCCGCACTCCCATAGCCGCTTTCGGGGATTTCGCTTTGTCGGTCTATTTCTTGCCTCCTCGCTCAGAAATCGTCGAATCCCACGAATTTCATCTTTTACTACATCATCTAAAGGAAATTGCCTCCGGGAAAGCCAACAGCGCGGGTAACAAAGGTTTCATTTGGTTTCACCAAAAAACAGTCCCGGGAAATCGAAAAAAAACCCACCTTTGGCTACTTTCAACCTTTCATCGGGGAAGGGGGGGGGGGGGACCTTCCCACGGAAAAAAAAAAGGGAAAAACCCAAAAATCCCCCCCTTTCTTCT
>Ga0163217_1028004_pt1 | contig 16528 bp, 12 predicted proteins | sample SynspAceP_FD_185933 | JGI IMG/M metagenome (GOLD analysis project Ga0163217, IMG submission 185933) | Saline lake microbial communities from Ace Lake in Antarctica - Synechococcus sp. Ace-P (PacBio error correction) | ecosystem: Environmental > Aquatic > Non-marine Saline and Alkaline > Saline ... | reverse complement strand
ATGGTTGGTTTATAGATAATGAAAATTGCCAAGCCAATGTTATTGCCGTGTTGGCGATAGTGAAAACCAGGAATCTTGTGAAAATAGACTTATGGACCAAGGATATGCCCGTGATGAAATAAATCTTTTTTCACCAAACTTTAGTTTCTTTGTTCGATACATTTTGAAGGCAACACGAGATGAAAAAATGACAAGCGACAATGAAGGATTTTTGCGATTATTTTGCTGAAAAATTGGAGTTAAAAACTAGTTGCTTTTAAACTGTTTGTCCTCTTGGGCTTGCATATTTGAATTTCCATTAAGTAATCTCATCGATTTATTCGACTAAGCACGGCAATAGGCAAATTTTTAGTATTGTATGGATAGTACCCCCTTGAACAGCTTTGTTTTTGTATATAATTGCCCATTCCGGCCGGGTAATGCATTGCTGGGTCAGTGCCATAAAATTTAAGTCCTAGCTCCTACGATTGTTAATTTATGAGCGATAACCTTTTGGTGTTTTTCTGAAAAATAAAAATGGAAAGAATTCAGACAAAATTCTTGGCTTGGAAAGGAATTTCTTCATTTGGATGAGGTTTAAGGAACGCGTATTCCAAATGAAATCATTAGGTAAGCACGCCTTTCAAAGGGTGTTATTCAAAAAAATGGGCGACTGTATAAGTTTCTTAATAAAGAAGTGATAAATACCATGAAGAATCAAGAAGCCTTAATAATTGGGGTATTTGGGAAAAATATACCAAAAAAACTTTCAGTGTAATTAGAGGCGGATCCTAACGTATTTCTTTAAAAAATTGGTGTTTAAATCATCAATATAACCTAACAATTCTTCTTGGCAATACCGCTAGTGAGGACGTAACAAAATAATTTGGGTGCTCTTCCCAGATCCTTCAGTAGTTTGTTTTATGTAGTCATTAACGTGATTCAATCGCTTTTTGGCCGCAATTTTATCGCTTTGGTGAAATCATGCAAAAATGGAATCTGGTTTTTCTCCCTCCATTCCAGAATCCAAATCTACTTTTGGGGTTCATGTCTTTAATATCGATCCAAAAACAAAAGGCACATACCAATTGCTGTCGCTCAATAAGTAGTCGGTAATATATTTTGGAAGGTTTTTTTTGTCTTTTTTGGGATACACGGGGGCATATCCATTCGGGTAAAATCTTACCAAAAACAATTTTTCGTTAATTTTTTAAAATGATTTTTATGAGCTGAGTCTTTCCGGGGCCGTCCAGATGTTTTTGGCCTAATCTTCCTTTGGGTAAGCATATTGATCAAGCAAGATTTTCCTACAAATTGGAACGCCCTATAAAAGCGTATTCGGCAAATTGATTTCTTTGGGCAATTATTACGTTGGAATTGCCTTCATGACAAAGTCGGCGACTTTATTATTCATTTTGATTGCGGATTAAAGTATTATTAGCTTGGACTTCCGATTTATAAAATTCGTTTCTCTAGCAAGCGTCAAGGAACGTTGTTGAATTCAGGGGATGTTCCATCATTGGTGCATGTCCGCCACTTATCGATCCAAAATAAAATCGGAATCGGCAGAAGGGCATGAAATTCTCGGCCCATTTGGAGGGGGTAACACTTTATCGTTTTTGCCCATATTATGCAATGCGGGTGTTCAAGCATGTGTGGTAAATCTTGACTATTGTGCCTAATGCACTTTTTTGCTGATAGATAATGTTTTACAATTTAATTCGGTTCATTTACGTTAGCAAAAACTTCGATCAACAATTTCTTTGGTGGGCTATTTCCGGATCGTAAAAACACATCTTGTGCTTTTTTCTTTATTAAATTCATAATCACACGCTTGGGTACGTCGCCCATAGCACTTTCGTATAGGCGAACTACCTGTTCATAACCAAGGCCTTAATCATTTTTGGATATAATTGGTGTGAAGGAAGACCAATTATGGCCCCCCATGGAATTACCTAAAAAGGAATTACACTCTAGTCCTTTGCTGCCTATAAAACCGATTCTTAGAAATTTTGGCAAAATCTTTACTTAGTCTTGAAGCAATGGCATATCATAAACGGAGTTCGGGTACAATGCCTTATAACCCTTAGGCGGGAATGAATCATAAACCCCATCGGAAATTACTTCAATTCGCATTGAGGCGTGCAATATTTATAATGGGTGTTTCCTCACCCATTTTTCAGTTTAGCGGTATTCCCCTCTTTAATTATCTGTTTTTCCATTAAGGATGGTTTCTGGTCTTAGTTGACAAATAGCATTTCATTGTTATACAAGTTAGCCAAGTTTTTGGAAAGGCAATCAATATGGACATTTTTATTTGTTAAAAGAATTTTTGTGGAATCCTCCCTAAGGTTTTTGAGTAGGCATTTTGAGTTGTCATTGTCGATAAAGTATGCATTTTATTACAAGTGGTTTTTGTGGGTAAATTGTGGTAATTAATTTCTATATATTTTGAGTTATTAAATTTAAAACCAGCTACTTAGTTGATAAATTTCATTGGAACATTGATGTTAAGGCCGATTCTAAAAGGAGGGTAATGCTTCCTGTTGGCGCTTAAAAATCAAGGATTGTCACCCGTAATTAATGAGTTTTGTTGTAAGCGTTCGGTTTTTCACCTTGTTAGAGTTGCTATCCCATGGCAGATGGAATTTGCTGATGGAGGAAAATGAACAGAAAAAAAGATTAGAAAAAAACAACGATTTCATAAGAAGATTTTCTGCAGGAGTAAAAGGTAGTGTAATTAGATGCACCAGTATGAGTTGTTGATCTCCAAAAAAATATAGTTAGATGTGCCAGGGAATGCTAAAGAAGTAGTGCTGAGTTTCTGCAATCAATATTATTGAGATCTGGGGATAAGGATAGTTATTGAAAAGGTATTGGAGGAAACGGCCGAGACTTTGCAAGTTTGGCCAAAGGAAGTTAATGGGAGACGACGATGATGACATATCATAATCCAGTATTGTTGAAAGAGTCCGTTGATGGACCTACTAATTAAAGCCGATTGAGTTTATGTGGAACGTGACTTTTGGAGGTGGTGGACATTCTAGGGGAGGATATTGAAAAAGGTTGGGGGAAGAGGAAGACGTTGCATTTGGATCAGGATGAAGATGCATTTGCAAATGTTATGATGATGGACGCTTTCAGTGATAAATGAAAACTTAGGTATGTAAGCAGTTTTTGAATGTTCTATGGAGTTAAAGAAAGTAGATGGATTGTTGGCCGATTTGAGTGTCATCGCATCATTTGATTAAGGCGGAAGAGGTTTTCAACTCGTTTTTTGATGCAGATCTAGATATGCGCATGAGCAAGAAAAAACAATTTCAGCTTTTTGACGTTGGTAAATGTTTCATGACTTTTGACGAGTTGAGATAGCGGTTCCTCTTTCGTATGTGACCTGAGGAATGGCCATGCAATGGCAAAGACCATAATAGAGCTAGGGAGGTTGATCCCATAAAGACACAGATCCAATTAAAAGAGTGTTGGGGCAATACCTTGCGCAAAGCATAGGGGAGCATCAAAAAAATTATTGGCTCAGAAATATCAAGCTATAAGATAGAAGTGAACCAGGAGATTCAGGTGAATAAACAGAGTTTTTGTTGCAGTGCCCGGAATTGATTGAAGAAGGGAGTAGGTTGAGTGTTATTTAGTTACATCCTTGGAGGACAGGCTTGTTAAAAAGGTTATTAGAGCAGGTTCAGTTTGGGAAGGGGAGCCGGAAAAAGGATTTTTATGGAATATAGAGTTCCGTTAAAAAGGTTGGAGGTTGGTGGTTCCCTTACAAGAGAAGAGATAAGGAGCTTATTAATAGAGCGAGAAAAAGCGCCAATTTGAGAATTGCAGAGCCAGCCTTAAATTTAAGCGGTTATGTGAAGAATTCCATCAAAGAGGTGTTTGTGGTGAGATAATATAGTGAATGATTTTTTAAGTGATGAGAAAAGGAATATTAGACATAGTAAAAGGAAAGGTTTTTGGTGAGTGGAGGCGCTCCAAAAAACTTGGCTGTTTTATTATTTAACATTTCTTTTTGGCAACAGTAATGATGCAGTTCCATTAGCGCGATGGAAAAGTTCATTAAAAATAGCCGCTCTTGATGAGGCAGGTTAGGAGTTAAGAAGTGAGGTTGTGGATGTTCGTTCGGATATTGCAGGAGTAAACGTGGAATCGACGGTGTGAGATCTTTGAGCAGGATGGCATTATTTCCTTGGAAACTCCTCCAAAAAATAAAAGTTAAAAAGAAAACAGAGGATAGTGGCGGTAAACTGAAAAAAACATATGACCAGATTGTACATTGTGGCAGGATTGCTATCTGTTGGCAATGGCCGTTTTGGTTAATTTGGTCAGTATACAAATGGTGGAAGGGATAAGTATCGGAAGCTTGCCGCATGGACGAACGGGAAAAAATGTTCACCAGTGCCACCAGAGAGTGGCAATCTCTATTCTGATGATGGGCAGTTTGCTGGCTCTTCGGTTTCTAGATAATACAATTTCGTTTTTGATGCGTGTAACTGTGGAAAAAAGATTTCGAAGAAATGTAAGGGCCTTGTCGGATTTCTTGCAAAATTGTTCGGTAGACAACCTCCCATTGTATCAGCAATGTTAGAAAGGCAAAAGTAATAAGAATTAGATATGCCTTGGTAGCCAGAAATTTGACTATTCGGATTATGTGCCCAGTAAGACCAATTGTCCACTATTTAAACCAAAGGTCCGTATAAGGAGGTTTGATCATTGAACAAAAATAGTTCGTGAGCACCCCTTAGGTAAAATCGCTTGAACGTTAGTGTGGGGTTATGAAAGCGTGATGAGGATGGATATTAACACTAGAGTTGGGCTTGAAGGGCCTATTGGTAATTATTTTAAGGGGGTTGAAGGTAAAAGGCTAAGGCAAAAAAAAGCAAAAGGACAGTGGAAGCCAATAGGTTGGGATTAATATTGTAGAGCCCAAGATGGTTTGATGTGTTTCTTACTATAGATATCAATATTACAGGATTATTGCCCATCATGGCTTTATGGGGCAATTGAAAAGTATTAATGCGGAACACCGGGTGTTTGTTGTTGTGTAATTGTTAATGGAACAAGGACAGGGAGGTCAAGGCTAATAGCTAACTTTGGGAAGAACTACGATGGTAAATATTACGAGCGGATTTAAATTATGCCATTGGAAGAATTCCACATGGCCGGGGTCTACTTTAAACTAATGTCATTGGTCGTGGCCTTGGAGGATAAAGTAATTTTGATACCAGTACTGTAATTGACAAAAACAGAAAAAGGCACATATAAGGTTTATAAAACAGGAGGTTAGGATTCTAACACGGAGGGTATGGTAAAATAACGGCGGCAAAGCATTTTGTAGTGTCTTTTCCAATACGCCTTCGCTAAAAATTATCATAATAACATAAGGACCAATCCGGAGAATTTGGAACCGTCTAATGAATATGAACCTTCAAGGGAATTGGGTTTGCCGGTAAAAGGAGAGGGAATCCCTGTAATACGCTATCCTGGGATAAGGGTTGGTCAGGAGTTTCTTTGGCGGTTGGATGTTCACATGGGATATGAGGTTTCCTTAACCCATTTACAGACCTAACGTTTTATAACGCATTGCAAATGATGGGGAGATGTAAGCCTAGGCTTATTTAAAAGAGGTTAAGGGATGGGATCAAAGGACCATTCTGAAATTGAAAAAGGATCATTAATCCTCTATCTGCTCAAGGAAAAACATGCACATAAAGTGCCAGCAATTGCTTAAAAGACGTTGTGGAGAAAAAGTATGGTACTGGACATGGGCTTTATTCGCCTAATTTTTTCCATGGCTGGGAAACAGGAAACCACACAGAAGAATTATGTTCCAGGATCCAGAAGTAATGAAGTAACATATCAACTTTTGCGGGCTACTTTTCCTGCGGACGATCCCAAATATTCTTGTATTGTGGTAATTCATGAAGCCCGATAGACTGTTGGTTACTTACGGTGCAGATGTGTCTGGGTCGTTTTTTAAATCGTTGTTCAAGAATTTATGCACAGTTCCCTTTGGTTAGATGAGGTAGATGTCCCATTGATGCAGAGACCAAGGGCTTGACGAAGATTTTCAAATATTTTGCCGCTTCCATAAAAATTTTTAAATGACTGCCTAATGATAGAGGGGTATGCAGCGGGAGGATGCAGTTTCTATTCTTGAAAACTTAGGATAGAGGAGAAGGTAAAGGGGAATGGAAAGGTCAAAAGCAATCTATTTGCCTAAAAGGGACTGTATCTGAAAAAGGTAAATAAAATAGTTTTGGTATATCATGAATAACGCTATAAGGGATATTGTATTGGGTTGCCTTCTACTGTAAGTGGTTCTACTTCCTATTATGTGTGAAACAATATTTTTTTCGATTCTAGAAATCGGAAGGGATGATGGTTTGTGGCTATAGGGAGTGTAGCAGACCGGTCATCTCTTTCATAGATAGGCCATTGCTGTTAGGGCTAATCTTATTGGTCGAAGAAACTTCATAAACAATGGGCAATGAAATCCAACCGTATGTTGAGGTGGGCGAGGTGGTCGCTGTTCGATATTGTTCTCTGGATTTAGCGCGATAATAGTTTGGCATCCAACTTTATGCAATCGCTTCAAGAATATTAAGACTCGTTGGGAGGTTACGGGACTCGTAAGACCAACGTAAGCAGTTCTGTCTATCAATTGTTTTAATAAAGCTGGTTTTAAAAGTGGGGTTGAATTCCACTATAAGGATAATGGATAGATGTGAAGGAATATTCACTACCCATACGACTCCTGGAGCCTTACAATCAACAATACTATGCAGTGATGAATCGATTGCGGTGTTGAGTATTGCTATGGATAGTTAAGTTCTCCACCGTATCCCATCAAAAAGAAACGTGAAGATTGGGTGTTTGAAGGTTGCTATTTTCACCCAATCTGTCCATGATCATTTAGATTATCAATAAAACTTTTGGCCGAGTACCGGGTTGGATGCAAGAAGGATGTTTGTTTGATAGGTTATCAAAAAAAGCATCGCACTCACAATATTGATGATAGAACGGCTTTGGTAATGTGGCAGAAATACAGCAGCAAGAAAGTATTACCTTGCATTAAAGTCCTTATGCCAATTATAGGGCTCAAATATTGGAAATCAGTTTTAGTGGGCCAATTGTTGAAGGCGATGATTATGAAGTGTGGACCAGATGATCGGTGATTTTAATGCTTTATAATATGTTGCCATATATGCTACAGTCGTGATTCATTAGGATTGGAAAAATTGGACCTTACGCCTCCTTAGTGAATGAAAATGTGGATGGAAAGGTTTCAATTTATATATCAAAAGAAAAAAAATTACAGCTATATTATCGTCTATACCTGATCTCCTTGAAAAATGTACTTGATACTATCAACAAACTAAAATATAATGTTCATCACCGTCGTGGGGTTGGGTGGTGGACAGAGATAAGTCTAAGCGTCCGGTTTAATGGGGTCATATCGCATCATCATAAAATGTCCTTTAAAAGGTCATTTTCACCTCTGACAACCCTAGGTCGAATCCCCGACGGTTATTATCTCTGAAAATGGAAGCTGGTGTAGAACCACAAATGTAAGTAAAACATTGTCTATTGTCGAACAGGAAACAGCCATTAAAAACGGCATGTCAAATTGGCGGCTGCCAGGGAATTTTAATATTTAATAGCGGGTAAAGGCATTGGAAACTTATCAGGAAAACCAATGGGTCGCGAAGTTGATGATTTTAAAATGGTAAAGAATTGTTGACAGATAAGAAATAGCATATTAGGTCAGCAATAATTAAAGTGAATAACATTAAACACAATAAGCCCAAGAATGCATATACTATTTTGTTCGAATATTTTGGAAAAACATTATCAAAACTGCCAGGGTTCGGTGGCTTTTCAATTATTTACGTTTAGGGCAGCAATGGCGGTAATGTTTTTCCACTTATTTTGGCCACGGTCTTATTGGGAAAAGGATTATTAATTTTTTAGGCGCAAACAAATTGGGGAAACCGTAAGGGATTTTGGGTCTGGATGGCAGAAACAGAAAAGCTGGTACTCCCACCATTGGGGACTGATCATATATTATGTCACATTTATTCCGGTATTGCTTATTCGCCCGTTTTTTGGACATATTATATAATCCTTTTTAATCGTTTATACGATCTGGTGGGAATAATTGGGCTTTTAGACATTACATTCAAAATTTCAAAAAGGATAAAGGAAGAATTAGGGAAGATTTAAAGATAGGGTCAGGTAGTTCTAGGCCTTATTGGTGGGGGCAACTTTTGTATTTCCATCCAGATGTGACGGACGCGTTAGTAACGAAAGGGAAGGACATACCAGAGACAGAATTCACACCAAGAAATAAGTATACGTGTAAAGTGACCGGAGCAAGAAGAGAATTAAAAATCTACCGATGACCACCTATGATCCGAGTTTATAAAAACTAACGAAATTGGATTATGCCCCGTTTTATTACTGGATGGGAGATGGATGGAGACATATGCAATGAATAAATGGTTGGTATTAATTCCGAATATTCATAATATGTTACTGAAACCGTCCAATTGAGCATAACCTAAATCCGATTGGAATAGTGGGGTTGGCGCTTGCTGGGCACATCGGCATAATCGTTAATTTACGTCGGCATAGTTTACTCCCTCGGTTTTCTGGATATATTAGTCTTCTCCGAATTATTTAGATAATCAATGTATAATATGCCGTAGAGTAGGAGAATTAGTGGCGCTTTATCGAACCCTCGCTTTGTAAGGCGCTTTAGTGGGGGGTTAGGGTTTTATGTCAAACGCTATCCAGCAGTACCGTTTTATGGGAAGTACTTAGGTGTGTAATTGACCTATTGGAAGGGAATAATTTGCTGCTGGTTATGAGCCATCATAACTCGATGGAAAGAATGGTATTGGATGCGCTGTCTGTGTGGGAATTGTCTTTGAGCAGTATGATTCAATTTCTAAGCGTTAAATGCTACTTAGGTGAAGGGGGTATTTTATAGAATATTACCGAATGAGAGATTAGGGGAAGGTAAGCGGATAATCCTTATTCGGCACCTTTTAATCATCATATATCAGAAAAATGAGAGGATCACGATGGAAGTTATAAATGAGTGGAACCAGATATTCTGGTGGTGGATAGTCTATTGTCGGTGTTAGTATAATCCTATGGTTAACCTTAAAGGTGGAGATAGAATGACAAGCGTGTTGGTTGTTAGTGTGGGGTGGGTTGGAGAAAGTGTGTGTGGATGGAACGGGCCTTATTTATAACAGTAAAAAGGTAAGTTTGAGTTTTTTTCTCCGCAAAGGGAGCATTAAAGAGGAATATCGAAAAGTCTGAACATTGCAGTATGGGATTTGGGAAAGAAAAACGACACCAGACCAAGTTATTAAATGCGGATTTGGATGAAAAAGTTCCTGGTATCCGCGATACAAGGCTCACTTGATAGTCCGTTGAAAAGGTAAGAGGAGTATTACCCGAATGTATTCAGGAAATGCGAGTTAGTGCAGTCCTAACTTATTACAAATACGCGACCCATTATTTGGGGATACAGTAGTAATGGAAAATACCCGAACCATGGCTTAACAAAACCATATGTTTAAGGCAGCCGGACTAATGGGATGGGCGGTGAGATGGAATATGGTGTGGATGTATATGCCCAAAGATGGGTTGCCGGAAAAGAGATTTTTGATTAGTTACGTGTGGAGATAAGTTAAGTTTTCAAATTGCGACGTGAATTTGTGGATCTTTAAGCGCAACATTTATTGCATCCTTGAAGTGTGTGACTTCCAGATGACTTGAGATTAGATATTTGAATTACCAATGTTGAGGAGACTATATAGCATTCCACGTTTAGAGTGGCCAAGAAACAGACCAAGGAGAGATTGTATATCTATATATATGAGCCGATTGATGAGAAAAGTGATGATAAGTCGAGGTCTGGTGGAAAGCACCGTGAGGATCCTGAAGTCGTATAAGGATTATTGCCCGTTTATCAATTGAGAAGAGAAATTAGGTGGAAGGGGGCATATATAGAAAGATAGAATAACTTATTAAAAATGACAATAACGCACAAGTAAGAGATGGTGACAGATGCTTGGCTTGGAGGGAAAAGCATAATTTAAAGAAGCAATGCGGCGACCACAGGCGGCTAAAAGTTAATTAGATTAGAAAGAAACTATCGCGAGACGAAGGAGAATTGGTGTCAAGGGGGATCATGGTGGAAAAAGGTGGTTAAAATTAGATAATGACATGTCACGATTCCAGGTACCTGTGCAGCTAACTTATTATGCTTTGGACAGTATGAGAAGACGCAACGGTGTGAGATCGTAGGGAGTGGACAAGGGAGGTGATATATGAAGAAGCGTTGAAATGTCTTTGTGTGCGTGAAAGTTAAAGGCAATTATTTGTTGAGGAGACATTCCAAAATAAAGATGCTTTGGAAATTGTGGGTTAAAGTTAGACCTTGTCTGTTGGCAAAAAACATTATGCAATGGAGAATGAGGCTGGTAAAGGTGGCGTATAAGATTGCTAGAGCGGGGAGATTAGCGGAGTTGATTGACTGTACCGGCATGTGTCGTTTCGATTGTTCAAGTATTATTGAGGAGAGTTAGGGAAATCAGTTTTAAACAGCAATTAAAATAAAACACTGTGGTTGGAAGTGTTAAACAAAATGAATGAGATAAAGCGTTATTTGGGCAGTTGTTGCCCTTCGGCCCTATTTTCAATGTTTTAGCTGTATCTAGTGTGCTGAGTGAGTAAGTTTGGTCTTGTTGTTAGGCAACGGAAACTTACAGTTGGTGATATTCTGGTGTGAGCAAGATCCATTTGATCGTGCTGATGGTCGAGGTATTATGTACGGGGTAGCACCGAAAGGGGATGTATAGCCTAATCTCGCACTTTTTTAAGGGGGTTTTGTCTTTATGTTGCAGACTGCGCGGCAGAGTGTGTATGTTTGTGGCTTTTCCACCTTAGCTCAGTGGCCTAAGTGGTCATTAGATGGGCTAATGCTTAGGTAGATGGATCGCGGATATTCGCGTATTGTTGTTTTACTTTTCAGACATGCCAATTTGGCGAGGCTTGTGGTGCTGTAATAGATTTATTGTAGTAGGATTGTAACAACGAAGAAGATAAAGGATAAGACATAATACTTTAAGAGAGGAGTATTTTGCACATTATGGGTTGGTCGCAGATCTTTTGTTGGTTGTAGTACTGATTACTACCTGTCTATAGTTTGTTCTTTATGCGCATGTATATTTTCTAGGATGGTGTATTAGATGCTTTGTTTATATAGGATGGATATACCTTTTAAGATTTAATTAGGTATGTTGGTTGCTGGGATTGTGTCAAACCATGTTCTATAGTGACTGCCAAGGCTCGTGCGACGGATTTAATGTTACCCAAAGCCGAGTAGGATCTGGCATGGTGAATTTGAAAGAGTTTTTCAATTCCAGGGATGCGAGTTGGATTACCGAATGTGAAAGGCGAAAATTGCCATTTGCAAACTGTGAGAATAGATATGGAATGGAGCGTAAAAGCGTAATGAAATGAATTTTTGCCCAGAGTTCTCGGATTTGATAGATATGGCCATTTATTGTTGAGGAATATGGCTGTTGGTGTTAAGGTTTCAGAGTGCCTAATGTTCTTTTATTTAATTGTTGCTTATTAGGAGTGTGTGAGTTAAAGTGCATAAATAGTACGGAACTGTTTGGAAATACTGTGTTGTGGGTATGGGATCTCCGCAATAAGTCTTTCGCCTGATAATATGGCTGGGCGAGAACTCTTTCGAGTTACCGGTCAGGACCCTTGCCTTTGATAGCAGTGGAGGAACTCAAGTTGGATACTGTTTTGGGCTGGGATTAGGTATAATTTTAAGCGCCGAGAGAATACAGACCTAGCTGCCAGGTCGGAGAACTGAATTGGATGAATACTACCCTTTAGACGTTTTAAGTGATCGGCAATTAATAGGATTATTACTTATCTGGAGGAAGGAGACAGAGTGGGTGCATATGATATCCTGCCATTGCTATTGCAAAGGAGTTGAAAGTTAGGTATCCCAATGGCTGGAATTTTATTTACGTAGGCAAGGACAAGAATGGAAATGGAAAGGCTGCAGGGCGGATTACATAAATAGAAGGATTGATGGATTTAAGATGGGTTACAAAGGGAAGCTCACTTGATAAAAATTAATGTTTACCTTAATTATAAGGTTATAAGTTAGTTTGATAAAGCTGGCTAAACATAGTAAAGGGGAATTTTTAAACCACATGGCTGTTTTAGGGCTACTGGCGTTTTGCGAGTGGCCCATCTTTTAAAAGGTGGCCTTTGGTAAGGCTTCCGTGTGTGTGCAGGGGCAAAAATCTTGGCCAGGGAATTCCCAATAAGAAGTTATGGCGGGGTAGGTTGATCTAATAGGTGTGCCTGTATGATGGTATGGAGAAGTTTTTTCAAGGTTAAAATTGTAAAAAACAGGAGAATCGGTACGTGGGTAGATTATCGGCAGATGGACAAGCTAATAGAGGATGGAGAGTGCCGTCATTAGCTTGTTGTTGGGAAATTTAACAGTGTGTGCTAGTAAGACCAGCGCATTGCTGGATGTCGTGGGGGGTAGATTTGGGCAGACGGGGTAAATAAGCTGTATGAGGAAGAATTGTCTTTTTTTAAAGCACAGGAAGTAAGTATTTGGCAGAAGTGGCAAAGTCTTTAGATGAGAGTATAAAAAATGATGACAGCGGAAGAATAGGTGCTGCATTTTTAATTAGAATGGATTTGGCTATAGAGCTGCAGGAGTTATTATTTCAAGGCTGCGAGCAGGGGTCGGTATGAATTGTGTATTGTGGGCAAGGCGGGTGATTATTTATACCCTTCTCCAATGTGGCGGAGGACCATCAAAAAAAAAATGCCAACCTCTTGGTAGAAAAGAGATTGCGAGCATATATGGATTATAAAGAGCGAGAATGATTAAGTTTGAAAAGTGTATTTCCGATTTGCTTCGTTTCAGAAGTCTTAGGGCAAAGTTGGTGATCTGCCATTATTAAGAAATTGGCCTGACAAATTGCAAACCAAGGAAATTGTAATTAAATTGAAATAATTATTTAGGTGTAATTAATTGAAATGGGCATTAAAATGCACGTATTCATAACGTCTACTATATAGAATAGGTGCATTGTGGATGATCGCTCTTGCGACCGCCCCCCCCCCGCCCAGAGTGGTATTTTAAAATTTGTCGGTTAAAATCGTGCCGGCTATGATTAGGGACCGAACCCCGCTTACGAGGATTTGGATTGAATTGGTATAGATGCTGCAAGTGACACCGGATGATTTGGCGATTGGGGGTAATCCAAAACTTATTTACTCCTGAAATAATTGAATCGTCGTATTACTCCAGCTGTGCTAGATGACCATTGAATATAATTTATTTATGAGGTAATGGTTTCAGGTTAAAAGCGGCTGAAGTTCTGAGGGTGATTACAAGGATACCTTTGCTTTGCAGGTTGCTGGGAACCCGGATAAGGATAAGACTAAACGACCTCTGTGTAATTATTGGCACATCTAATTAAAAAGAAACAGGGATCGCGATTACAGCATTATTAGGTGGAATCATTGAAGATTTAATAGTATTTTTCTGATTGGAAGGTTCGGATTATCGGTGGATAGAGGCGGGATGTATTTTGATCGTCATATTATTCCGGTATGCATCCCCTGATATGTAGTCTGTGCGTATACTTACTGATTGGGATGTCGATTTCGATTTGGGAGAAATATTTGGATAGTAGAGAAAGCCCTGAGGAATCTTATGGATTTTGTAAAATGCATCAAGAAGCACGGGAAAGACGGGAAGCTTTTTGTACGCTAATGGGTTTTGCTTGTAGGGATATACTACGGAATTTGGAAGATGGTTCGATTATGCATCAAAAATATGTTAAAATAGATCAGAGAGGCAGAGACTATGTTATTCGACTCTGGATCCCCGCAGCTAACCTCAAAGCGGTTTCGTATTCAATATACCGAGGTAGAGAATCTGCTCAGAATTTTGTGCTTATGCTATGGATAGCCAAGGCTGGTTTTCAGCGCCAAGGGCTGAGGCAGAAGTGAGTGAGAGGCCTTTCGTGAGGCGTTTCAAGAACGAATTTTCAATCAGATAAAATGGCCAGATTTGTATTGTGTAAAGAGTGGATATACGCACATGATTCCACGCGGAAATTGATGCAGTTTTCAGGCTGTTTCGGAAATGCATTCCTGTAGAAGGTGCTGGCGTTTTTCAGCCACACTTTTTTATCGAGAGAACCAGGGATTTTTAGATGAATTTTGCGCGGAGCTTGTCTAATTTTCAAGTTTGCTGTTGGTAGGATAGTATACTCTGCCAGGGAGGACCGCTATTTGTAAGAGGGGTTAACATGCTCAATATAGGTTGTTGGAGAAAATCACAGTGCCGAGGAAAAAATTGATTGTAGGAAGTTTCAGAGTGATCAGACTAATAGCCCAAAACCAGATGTTTTTAATAACCTGGCGCAAGGGAATATTGGATTGGAAGATTGCCAAAAAATAAAAGGGAATTGAAATCTAGTAGGATAAAAAAAACTATAAACAATAAAAGAATGAAATATTGGAATTTCAAAGATTCGGGGCCTTATGCATGTTCGTACGGGGTTTATGTCATTTTCCAACATCAGGGAAAGTCAATAAAAAGATCCATTATATATTGAAATAAGTTGTCGGAGAGCCAGAATTCTTTATATAGACCGCGAAGAGACGGTAGATAATGGTAATACAATGCTGTGGACTAAAAAGCCTGCCAAGAATAGATAATAGTTTTGAATACATATAGAAAGCTATCGAAAGCTTTAAATGAAATGGTAAGGAATGCCCCAAGTTTTTACCGTTACTGGAAAACGATGGGTGACTATGATGGCTAACGTCATACAGCCGAGTAAACCATATCGTGAAGGGAGTTGAGGGAGTGTGCAAAGTTTATATTGAGGAAGAATGGTAGACTGTATGACTGCGTTTTCCAAAATATCATTCAGGCGAAGTGCCTATAATTTACGGACTGGGAATAACGAATAAAAGTACAGAAGAAGGTGTATGTGATGATTGACATATATAAATTCTGAATATCTAGAAGATACAATAGGCGTCATAGTAAATTGAGGAATCATAATGTATATTGAAATTAGGATGGAGAGTTGTGTAGTGGATTTTGGGTGAGGTGGTGACAGAATTGCAGAAAAAATTCAGCATTTAAAAGTCATTCTATTACCAGTTCGAATAAAAGACGAAAGCGTACGGATATAGATAGAAGAGGTGAGCGTGAGATTTAATAACCAGGTGGTGCACATTAAAATTTAAGATATGAACAAGGGGAAGGTATTCGAGTTAGGGGTTGGTTTTGGAGACCCACCAAATTGTGGCCACATTGGTAAGGAGAAATGAGAGTTATGGCAGTATAGGAAATCTTGGGTATAGTAGGTTGAGAAAGTTTAGGGAGTGCACCGGGTGGTAGTCAATAAGTATTTTACAAGCAAACATTCAAGTTATTCAACAAGCTGTTGAACTGGCCGAGGCAATGATTCGGCTTTAAAGAAGTTCTGTGTAGTAGTAGGTATTGCAGGACAGGCATATACGCAGTTACACATATGCGATATTAACCAGAAGCTAATCCGAATGAGGTCATTAATGAGAGATGATGTTGAAAAGCTTTGATCAGGTATATTAAATTTGGTATGTGCCCAGGTGAGGAGATAATACTATTGTGGCCACAGGATTCAAGATAGAATGGGCAGCAGAGATAAAGCAGCCTGATGTGGAAGTGTTATTGGTGGTAGGCTGGAAGCTAACTTTCGAGTGTAGGTAGGTTGGACAGGTTTCTTGGCAATCCGTTGATGTGGGTAGATTGTATTTGAAGAGTTCCCGGTCTTGAGTCTTGGGCATATTTAACTTTGGAGCCTTTGGCTTCTGCGAATTGCAGTTTTGAGGGTCAGAGGAAAAAGAGGGCAGGTGTAGCCCTAATAGATTAGGTGCGGGTACTAGGATCTAGCCATTTTAAGGGAATAGGGATTATTTCCGCATTACGGCAGTTATTTTCCCTTTGGAAATGTGATTACTGAAAGATATTAAGAAGGGTGTTCCATAATCGAGGAGAGAAACAGGGCGGTGTAAACTATTTTTAAAGATCAAGTTTGTTCGGCTTGGGCGCGTGGAAAAACGAGAGGGATAAGTGTAGATTGGTGTTTCCATTGTGGCCAGCGTGCTAAAGAGGGGAGAGAGGCCTAATAAGGGAAGTGTACCTTGGAAAAGAAATTGCTTTCTAAAAATAAATACATTTGGGCACGGTTAGTGGGAAAATCGTTGGGAAAGCAGGTGTATTGTGGAGAAATAAAAGAAATTTTATTGGGCCACGACGAGTGCAAAAGAAAAAAAAATTAAATGCAGTTATTTGTTTTACAGGGGCGGGAGGAAGTTTTCCAGGTTGAAAAACACCTTTAAAAGCATTAGTGGAGTTTTACCCATTTTTTTAATTAAAATACCCTTTTCCCTTTTCTTT
>Ga0163217_1103142_pt1 | contig 16532 bp, 14 predicted proteins | sample SynspAceP_FD_185933 | JGI IMG/M metagenome (GOLD analysis project Ga0163217, IMG submission 185933) | Saline lake microbial communities from Ace Lake in Antarctica - Synechococcus sp. Ace-P (PacBio error correction) | ecosystem: Environmental > Aquatic > Non-marine Saline and Alkaline > Saline ... | reverse complement strand
CAACACCAATTACAGGCTACTTTTAATTTTTAGGTCTTTGGCCAAAGATTTGGTCTCCAAGAATTGTCCAAACTAGATTGGGAAGTAAAGGGCCAATTACCCGGCACCCGTAATGGCCGGTTTTTTTTAATAAAGTTTCTTCTTATGATTCCATCCATCTAGTTTTAAGGGTTAATTAATGTTTAAACAAATATAAAATTACGTTATTGATAAAAGTGTATATTTTTGCCTTTGTAGGGGTAAATTTTTGTAAAAAAGAGCCATTATTGCCGAATATTTACACCTTTAAGTAAATATTCCTCTTTGACAGTTGAGGTTATTTTTAGGGTACATTGTTAAAGCTTCTATAAAAAGCGTTTATTGGGATATATCGAAATTAATGAGAAGGGAAGGTATTATTTTGAAGACATGGATGTTCCTGATTTGGGAGTGCTTTTTAGTCCCCATGTATTGTCCCAAAAGGTCTAATTTCATTTCATTTACCCTTTAGATTAGAGAAACCAGGGTTGTAAAAAGTGCACCCACACTGTCCAAGGAACAGTTTAGGTTTTGTTTGGTTGGCTCACGAAAAATGGTGGTTTCCAAGTATGATGGTTATAATTTTGAGTTTGTTCCTTCCTCCAAAAAATATTTAAAGATAAAAATTCAAACAGACCCTGTAAAAAGATAACTAAAGATAACCACGTACTATTTGGGTATTGTCCTTAAATGGACAATCATCCTATTAGAAAAGAAATGGTAAAATTTTCTTTTCCATTTGATAATAAGTACAGGTTTTCAGAAAAGACATAAAACGTATCTGACACAAAGTGTTGGAGAAAATCTTTTCTTGGCAACGCAAAAAAAGCGCGTTGTTTTCGCTTACAATCATGTCCATAAAGCTCGGACTGGATAGTATAACAACTATTCCCAATATTTCCCTGGATGGATCCCTAATTATTATCCATGGTTTTCAGAAATCCAAGAATTAATTTTTTAAGTTACCTACTTAGACCTATTTATTCATTTACTCCTGAAAATCGTAATTGGATACCCTAGATGTTCTTCTATGATTTAATGCTTCCCGAAAGCGCTCTTTTAACATTGACAATAAAGATAGGCTTTGGGATTTATGTTCATCATATGCAAAGCTTTTGGTTTGCAAGTTTATGATTTTGAAAAGATAGCTTTGTTTCAGGACGAAATCTTTCAAATAATACCGGCATCCCAGTTGAATTTGAAGTTTTTATGGCCACTTTATACTGAATTTCAATGGAATATTATGGTTAGGTACGGATGGAATGGTCTCTATAAATTATCCAGAATTAGGCAAAATAAGGACATCTTTTAAGAATAATGTTTTAATATGACTTTTCGCTTAGCAGTAATACTTAATAGACATAAAATGAGGATGTTAATGACAATTTTTGTGGTGGTACTTTAATTACGGAAATCTTCAACATTTTAAGAACGAGAATAAGCCAGGTTGCAATTATCATTTTCTGGATTCTAAAACAAGACAAACCTCTAGAGTTTTATCTACATATAGACAAAAGGCAGGCGTACTTTATGGATAGGAACCGATGGAGAGGGTATTACCCCAAAATAGCCACCCAATGGTGAAGTAGGAAACAGTTCTTTTGAAATTCCATCATCATAAGGATATTATATTCATTCCTAAATGAGGATGCATAAGGGTATATAATGGGTAGACCTATTAAGAACGGATTATGGGTGTACAACGACCTGAAACCATAAGTTCTAAGTCCCGCGCGGAATTCAAAGAAATTAATATGGCTTGGACGTTTTTCGTCTATTTTCAAAGAATTCTAAGGAAAAGAATGTGGGTTTGACAAACAGAACCTGGGGGTATACAATATATTCGGATAATTTTACCTTGTTGGCCCTATTTTGAAAATGGTTACTTGCTGGATTAATTGGTCAATTTCACAGTCCGTGGTAGAAGATTTCTCGGTACTGTTTGGCTTGTTACCAATGAGGTGGATTATTAGGTTTTAATGAAAAATATAAAGATAACCTATCAAAGTTTCAAGTCATAGGTTTTCTGCATCTTAAACGATTAAATAATGTGCCAACAAAAATCAATGACATTGGTCAATGGCATCTGATGGAGAGAATTTTACATTTGGATGGGGTTACCGTCGAATTGGGGGATTGGTGAAGTTTAGTATTGCTAATAAACAAATTTGAACATATTAGGATTAAGGGAACTTTATGACAACACCAATTTAGGTCTGTTTTATTGGAAAAAATAAGGGTAATTTATGGTTGGGTTCAACCAATGCATATGGAATTTGAATGTAGGGATTCAATCTCAAGGGGTTTTTAAAAAAAGTGATGGACTCAGGAAGATTTCCTTATGCACGAAAGTGACCCATTAAAGGACAGGATGGAAATTTCTATTTTGGGGATTAAATGGGCGTTGAATTAATTTAAGCCTAGTGAGATCGTAAAGAAGGAGACTATTGCTCATTTATTTATAGAAAAAAATAAGATATTTTAAATCAAAACCTGCAATCCGTTATTCCAGCATCAAACCAAAGTAGGGGTGAAATGATTAGAGGAATTGAAAACTGGATCCATGACCAGTTCCTCATTTTCTTTTCGCTTTTTGGCAATAGACAATTGTACTTTGCCAATTTACAACTATGCCTACAGATTAAAAAGGATTCAATGATCCATTGGATTTCTCCGAAAAGGGCAGCGCTTGGCCACCTATTACAAACATAACCTCCAGGAAATTATTACTTTTGAAGTAAAGGCCAGTTCTGGAAATAGTGGAATGGGACATTGAACGAAATCAGTAGGTATTCTATTATTTCACAACCATTTTGGAAATCTCCTCTGGCTCAATTTTTTATACACTTTTATTAATTGGTCTAGTATACGCTATTCGAATCTGCGATTAGATTTAGAAATAAGTAATGCCGATGAGCTGGAACACCGACATGAAAGGGAGCTATAGCATTAAAAATGGACTTCTTGCCAAATGTCCCATGAAATTCAAACGCCCATGACCTTGATATTGATTCCCTTGAAAAATGGTTGGACCGGGCTTAGGAAAAAGCGGCAATGTTCTTTACAACAACGTCTTCGTTTAAATATCCCAATAATTGCCAATAGATATTTCAAGGATCGTTTCGAACTACATCACTACGCGGATAAAGGAACTGGGAGAAGTTGACATTGAGAACCTACAGAAATAATCTTGGTACAAGGCTTTAAAGGAATATTCCAATTCTTTGAAGAACAGGCGGGTTTTAAAGGGATCAGTTTTAAAATGCAACTATCCCAGCGAAGAGCTTGAAAATTTGGTACTTACGACAAGGATAAAAATGGAACATATTTTTTTAAAAACCTCCTGTCCAATGCCTTCAAAATTCACCCCAAGGGTGGCGCAATAACTTTGATGTAATAGTAGGAGGATTTGGGAAAGAAATGTAAAAATATCTGTAACCGATTCAGGTCCTGAATTCAAAAAGCGAGGAGCTTAGCTGAGAAAAATATTTTTCAATTGTTTTATCAGGCCGATCAGGTAAGCAAAAAGTAGGTACTGAATAGGTTTGGCCCTGACAAAAGAAACTGGTTGATTTACATAACGGTAAGATCGATGTAAAAATCGGGACACCTCAAAAAAGGCACAGTTTTAGTGTTCGATTTCCTTCTTTAATGAAAATAGAAGGACAGTTTACAAAGCGATTTAATAGTTGCGGATGCCCATTATGAAGCAAGAGGATATTGACAATGAAATAAAGAGAATCTATGCAGTAGGGGAATACGAAACTGGCCAAAAACTATATAGTGGTAGAGGATAACTATGAACTGCAAATATCCCTGAGGATATTTTAGTAAATTACTATAATGTTCCTTAGGGGAAAATGGAAGGAGGGCTATGCCTTGCATTTGGAGCACAACCCAGATTTGATAATTAGTGATATTATGATGCCAAAAATGGATGTATAGAAATGAGTAGCCAAGCTTCAAAAAAATAGCATACCCACTCATATTCCTATTTAGTACTCCTAACCGCAAAAAAAAAACATTCAAAAAAACCAAAATACTAGGATTTACGTACTGGTTGCCATTAATATATAAATAAGGCCTTTTTAATATCAACGAGCTTAGGTTTAAAGTAAATAACATTTCATCCACAAGAGGTGATCGATTGATTTTAAAATATAAGGAACGATCTTATAAATTACCCCAAAGGGTGAGCCCAGGTAAATCCCAAGATGAAATTTTTCTTGAAAAATTGGTTGGTCTAGTTGAAAAATTCAGATGGATTAATCCTGATTTTAAGCTGGAGAATTTGTCGAGCGACCTAAACATGAGCTTTTCTGCGCAATTTATCGAAAAAATTCCAATTGCTTTGACTGGCAAGAAAATAGTAGATTTTTGTATAGGGACCATGCGGCTTAAAAAAAAGCAGCTATTTTAATATGCGATTGTTAATTATTCCGATCAGAGGCCGCATTTTTGGTAGGCTTCAACGACCCTAAATATTTTTCGAAATTGTTTTAAAAAGGAGTTTTGGTAAATCAGAAGGTTAAAGGGAAAAGTAAGAGGGTAGTTGGGGTATCGGATTTATAGCGGTTTAGAATTTTAGTTAGATACTTAACAACTTTTACGACCATAATTATTAAACTGACGCAAACAAATATTATTGGCTATAGTTAAAGGTTTCCAAAAGAGTAGAAATAATATTACATAGGTATATGGGATATAGGAATAGTATTGGAATATGTTTTTATTATGGTTTGGTCCTGTACCCTTGGCCAAACCAAGTGTTCCCGAAGAAAAATTGTTCAAGAAGAACTTAGTTTTTTACCGAAGCGATAAAATCCCGCGTGGGAATAGCTGGGTAGTAAATATGTGGAGGAGAAATCAAGAGCTTATTTCCGATAAGGGGATACGGAATTGGAATGATGGGAAAACTATTATTCGCACCTATTTTTAAACCGATTTAAAACGGCGTCCATTGAATGTTGGCTTAATGCTTAAGGTGTCTAATGGATCCAAAACTTAAAGTTTCATTGAATGGTATCGTAAAGGAGATTGAAGTTTCCAACAGGTGAGAATTAAAATAGTGGAGGTCGCGAGTCTTAAAATTACCCAACCGGGTATCACTATGTTGGAACTGCAAGTTGGAAAAAAACAGGAAGTACTTTCTGCGGAAGATCAGGAAGTTGCTTATGGGTGGACAAGCCTGCAAAATTGCAATCTACCTATGTGAAAGAGGATTTTTAGTGGGGTGAAGGGGGCCATCGGTTACATTTTTGTCTATGCACTCCGCGACACGGACATTCAGTGGTTTTATAATGAAATAACGGTACCCGAAATGAGGATGTAAAGGATCATTATTTTAGGGCCAATGGTTTTGGAGAAGGCTATTTTGGAATGCAAGTTAAATTCGGGAAAACGGAAAGAAGAGTACTTTTTTCCGCCCCCCATGTGGAGTCCGCTTCGAAACCCAGGATTTCCCAAAAGTATCCCCTGATGAGTTATAAAATAAATTTTACGGGGTAAAGGGGAAGGGTAACTAACGGGGGAATTTGGAAATGAAGCGTTCTGGTTGGACAAAGTTATAAGGTGTTTAACTTGGAAAGCGGGGAACCACTTATAAATTTTTATTAAAGGTGAAACTTCGGTAAATAGTTCTACGGATTATACAGGCCTATTTTTTTGGATCCCGGGAAAATGAGAAATGGAATTTGATAGCCAGTTTTTAGAAGACCACTACCCAGTACCTATTTTGACCAGGCCACATTTTCCTTTCTAGAGAATTTTCATGACTGACGGTGGGCCACATATCCAGAATGGGGAATATACCAAATCAATGGATTTACGACACAAGGGCACTTGGCACGAACTTACCAAAAGCCAAATTTACAGCAGATTGCCACGGCAAGAAAAGGATCAATGGGAAGATTTATGGCAGGGGGTGCTAGAGGGAAACAAATTTTTCATGAAGAATTGGGTTTTTTTTGATTGAAAAAAACGCCATGGATACCTCCATGAAAGAACGGCCAACGGTGTGTGCTCCCGAATATCGATTTTCATATTGGAGAAAACCCAGTGCAATAGACAATAATCCATTAGAAATGTGTTTTAATTTGAAAAATTGTAAAGAAGCTAAAGGAATTGAAACGGGCAATTGATATTAAAAATATTGATTTGCTTAGAAGCCAGAAGCCATATACAAAGAGAAAAGAAAATAGGAAATTAAGACAAAAAAATAGATCAAGACTTTAGTTATTAGGATTAAAAAAGCGTCAAGCCAGAAACCAAAAAAGATACAATTGAACAAATTAAATTACTCTAATTTTTAATTCCATTCAAACCTGTTTTTATTCCTGTTAAGAAGAAAAAAAAAGCACAGAGGCCATCTTTGGCTCAGAACTCCAACCCAAACATCATCAATTTTGCAGATGATCGGGATATGCGGAATTTGGGAGCCTATGGACAGGAAAAAAATTGAGACCCCTAATATTGATTGCCCTGGCTTAAAGAAGGTATTGTTGTTCACACAAAGCACTATACCAGTGCCCCTGTTTGTGCTCCTGCTAGTAACATGTTTACTTACCGGGACACATTCTGGACCATGCCTATATCGGGGGCCAATGAAGAATGGGGAGAACGTGGTTGATGTAATGTGAAACTACCAAGGCAATGGCAAGGATTCCGTTTTGGAAGGGACAGCGACCTATTGCCGGACAGCACCATTACCATAGCCAAAGGGCTAAAAGGAGTTGGATATTAGCACGGCCATATTTGCAAATGGGGCACTGGAGCTCCGGCATTTACCGATCCACAACAAAAATGGGCTTGATTACTTTTTTTGGATATAATTGTCCAACGCCAGCGATTACTTATTATCCATTGCATTTATACAAAAATTGAAAACAGCGCGTACACTTAGATAATGACACCATTGCACCAATACTAAATTGGCCAAAGAGCAGGGACATAAACGACCCGGAAAGTTTATGCCCCCTTTACATAAACGATTATGCACCGGCCCCTTTATTGTTTTTAAAGAACTAACAAGGTTTTGTGGATAGAAACAAGGAGGAAATCCGCCATTCTTTATTTATTGGGCTACCACCCAATTCCCCATGCAGCCATTCAAGCTCCTCAAAAATGGGTAGATTTTATAGAATAAGTTTGGGAAGGAAAGGAACCCTACCTAGTGGTGAAAGAGGCTATTTTTCCCCACATTCAAAACCCCCATGCCGGTTACGCTGCCATGGTTTTCTATTGGATGAAAACTATAGGGAAATTAGCTAGCGAAGTTGAAGGCAGATGGCGTCTTATACGATAAACACCTTGATTGTTTTTTACATCGGATAATGCGTCCCCACTTTTAAATGGAGGTTCGGGGGACTCCCCTTGTTTGATAGTTGCAAACCATTTAGAAGCGAAGCTGGGTCGTGAAAGGGGATTTTATTTATGAGGCGGAATTCGGGTGCCTATGATAGTCTTTTCATGCGCCCGACATATAAAGTCAGGGAACCACCACTGATCATATTTCTGTGCAGTTATGATGTTATGCCCACCTTGGCAGATGTAGCAGGTTATGAAAAACAAGTTATTACGGATGGGGTAAGTTGTATCTGCCTACCTTACTTTCAAAGGGAGATCAAAAGTAGCACGATTTTCTATATATGGGAGTTTCCTGAATATGGCGGGCAATTGGCTATTAGAATGGGCGATTGGAAAGTGTGAAAATTCCCATCTGAAGATAATAAAAATAAACCAAAATTTGGAATTGTTTCAACCTAAAGACGGATATTAAAAGAAACTACAAACGTTGCGGATCAATATTTCCAGAAATACTGAAAGAGCTGCCCAAAAAAAATATTGGAAGTCAGCATAAAAAGGAACCTTCCATTGAAAATTTAAGATTCCGGCCCTAATTGAAGGTCTGTGAAGAATGGATTTCATAATGACCTTATTATTAAAGTAGCATATATCATCTGCTCAGTATTTCAAATTAAAATATATTTAATTAACCCATAATTAAAAAGTGAAAAAAACATTATAAATTACTTTGCCCGTGGTTTTATTAGGGCTCTTTCAGGTATTGCACAAACACAGGAATAATCCACAGCCTTTGAGGGTAGATATGGAAGAATGGGAGTTTATATTACTTCAATTACGCCTATAAATAGCTGACCGGCCCCAACCCAAGAAAATGCAAGCTATCTCCAAGAGTTATTTGAAATGTGGAATATTAAGAAAAGAATTGCAAATTTAAAAAGAAAAAGGGGGAAAAGGAATCAATCCTTAACCTCAACCCTAGTTTGGCCAGGAAAATTAGGGAAGAGGGATATACCTTAAAAGTGGGTAAAAGTGCCATATCCATTTCTGCAGGACAAAACTACAAGTGTTTTTAGGTATAATCTCCCTTAGACAGTTAAATCCGGGACGGTAGAGGACGGTAAAAATAGGAAACCTATCAATTTCCGGTATGAGCATTGAAGATCGTCCCCACGATTAGGCTGCGTGCTTTTCATGCTGGATTGAGCAGGTTATTTGAAAGGAACTGACAGGTAAAAAAAACTACTGGCATCAGATGTCACTTCTAAAGATTTGGAATGTTTTCCTTTGGCATTTAACAACGACCAAGGGTGCGATTGGAAATAAAAAAAGTATCCAAAATTGACCCAAGTAGGTATCCAACAGGAGCAATTCCAAATGGAGGATGGATAGTGCAGAAAGACTTAACACCCCTTCACTCCGGAATATTATACCCAGGAAGAATTAAGGATATTATTTGCATACGCCAACGAAAGGCAAAATTAACTATATATTCCTGAAATCGAAATGCCGTCATGCACCGCAGCTATTGCGGCATATTCCTTGGTTGGGAAACTTTATTGGAGATCTTAATGAGGTACCTACTGTTTTTGGAAAAGCTCCGACTCCTTTATATGTCGTCCGATCCACGGGTTTTATGAATTTCTTGAAAATGTACTATTAGAAGTTATGGAGTTAATTTCCTGGTAATATAAATCCATATTGCGGGATGAATGTAAAAATTTGATTGCATGGAAATCTTCATGGAAATTCAAATTTTATGTTAGAAAACGGAATTGATACTCCAAGCCGATTTGCATATTTTTTTACCAACAGAATATCAAATTATTTAAATTTAAAAAAAACGGGCATCGAATTTGATGGGCTCGAATGAAATTTTGCGAGAGAAAATGTTCATGAATGGCATGGAAACTACGGACATGAAGGTCAAAGAAATTTTGGCAAAAAACACACTGTTCTTTTTGAAAGGGAAAATTTTAGACCTGTGCGAAAGCGGTTCGTGAGGATTACGAAATTGTAAATTCTATCATGGAATATTAACCTATTTGGGACTATTTCTTATAAATCTATTCCCTTGAAAAGGGCTATAGTTTTGACCCCATTCCTGAAGGATGGAAGAAAACTTCCACAATTAAGGTCATTGGAAGTGGATGTCAAATGTGGGGGAATGGATTCCTGACACTATTGACATGGATAAATGGTATTTCCTAGATTGGCAGGCGTATGCCGAGGTGGCTGGACCTCTTAAAAACAAGGGAAAGGATTAACAGTTTTCGTGCCAACTTGAATCGAATTATTGGTGGATGGAAAGATGGGGATTTTACATTGCCAGAGAAATTTGAAAAAAGGGATTTTAACAGAAAATAGATAACTTAAACATCATATGAAAGTATTAAATTGCTTTTTTGCTGGGTAGTTGGTATCAATATTTGCGGTCGCTTCCAGGAAAAAATACAGGGGATGGCTAAAAGAACACATTACCTATTTAACGCCGAAAAAAAATGTAGGTCGGATCCGAGGAAAAATCAATAAAAGGATCCGTTAGGGCTACATTAGAAAAGCATTTTAAAAATCAATATCCCTCCTTATTTGAAATCCTATTAAACAAAACCATTCTATGGCCCAAATTAAGGGTTAAAAAAGGGGATAAAACTAAAAAGGCCGTTAAGACTTTGGAAACATATAGGGTTTTATTGAGGGAAATGATCCTATTTTAAAAAATGAATTTTATAGCTTGGAGCCCATTATTGATCATTTAGGTTGGGTGGTGGCCCCTCCTCAAAAATCTGACAAAGATAAGCATCCATCACGGTTGCAGACGATAATTGCCAGTTGGAACTTCCTGCCCTTAATGGAAATAGCCGCAAGAGTTAATGGCGGAATAGGGCCGAGTTAAAAAGAAGTGTTTTATTGGTTGCTTTTGGCGCTTGAGGAGCAAGGCATTGGGGAGTAAATATTTTCGGATAATCGGTTGACCATTATTCACAGAATCAAACTTATGATTAAACATGGGATATGGTAGGTAGATTAAACGAAGCCAAACAGTTTATATGGGGGGAGCGGGAAACCTTTCCGGGAGGTGTGGAATTAATGAAGGAGTTGGGACCGCCTTTGGATTATCACCTGTGGTTATGCCGGCTCATTGTAGGAGGTTCAGATCATGTGTCTTTTTATAAAAAAAAACATTTTCGGTTCTTGGGAATCCATACTGGGGGCCATCCTCAATACCATCCCTGAGATACGGCTAGACCTTATTATTTTGGTAAGGTCAGAAAACAGGTCTGCGGATATTATTTTCAACGCTATTATGGAAGTGCGCTTCAACCAAGCTTATGCTATGAAATTTTTATTTCCCCAAGGGGAATAAGAATCACTTTCGTTCTTTACATTTGAAGAATTCATAAAATTATTTTAGAATGCAAATATTATAAGCTAATTAAGTGGCCCTTCTATTGGTGCGGATTGTTTGATTTCATGGTGTAAGGACGAAAAGAAGTCAACCGTTGGCAAAAAGAAGTTAATTTAGCCCCCGATTTTCAGAAGCAATGGGAATCCAAAATTTGATACCACCCCTTATTTTAGTGGAAAAACCTGGTGAACATACAGGCACCTAAAGGAATGGTGTGGATTCCAGAGGGGAGTTTTTACACAAGGTGCTGTACCCCAGGATAAAATGGCTATGGATCATGAAAAAACCGCTCCCACAAAGTAAAGGTCAATGGTTTTTTATGGATATCACAGAGGTAACCAATGCGCAATACGCAAAAATTTGTAAAGGAAACTGGATTATATTACTATTGCGGAACGGGGCAATAGATTGGGAGGAAATGAAAACCCAAGTTCCTGAAGGCACGCCAAAAACCGCACGATTCCATATTACAGCCAGGCTCCTTGACATTAAGAAGACAAGGCTTCAGCTTCCCCAATTTTTATGATTTTCACAATGTGGGAAACTGGGACCATTGGGGCTTAACTGGAAACAAACTAATGGACCTGGTTAGTTTCCATAAAAAGGTAAAGATAAACCGACCCTGTTGTGCAAGTGGCCTATGAAGATTCCTTTGGGCATATTGCCAATGGGGCAGTAGAGATTGCCACAGAGGGCAGAATTGGGAAAAGAGCCGCAAGGGGAAATAAGTCGGAAAGTATCTATTTTTTGGGGTGATTGACGATTCTGTCTTATCCCAAATGGCAAATACATGGGAAGGAGAGTTTTCCTGTTAAATAACAGTAGAGGCGGAACGGCTTTGAAACAGCGCGCGAGAGTAAAATTCTTATCCTGCAAAAATGATTTTGGAGGTATGATATGGCAGGTAATGTTTGGAATGGACAAGTGATTGGTACAATACAATATTTTATAATGAATTAAACGCTTTAAATGGTTCAGCGGTAAAACCTCAAGGAGCCTACAAAATCCTATAATCCCCAATATGCCATACGCAGGAGAAAAGTAATGAGAGGCGGTTCTTTTTCTTTGCAATTTGCTTCTTATTGCGCCAGTTATAGGATATCCTCAAGAATGGCCGTTCGAGTTTTGGATTCCTCTTTAGAACATCAGGATTTAGGACTGATAGCCATGTACCTATGCTATCAGAGGAAAAATAATAATCGTTTTCACTTAATTTTATTAAATCCTCGGGTTCTGCTTAGGGATTTTTTGTTTTAAATGTTGTCTAATTTTGTCATGTAAGAAGGTTTGGCTGGCCGGTTTATAAAACGTAATACTTACGTTTATAAAATTTTGCTATATTTTGTGGTTCTAATATCCACTATTGACATATGTCTTTTCAGAAAAAAATTTGTCCAGAGCTTGTTTATTGAATCCCCCGGAAGGATCAATTTGATTGGAGAGCATACGGACTATAACCTTGGTTACGTATTACCAACGGCCCAATTGAGAAAAAAAATTCACCTTTAAGATTCAAAAAGAATAATTCCAAAACGGAATGTAATCTATAGTTTAGTTAACAACACTGGTTTTACGCTGTCTTTGGATAAAATGCCAGAAGGGCATTTAAGAGTGGGGGAAAATTACATTCTGAGCGTGTTTTAAATGAAATTACTGTTAAAGACAGATAAAATTACGGGGTTTCGATTGTTACCTTGAAAGTAAAAATTACCAATGGCGTTCTGTCTTAAGTTCTTTCTGCAGCCTTGGAATGTGGTCTGGCTATGCGTCTTAATGAAAACTGTTTGGTTCTTGGTCTTTCGAAAAATGGATATGTGTCTTCTTCGCAAAAAGCGGAACAAGCTTTGTAGGAACACAATGGGTATAATGGATCAATTTGCCTCTGTTTAATGAGCGAAAAAAGGGCATGTAATCTTTTGGATTGCCAGTCTTTGGAACATCAGGCAGATTTCCTATACAAAATTGATCCCTATAAAATAATAATGCTGAATACCCAAAGTTGCCCATAATTTGGCCATCCAGTGAATATAATACAAGGAAACAGGAGTGCGAAGAGGTGTTGCCATATTAAAGAGACATTATCCGGAGGTACTTCTTTGAGGAAAATCCACTAACGAAATGTTGGAAGCTTGCCAAAGGTGAAATGAGCCCACTATTTATAAAAGATGTTCTTTTATCATTCAGGGAAAATTGAAAGGGTCTTGGCCAACTGCCAATGCTTACGGAACAATTGATTTAAAACTATTTGGTGAGTTGCATATGAGGGCACACGACGGAATAAATTAAGTTAAATCCTACGAAGTTAGCTGTCCGGAATCCGAATTTCTTGGTCGATTTTTCCAAACAATACGATGCAGTTCTGGGAGCTAGACAAACTGGCGGCGGATTTGGCGGATGTCCTTGAACATTAGTGCATAAAGACATGGTAGATGAGTTTATAAAGAAGCTACCAAGGCATACCAAAAGGCAGCTTTCAATATTAGAATTGGATGCATTGAAGTTAAACAAGTGCTGGTACCTACATACAGAATTAAACGTGGTGGCAAATAGTTTTAATAAACAATCCGCAATTTTAGAAGGTAAAAAACATCCTTACAGGAGAATGGATTTTTGGTATTCCCTCATGAACTAAAAGACCTTGGCAAGGGTAAGGACGAGAAAAAGTGCAAACCACGGACCTGCCAGCTGTTTGGACCCGTCTTGCTTACTTTGTCCGACCAATGAAAAGAAATGGAGGAGGGTGTTAAATCCTAGTTACGATAAACTTATTCTTTTTGTCAACGATTTTTTCGGCACTTTACCAGATGTTGAAGTTGAAACATATGAGAATGGTCTGCTTTTATGCTGAGCCTGGAATCCGGTATTTGTAAGGTGGTTTGTTTTTCCTCGAATCACTCCCTTACATTGCCCTTACATGTTAGTTTATCCCGATATTACAGCTGTATTTCACTTTGGCAAGAGAATATAGGGGAATTGGGGGTAAGGAAAGCATAATCACGTTCAGATTTTTGAAAATAAAGGTGGTATAATGGGATGTAGTTAATCCCCATCCCATGGTTCAAATTATTGGGCGCAGAATAAAATACCGCAAGGAGGTACAAAAGAAAGAAAATAGGCAACCTAAAGGCCTATTTGGCAAAAGAAACAAATAGAAGTATATGGAAGGATTATATTGAAACAGGAATTGAAGTTGGACGAGCTATTATTTTGGAGAATTGAGCATTTTGTGGCTCTTTATTCTTATTGGGCGGTATGGCCTTAGAGACTATGATGTTCCCAAAAGAAGAAAATTGCCACATATCGGTTTACTTTTCGGAATCGAAAAGATAATCCTATGCTGAAAATTCCTTAAACAGCTGACCATCAAATACGAATTTAATATATTCAAACACCTCTTTTCCGATATTCCTTTCAGGGATACAATCAGGGCACCAACAGATGTAATGACCCCACCCTGAATGGCATTCATATGTTCGTTTTATCGCCATTATTGCGTTCCGGGCGACCATAAAAAAAGTTTATGGTTGGATACGAGATGTTTGCAAAATCCACAGCGTGATATTACGGCAGAACAAGCTGCAGGAAAACAATTTGAAGTCTTGCCCAATTACACATTTACAGCACCTGTTAGAATAATAGATTTTAAAATTGGAAATCTTTTATAAAATGCTCAGGACCAAGAAGGGTTTCAAAGACCAATGTTACCTATAATAAGTGCTGTATTTGGTAGGAATAACCAACTCTGCCCAATTCTGTTTAAGCTTTGTCAACACAAAAACGGTGTTGCTTGTAAACAATTGATATTGTTTTGTTTATAATGTCAAATGTTCCAAAATTCTCCCAAATCCAAAAATCCGACTGAGTGTTTCTAGTAATTATATTTACCTTCTTCGGAATTAAGCTGTTCAATTTAATCAATGTTGTCATGGGATCAAGGGTAGGCGTTACTACTTTCAAAATTAAAAATCCAACACTTTATGTGAAATGATTTAAATCAGTTGCAGTTTTTTTTTTCAAATTTTATGTTTTTGAGCTCTAATGGGGAGATATTTCTCTAATTTGAAACTTTTAGACTTTAAGGAAACTATAATGGTTTGATTCACAAAATCCATTCTTACTCCATCTGTACTGATGCCGGCTTATTCATAAGATCAAGCCCTGTTTTTTGAGATGGGTGATCTCCATCCTGCATTTTTTTCAATTCTATTAAGGAGTTGGGTATAACCGATATTGCTTCCAAATTGAGTCCAAATCGGAATAGAGCCTAATTATTTTTTCTTGCTTTTGGCAATTGCTTAATGGGGAGGATGAACTTTTCTTTAACAACGATGTTTCTACTAGTCCAAATTCATAAAGTTCCATTACAAAATGGGTTTCAATTTTATGGACTTAAACAGAAGTCGGTTATTATAATATTATCCTGTTCCATTGTTATTTAAATTTGGTGATTTTATTACTTGAGGCCATTAGGATCAAGTTTCTTTATCCACTACATATCTTTCTTAGCGCTGTTAGTTTCTTTAAACAGTGCTTTTTCTTTCGGTGTTAAATTAGGTCGGGGTTAAAACAAAGGTTATAGCGTTATATATAAATCCCCGTAAACATCATTTTTTTTTTTATAAACAGGGAAGCCTTGCCTTTTAATTTAATTTTGGTTACCGTTCTGCGTTTTTCGTTTAACCATTGAGTTTTACTGTCCGTTCAAAAAGTTTTACCATTATTTCTCCACCCAAAACATTGGCTGTGTATAAGTTCTAGGTCAACGAAGTGTAAAGGTTTGTTCCGTCCTTTTTAAAGGCGGTATCGTTTTATGCATTCCAAGCTAATTATTATAGGTCACCATTTGGCCCTCCTTGATGTCCAGGTCCACATGTCCCTAACTTTATTCGTTTGCCCCATTTCGATTCCGGCAGGAACCGTAATCCTAATATTTTTTTACCGTTTACTGATTGTTTGCTTGTGGGTTACTAAAAAAACCATCCCTAAGATGTAATTTTGCAAAACTCCGCATTTAAAATCCTAGCCCTCTTAAACCTGTCTTTCCCCCTCCCGAAAAAAAATTACCGGACCTCCAACATACGATTCGAAAAAAATCTGAGAAATCCGCTTCTCCATTAATTTTGTGAAGAGCTCTTCTTGGCCTCTACCACGGCGGAACCCTGTTGAAAGCCCTTGGCCTTTTCAAAAACTCATTTCAGATGTTGCCAATCCTTTCCGTTACTTGTCATATTTTTTTTACCGCTTTTTTCCGGGTCGCTTAAGTAAAACTTCGTTGGCTTCATTTTAATTTCCTTAAATTTCTTTTTCGGGGCCTCTTTAGTCGTTGGGGTTTACATCTGGATGGTGTTTTCGTGCAAATTTTTCGATCATTGCCTTTTTTTTAATGTCCTTTGGGCTTTGGCACTTTTGTCCCAAACCCAATATTTTGTAGTAGTCTTATTAAAAAATTCCCACCTGTCCGTTGTTTATACTTTTACAAACCCTTTTATTTTGCCTGTTCAATTCAAAGAATATTCAAAAAAGGCATTGCAATTTGCAAATTTTTACTTTCTTTTTTGACATTTTTTTGAATAAAAAATAAATTGAAAGCAATTCTTGGGCATGTCGTAAAAATTAATTTGAAAAAATCGGATCCTAGGAAAGAAGCTGATTTTAAAAATCAATATTTCTCGCTCCATTAATTTTTGCTTAAATTTTTAAATTAGAAAAACCTTTAAATTAATAAAAAAATTTTCCCCGTTTTTTTTATTTGGGGAAAAAATTATTTTTAATTCAAGTTAAAAACAATAATATCTCTCTTTCC
>Ga0163217_1085094_pt1 | contig 16532 bp, 9 predicted proteins | sample SynspAceP_FD_185933 | JGI IMG/M metagenome (GOLD analysis project Ga0163217, IMG submission 185933) | Saline lake microbial communities from Ace Lake in Antarctica - Synechococcus sp. Ace-P (PacBio error correction) | ecosystem: Environmental > Aquatic > Non-marine Saline and Alkaline > Saline ... | reverse complement strand
AGCAATTTCTAACCCTGTCTTCAGCATGTTGATATCGAAAAAACATAACAACCTCTGGGGTCAATTCCTCACTCAATAGTTGAAGAGCCTCATCTCAAAGAAAAGCAAAAGCTAACTTATGTCCATTCTAACTTCTTTTCTAAACTTTGGCGGAAAAAGTGTTTAAACATCTCTTTCATCATCTACAATTAAAATCTTTTGTCATCTTTTGTTAAGTTTAAAATATAATAAAAATCTGTGTACTCACCTGGTACACTTTCACAGAAGTTGCCCGCTTATGCCCTTTAGTTAATAATTCATAGATCATTTGATAATCATAAAACCGGTCCATTTCGTGGTTTGGTAGTGAAGAATGGCTGGAAAATTCTTGCTTTGATGTCTGCCGAGACGGGATCCCATTTCATTAATCACGGATCCGATCTCAACTCCTTTTTCAATTTTTTGGTACTAACCCAAACTGTTGGCTTATAGTCGGCGTGATAATATTGCCTGGTAGCTAATTGCTGCGGATTCTTTTCAGACACTGCATAGAAGCGCCCCCATTGTTGATCAAGTTAAAATGACTGTCAATTATCTTTGGAGAAACGATTTCCATTCTAGGGAAGGCATTGGTCTAGTTAATTTTAAAAGTATGAATTGAAGATTTGTCTTTAGCGAGCATATCATGATAGCTTCAGGTCTAAGGTACTCATCTGGCAAGTGCATTAATATCTGTCAATTTTTTTGTCCGGAATTATTTCTTTACTGTGCTGGAGCTTACTTTGACATTGAGTCGGCTCGTTTACCGTGAGTATTGATCTTTTCAAGATTCAGAATATCAGCTAGAATCTATCGATTAATTGTTCGTCCTGTTCCGATTTATACTAATTACCCGCTCCTCTTGATTCTTGGATCATTCATTTGCTGAAATTCAAGAGAAGTTATGGAAAAGTTCAGCGGGATTTATGAATCTCGGTGGGGCAATTGCCTGCGGTAGTCTCCTAAGGGGAAGCCATTTTTTCAGACTGGATAAGTGCTCTGGGTGGCCTTAAGCTCCTCGAATAGAACTTATTTTAACTGGGCGTACGGTGAATCAACTCCCTCTTCGAGAGACGGTTTTTCTATTTCAGATTAAAAAGTCTGATTGGACAAGTGTAGAATTAGCCACCTAGGAGAAAGAAGGTTAAATTAAGGAAGGCCACCAAGTAAACCACCAATGGAAAGAACTTATGGTAAAGAAAACGAGTAGGTTCGCTTCCAACGGCCCATTATTTCTTTGGTAATTTTACTTGAAGAGCGTAGTCTCCAGGCAAAAGATTTTAAATAGGTTTGGAATAGATTTTGTAATCTTGAACATTGTTCATTCTGATTCCCGAGAACGTACCGAAAATCGATTTCATCCCTACTTTGATTCGAAGGATTGCGAATAGATAAAGGTTAGCGGTTTATGATGCGGTAATTACCAATCCAATTGCATTTGGTTTTCGATTAAACTATTCATTGATATTATTTTCATTCAATATTGGGATTAGTTTATTTTTATCTATTTCAAGGCTATCAGCAATCAATGGCTTTACTTTATGATTTATTTAGAAAAAATGAAGGGGAGATTCATCATTACCTGAGTCCAAGTCAGTTCTACTTTTGCATCGACATGAGAGTTGGTGATCGGGTTTGGAGATTAACAGTTAATATTGGAGATGCGCTCCACATACTTACCGTCAGGAAAGACCTTTGGCAGCGGCCTGGTTGTAATCTGTAAATGGAAATCCTTCAGCTCTTCCAAATTCGAAAATTTTCCAGGCTTGGTTTAAGTCACTTTTTTGGTTAATCGATCACGGCAATGCCATTCTCTGTCCAAGTTGAAGCCGTCTTTTGGATCCACAATATCATACAATCCTCGGGCAAGCCATGAATCGAATTTGACATTGGTGATAGAGGTCTCGCGAAGGATTAATGATGGAGGATTTCCTTTGGCTCCTCGATGACGAGTCGCTGATTCCTCGGATGAGTAGTAATAGCACGGATTGATCATTGGTGTTAGCCTTCCAAAACACCAAAATTAAATGATTGGTATTTTTTTCTGGATCAATTGATGAATTTCTGAAATCGTCACCAGCCAGGATTTTTTGATCAGAATCATCCTTTACCCCAAACAGTATTTTACTCGCTAGCAGAAATGCACGATTTTTATTCTCAGTGCTTTTGGCCGATCAAAGACAGCAATCATTATTTGGTCACAATCAAAGGTTCCATCAGCTTTTTGATAGGGCGCGCCAGATTAACCATGGCCGTCTCAGGATTTCCGATAGCCGGTGTTGTATTGGAATTCAAATCAAGAATATTAAAATTCTTTCAAGCAGCACCAATAAAAAAATAAGTCGGTATATAATTTGTTATTTCCGCGTGATTATTGGACCTTTTTTCAGGTAACAATTAAGCTCTTTAGACTTTGTCTTTAGGATAATGATAATTAGTCCGGAGTTAATTACCAAACCAGACCGCGCCTTGGCTATCTTCTTCGATGCCCCAAGTTACGTTACTTATTAGTCCAATTCATCGGTCGTGAAATGCTTGAATCCATCCCATTGGGGATTCATAAAGGTTCAGCCTTGTAGCACGCCCGGACCAATACATCCCTTACCTGAAATTCAAAGGTTTACTGCAGGGGCGAGGTCCCTGTCATGCAAATAATTTGATTTGTCTCGACAGTTTTTTTATCGTTTCATTTTTCTTGGTTTTGTAGATAGTAAAAAATTGATTTGATTCCTATCCAAATAAATATTCTCCGTATGATCTAGCGTTGAGATCGTAAGCGGAGCACCATCAAATCCTTTAGTGGTCGCTTAATCAGTGATCGTAGAATTGGCTAAAGAGCTGCTGAAAAGCAGGAGAAAAACTTTAGAGTCAAGATTTCTCCATTGAATTTTTCTGTGAAGTATAACTTGCAAGGGCCTCCAGCCCATATTTTGATCGAACAGCTTCTTTTTAGTTTCGGTCAGGAACGATTACTGCGATCCTTTGTTGAGCCTAGCCAGAGGTTATTTTTTGAATCAAGTTAAAGGATCCAGCGAATTAGTTATTCCTAAAATTCAGCGCTGGAGATCAAGGATTGTTTAGATTTTTCGGACTTTCAAATTCAAGAAAATTTGTGCTCAGCACTGGATCCTTCCACCAAAAATTGCGTCTGTGTCACATTTCCCCTGAGAACCATAGCCAGCTCAATTATTTTATATTAGCTCCTTTTCAAAATCTTACAACACAATTCCATTTTGAAAACTGGGAAGACAAAACTTGCGTCGGTGCAAAATCCAAAAATCTGAAAAATCGAATTGATGGCTCAGTGAATTCACCTTTTTACAATCGTGTACAAGTGAAATTCAATTCCAGTGAATTTCACAAGACCTTCTCTGGTCGTAACCAATGCACTTCGTCTGCCCGATATTGATCAAAAATGTTGTTGCCTGGCCAAGCTGACCATTGGTAAGCTTAAGAAATAACCGGATTGGACATTTTTCTATTTTAAGGGGGTTGATCATCCGGAGTGATAGATAGGTTCCGGAAAGTTGGGATAGTGTATCAGGGAATCGACTCTACGACTAGGTTTGAAGGCATACTCAGGCAGTTTCTTCCACTGAAAGGTTTTTCACTTCAACCGGCCTTTTTAGCAGGAGACTTCCTACTTGCAGAAAAAAAACGGCTTGGAGGCAATTGATCGGATATCAAGTCGGAATGTTCGCCCAATCGGAACGGCTGTCTTTAGCTTATTTTCTTTTCAGGTGATGGGTTTTCCTCTGGCATTTGGAAAGGAACTGGCTTTTGTATTTTCAAAAACAGATGGGTTATCAGGAAAAGGCACTTCTAATTTTTGTTGACAGGCAAAAAGATCGCCCACAAAAAAGCATAATGGAGAGCCTTAAAATATTTTTTCGTGTTAATCTTTGTTTTAGCTTATTCAAATTGGGAGTTTCGATTACTGATTTCAGTTCCCACTTCCCTATTCAGAATGGACGTTAATTTCGCACATGAGCTTTAATTGATATATGCTGAGTGGACATTCAATAGATCAGTTCCCTGGCCAGTAGGTTTGTTAGTAAAAAAGGGTTGAAATTTTTTGCTTGGTTGCTTCAGGAATCCGTTCATTGTCCTTTACCTGATTGTATTTATTCAAGATTTCTTTGTTGGAAACTCACGGTTGTTTGAAGGATTCTTAGAGTCTCCCTTTTTTGAGTTGAGTTCTCCTTTGATTTACTGAATAAAAGGAATTGTTTATTAGGTTCAAAAACCTACGATATTGGGAATCAAATTTTAATCGAAGGAAGTCTTTCCTCAAGATAAGCTTTAAATCGGCATTGAAACTTTGTCCTTCGCTCTAAACCATGATAGGATAGGAAGAAATATTTCATCTAAGTCATTGATATTCTGTAGCTACTTTACTCCAGAATAGTCCGGGATGTTGGAGGCATTTTCTTTCGATAGTCTGCCGCTTCCGATGAAAGATTGATTTTGTTCAAGTTTCTTGATGTTTCTTTAAGATTTCGTTGTTGACAGCCCTTTCATCTCAGTTCAGGAGCTTTTGCTCTTTCCTCTTTTAGCTCGGCTATCAGTTCATGGCTTCACTTCCGAAAATTATTTTGACAAAATTAACGGATTTTGAATCTATGGGCAATCCTGCTGTCAAGTTCTTCCTTAGAGAGGCCATTTTTCGGCATGGATCAATTGATATTGGGTAGACTTTAAGTTTATCAATTTGCTTTTGGTTATTCTTCCTTTTTGTTGAACCAACTCGCAGTCACGTTCTTTACTTGTATTCAAGTTCGGCTTTGAGTTGGCGGTATGTTCCAATTCTCGCTCGCGCTCAAAAGCCATTAAGCGCTCTTTCTAGTTTTTTAGGCTTGCTTCCATTTTGATCACATGGCTATTCGCCAGATAGGAAAAATTACTGCGATTTCCGAAATGTCGCCCCGCTTTGGATAGATATGAAGTCAATTTTCACCAAGTCTTTGGAGATTTGAATCGATTATTGGAAGCCAGCATAGGCACTTGTTTTTACTTCGAATTCCGGTTTAGTCAATTACTAAATAGCTTATCGGCATCGGCAAAACGAACTAAAGGAGGTTAGAATCGATAGTCTTTTATCCAACCGGACATATTCCAGGATCTATGCTGCAACGGCAAGTCCATTCATTGGTGCAATACATTTGATTGGAGTAGATTTCCCTTTCGTGGAATTTTGAAAAGAAACTGAAAAAGCGATAAATTTATCGTATTCATAATCGAGTTAATCTTTACTTTTATTCATTATTATCCAAAAGGTAAGAAATAATAACTGGCCATTGCTAGTTCACTTTGTTCCAGAGATTGCGGAGGATTCTACAGTAGGTCCCCTCATGGGCCTTTATTATATCATTAACTAAGCGGACAAAACCAGTCTGTTCATTTCCTGTTGGCTTGGGTGGTAAGAATGGCTGGAATATTTGCTCTTAATGTCGAAGGAACCCTTTGCCGTTATTGTAATTCGACTTTCTATTCTTTTGCAACTTGTTTGTGTTGCTGACTATTGGAGTGTATTATCTTTCAATTTTTTTTTCCCTCCGTTTCTAAGCTTATCATATCAGGAACTGCATAGAATTTGCTTATTATAACTATTGAGAGGACTTTTCGGATTTATCTTTGGATACATAGCCCGGGCGTGGAACTTCCGAGAGCAAAATGGTCAGGTATCTGCATGGAAGTCCTTTGTTCTTCGCCCATAATACCGTGGATAGATTGAAAGTCCCGAAGGCATTTTCAGAAATCCATAAATATCGTTCATTTCTTTCTGTCCATGCCCGAGCGGATATGCTGAGATGGCTTTTACGGAAGAATCTGCTCTTTCCCATGCTGCTGATTCGATCTAGATTTTGTCGGATCTTTCCGCAATGTTTGATCCCAGCTTCTTTTTCAAGATTCTTCGTTCATTCTTGAATGAGTTCGGAAATACCTCTGAAAAATTTTTACAAATTCAATGTGTTTTCTGAATTTCATGGCTATAACCCGGCAGTCAGTTTCAAGTGATGACCTGCTTGAATATAGAAGGAATCGGAAAAAAGAACCGGAGATCTTATCACCCTTAATATTCTTCCCTGGTAATTTAAAAAACTATGAGTTTTATTCTTAAAAATGATGTAATCAGCTAATCTTGATTTCATTGATTGAAACTCATTCTTGGTCTCTTTGCTATTTATTTATTATAGCAGGTTCATTTAGCTAGTGTTAAGTAAAATCTATCGTTGAGCCATCAATGAGGTTAGTTTTAAAAAATATAGTTTAATGCCGTTGCATTTCCATGCAGCTGAGTTCCGCAGCTTTCTATGATTTTGGTCAAAGCCTGGTCAGAGCAGAGCATCCAATTAACATTGTGTTTTTACAATTTACCATCCGGAAAATTGGGGAGGTAGGTGGATTGGCATTTCAAAATGATTCACCGAGCAGCGATTGGTTCCTTCATAGGCCCAATAATTCACCCAGTTTCTCATTATCTAAATGACATCTCATAAAAATCTTTTTCGATCAAAGAGTAGCTTAGATTAGCGTTCTAGACTTATTTTGACAGAATTATCTTTTGGATTGAGGCTGGGTTTTATCTGGATATGTATAAGGAAATAGGTAGACCCATCTGCATAGTTGCCTCATTTAAGACGGGCCAATCCCGTCTAATAATACCCATTTTAGATTTGACGATTTCATTTCAGGGGATTGCTGGGTTGTATCGAGTTTTAGATAATCGCATCCAAATTGCTATCAGAAGCACCGTGCAACGATGAATATATTTTTTAATCAGGGTTTTTATCTTGGACTTAATCCGAAAATTAATCTTGTTTTAATAAAAGTTGATTTTATTTCGAGGAACAAAAAAAATGCTTTAGTACCAACGTTACTCGGATACTCTACATAAGATATTTTACCGAAGAGTTTTTTTTATTACAATAATTGATTTTAAAATCTTTCACTTTCTTTAATTTTAGAATGAAAAATCTTTTTTTACTTGTTTTTTGAACTACATTCAGTTTTGGGCAGATTGAGTCTAGAAATGGATTTTTTTCAATACCAGGAAGTTTTTGTAGAGACTGACTCGATTTTGGATCCGAATACTTAAGATAATCTCGAAATAGCTTGACTCAGATGCCAAAAGATTACGTAGATTACAGATTATTAATTGATCTGGGGGTATTTTATCACACCGAAATACTGAACCAAGGCCTTTAAACATTAATTTCGGAGGGCATAATTGAGGAACTAGAAAAAAATCAAGTTTTGGGTAGGAAAGTGATTGGGTTTTAGGAGCATTTTTACTTCGTATGGAGGAGTGGAATATGCTGAGCAGCATCCATGTGACTACCCTCCTAATCCCATTTAGTGAATCTTGGCTCCTATATACCAACTTTAGGATATGTCTTATGAGGAAAGGAATGCCTAGGAGAGGCTTTAGCTATGCCTCTAACGGCTTGGAAAATCGGAGAAAAATATGAAGTGAAGGCTAAAGCTTATTGGCTACTAAGATATGAGGGACAAATCTTTTGGAAGCAGGAAAGTTGATCTGCCTTTGGTTATGGATTGAATCGCTTCAATTTTTGAAAAGGGGTTTAATGATTTTGGACTATGACTTTACCTGATTTGGTCGGACATTTCTCGATTGATCTTCAGCGGCCAAAGAGGCATCAATTTTGGAGCAGGTCCGCGCCTAGGGGAGAGCTATGGATTTATATAATAATCTAAGCGACAATTTATCCATTTCCAACTTCAACCCAGATTGGAATTATCAGAGCAAATCAGGTCTTAGAGCTCTCGATATGCTGAATTATTGGAGAATGACTTTATGATCATGAGTCTTACTTGTCTTGGGGAAGGTAAGTTTTGCTTTCAAAATATGTTGAAGCTTCTAACTACTCGAGAAAGTATTTGAAAAAAGTGAAGGACACTTGGAGATAATTTTTATTTGAGTTGGTCTATGACGATTAAGCAAATGTACCCGAGGGGCAAGGAGCGTTCGAGAGCCTTTACTGACCTCTCGAAATCTGAAGAACTTCAGAAAGGCATATTCATTCCGGAGGTGGCAGACGGATACATGATTCAAACTGAATGGAAGTGGCTCAAAGAGAATACCATCAACTTCAAGAAGCAGTTAGCGACCCAGAAATCATCCAAAGATGCTATACCTGATTGAGTTGTTTTGATGCGATTCTGTTTCTTCTATATCGGGTTTACATCCGAAACAGGTCTATAGCCTATTTATGTGAAGAAAATGAAAGAGAAAGATATACTGCTAAGGGAAATCCCACAGAGTCAAAAATAATCTCCGAACCCATTCTCGAGTTATTGGTTCTTTAAATTTCAAAATTGAACCGGGATTTCAGCAGAGATGGAGGAAACCTATACCCGAGTCCAAGTATGGGTTATTGTCCATCTTCCACTTACGGAGGAGGAATCTGAAGGCGGCGTGGAGATGAAATAATTTCTTTGAAAGGTATGGGTCGATTTATTTAGCCTTATTAGGAACATTCGATGATGGAGGATTTAGGGTTGAATGAACATAGATATTGTCTTAAGATTAAATTGGGATGTTGGACCTTGCAATTTCCGATTGGGACTGATTGTGAATGAGGATGTTCAACGCTCTAAAATTTGCCTTCCAAAACAGAAAAAAGGAGATCTGAATCAGTCGTATATGAAAACGGGGAAATTACTTCCTTGGTAAGTGCGGATAATGGAGTCGGATATTCAGTCGGATTATTTTCAATAGGGACAGGATTGGGAGTGAGTTGATTAGTTTTATTGACCAGGCATTAGACGGAAAAAATGACTTGATTTAAAATCCCTGGAAGCTACTTTAATTCAATTCTTATTAACGAAGCAGATGGAGTTCAAATTAGATTCTATCGTTTGAAGTGATATGATCATCGCGCCATATTGCTTACAACTGAGTAAGCTTGGCTATGAGGTCACGGCATCGAAACCAAAGCTGCTTGGAAAGCAATTCACATGCCCTAGGAGTCCAAGCCCGATTTGATTCTAATGGATATCCAACTCAAAGGTAAATCCACCGGAATCGAAGGCTGATCAGCATCCATAAAATTACTAGATATCCATGCATCTATTTAACTGCAAATGGAAGATGAGCCACTTTTTCAAAAAGCAAAAGATTACCACCATTTGCTTTCATTTCAAACTTTTTCCTCAGAATTGGAACGGACATCGCACTAGTCGAGGAGCGAATCAAGGTGATTCGAAAGATTTAGATGGGGAAGTATTATATTCAAGAGGGCCCGATGGATCGGATTTTTATCCGAAACCAAATAATTGTTATCTTTAATCAAAGTAACTGCTTGATGATATCTTTGGGTAGAGGCTGAGCGAAATATTGCAATATCACAAACTAGTCAGCAGCCTTTTTTGATCGGTAAAGTTCACTGAGCAAGCTTTGTGAAAAAATGAATCAAAAGCAATTTGTAAGGATTTCATCGCTTCTTTCATGAAATTCAACTTTTTCAAAATTGGAAGCCGTTCAGAAAATCATGAATAGAATGAAGAAAAATCCTTCCCATGCAAGGCATACAAGGAGGATTTATACGGATGGTGAATAAAGTATACCTGGATATCCTTAGATCTAGCCTCAATTGTGATTACTTACTTTTGATTTATAAGCTTCCCACTCTACTTGCGATCAATTGTCAATTAAAAAGCCAATCTGTGAAACTGATCCAGGAGCCTTGTAGGAAATTGTTTGGTTATAGCTAGAAACCCGATAGGAGACGCATTGATGAAGTTTCTCCTGCTGTTATGAAGGACGTTCTCAACGACTATATCATCACCAGAATAGCTATAGTGATCCAGAATTTTTTTTTTTCAAGTATCCTAGCAGTTTTTTTATGTATTCTATTTTAAGGAAAATTTAAAAACATTCAGAAATAATTGAAAATTATTAACCAGCTGTAAAGAATCATTAGGGAGACAGGTCACTTTAAACCTTCCAAAGGTATGAAGTACTTTACCGTGATCGTTTAGGGGTAATTGTTACTATGTTAGGCACCAACAAGCGTTAGAATCTTAGACCTAATTTCTTTAATCCTTTGATCACCACATTCCCGTTCTTTTGAGGTCGCAAGGATAGCGAAGTCCTTCCGCCAGGTAGGTTCGTCGTTGAGAATGCATAAAAATCATCTAAGTACAAACGTGTTTGGTTCAAGGTATTTTCCCCTCCCAATGGTGCATGTCATTATATAGGCTATAATCTCCTGCTTTAGTGCTTTGAAATGATTAATGGTCGGTTATAAAGTAATCGAGTCTCCACACAATATCCCTGTACTTCGCTCACGTAAAGAGTCATCTTCAAATCCTTTCTTGCGGAAAGCGGTAGGGGAGGCATTTACCAATCTGCATGTCGAAATCATTAAGGGAACAGCAAAATGGCACAATGAGGGCCCGACCCTGATCGATTTAGAAGTTTTATATACTGCAGATACTGTACTGACCAATCGGATATTTCCAATAGGTATTCAAACTGCCAGGTTTGGAATTCTTCCGTTTGGGTCTAGTCGTGGATTCAGCTTTTTTTTGCGGGAAAAAGCCATTTCTTAGTTGCATTGTTTTTCTCCTTCAAGAGGAATCATAAAAATTGATTCAGGATTTAGTTTTCACTCATGCTCTGTTTTGTATTTACCGTCTTACCTTAAAACTTAGCGGTTGTAAGGAGGTTATTAAAGTTTTGTAAACAACCACTCGAGGGATGACATATTTACCTTGAGCAAGGCATTGACCAGTTTTAATTCCTTTGACCGAAAAATATGGAGGATTGAGTGGACTTCTGTTTTCAACTCTGAAGATAAGGGACGCATAGGTACAGTTACCCAAAGCCTCGGGAAATTCCTTCTTGGCTTTCATTCAATGGAGAGCGATTTTTCAGATACGTTCTGGGCTAGATCAAGAAAAGTGTGAAGGATAAAATTTGGATTTTTGAGATTTATCATTCAGAGGTCTGCGCATGTCCCGCTTTGAGCACCTGTTGGAGGATTTCTCGGAATCGAAAAGATCAGGAATAAAAGGTTGACTAGGAGGAGCCGGAACTACTATATTCCTTGCCCTCGGGTTCCAAAAGACAAAAGAGGGACGATGCTTAAGAAAATTCGGAAGGGCAATTGGCCATTACGATTTTTGGTTTAAATTATAGTTCAATTGATAGAGGGATTTAAATGTGAATCCTTGAAACCTGATTTCCTTGGCTTAATTGCTTGGATTCATTACTAAAGGCTCTCCACCGGTGGCGCCTGTCGATATCATTAATAAGTGATAATCAACCCAGTTCCTGCGGTTGGCTTGGTTGTGAAAAAAGGTTGAAATCTTATCTCTATCGAACTCTGGCAACCATTACCATTATCAATAACCTGATTTTCTACAGTATTTTCCAGATTTTGGTAGTCAACAGTTATTGAGATTGTAAGAGTTTTCTATTTGATTTTAATCTTTCATTGACTTACATAAAAAGCATTTGTTGATCAAATTTGAGTAAAACTGTACCGATCTCTTGAGGATGATTTTATTTTTTAGATTTGGGGTCTAAAGTATGTTCAAACTTCAGCTAAAATCCTTATCCTTGGCTTTGATACCATGTTTAGGGACAAGATTCAAGTATTGAATGTTCAAGGCATTTCAAATCGGTAAATTCTTTTTGACTGTGCTGATTGGCTATTGCTGGAGCATATTCTTGATTGATGCGCTGGCGAGATGGCATATTTATTGATTTCTCAAGGATGGAACTTCAAATCGTCAATTATCCAAGTGCTCTTTTGCATCTCCATTTTGGTTCGTTCCTGCATTTCATCGATTAACTCGGAAGTGACTTCAGAGGGAATTATTCACAAAGTTTAAAGGGTTCTGGATTTGATGTCCGATTCCAGGCAGTCAACTCACCCAAAGAGGCCATTTTTTCTCGATGAATCGTTGAAGCTGAGTTAACTTAAGTTGGTCAGCGTCTTTCAAGTTTTCGTTTTTATTCTTTATTTCAAAATTTCTTTCCTTGAGGATGTGGTGGCTTTTATCCATTTGTTACGGTTGCCTGGTAGGACTAAAAACAGAATAATCAAAGAGTAAACATTCCCACAAAGCTGAAAAAGATAAGCCACTGGCTGCCTTATTGTTGCTTTCTCAACTTAGGGTCTGTTTTTGGAAACTCGTACTCCGATTCGAGGTTAGAGTGCCAATCTTATGACCAGAGCGTTATTATTTATCATATATAGCTTGAACAGCTTAAAATTATCCAATGTGCATGATAATTCTCCGTATCTCATTGATTTTTTTGCCAGGAGCCATTCGCACTTAGAGGCAGAGTTGTTTGGCCCATTTTCTCTGCTTGTCCAGATTCCTTTTTAGTACTATATTTATCATCGGCCTCTTAAGGTGCCATTTTATATCAGTTAATTCTTGCAGCCCTATGGGTGGAATGTGACTGATGGGACCTCCGTTCTCAGCATTTTTCCTCTCAGCAATAGCAATGTGGATTTCAGATATAGCGCTCGTTAACTCAGTTTTGGTGTGGTTTGGGCAGATTGTATCGTCACCGGTTCTATAGAATCAGATCCATCAGATAGATGCCAGTCTTTTCTATAAATTCAGGACTTATGGATAAAGTTAATTTGCACGGCATACGCCTTTTTTTAGATTTTCAAGGGGCGCCAGCAGATCTCCTTCATTGTTTAAGCTCTAACGTTCGCCGAATATTATTTATAGTTGCTAGGTAACGGTCCCTGATATATAGAATATCAAAATAGATATTTGAGAGGGAGACTCTTTAAATAATCCTTGCATTTGGCCTTTCGTTATTTTTTTATTTGGCTCAAAGTAACATTAGGGCGACACTCTCACTTTCTGAATGCAGCAGCTTTCGCTCAAATTTCGGTAGCTCGACCCACCTATTTATCGCATCAAAAAAATTTATGTACTAGCAGCCATCGAGTTTATAAATTTCCCAAGTGTGTTAATAAACCAATCACCTTATATTATTTATGAGTTCCTGGCAATAATATTTTGTAATTTAGGGAGTGAGTCTTTTGCAATAGTTCATCGAATTTTGGAATATAGATAACTCTATTTGGAATTCTCACGAATTTTGCCTCTTTTATGTGTGTTGATAGTGAAAGTCATCCCATAGGATTTTAATGCTTTCAGTATTCACACCACTTTTTCTATATTTTTGGAGCCCTGGCGCAAGCAAATAGCTAAAATTTCGTTTGATCAAGAGATGAATGATTCTGGGTCGGTGTGCGTGGATTACTTAACTCGGCAATAGAAGCGTGAAAGGCCATGTATTCATATTGGCTTTGTTGATGAATACACTGTATCCTTTTTGCAATCAACGACTGACAGAAAGCTTGGATTAAGTCTTCTTTGTCAGGCTTTTTATCGTCTGTGACAGAGCTCATAAGTCACCTGATAAAGTAAGGGGAAAAGCTTAGAACGCCAAAAGTGGGAATACACCTGGAAATCCTTTTTCATAATAGATGAAATGAAAAGTAACTTTTTTATAAAATAAATCAATAATTCAAATTGAATGATCGCTGAGGTTTTACAAGATTGAACTTTGGAATTATTAAAAATTTGGATTTTTAACATTAAAAATATTACTCCTTTATTTTGTATTTATAATTTTGTATTTAACTATTTAAGATCATTGAAAAGAAATTGCGTAACAAAAACAGTTTAATTCTTGGTCTATTTTTTTCTGTACAGAAACGAATTCATCTGGATATTCTTGATCGATCCACTGATCAGAAGATATTAGAAATGCTGAATTTTAATACCCTTATTCTGTCTTCTATAGTGAAGATGATGTCCCAGACCAGAATGATTCACCGGAAATCAGATGACGTATGACAGAAGGTGTTTTTGCAGAAAGAGGGATTGAACCCTGCGCCGGCACGATAGAGGAGTTGTGGATCCTGCAAGAAAACAAGGATAGTCGATCTGCTCGAACAGGAAGGTAGTAGGACGGCCAGAGAACAAGGGGAGTTTTATTCTGCTCGAACGCGAGAGAAGAAGACTTAATCTTCTAACAAAAAATGGATCCAGGGTAAGCTTTCTTTCTAGGGTCATTTTTTTGATCGGACATCATTTTTTGGTTAGATATAGGAAGAATTATTCATTATAGGATTTTCATTTAAAGATTTTTTTTTTGTAACCTTCTAAAGAGTAATAGCAATAACCTTGTCAGTTGTTCATAAATCTTTATTTAAAAGCAATGCTATTTAAAGAAGTTTGGATTCTCCATGAAATTTATGAGAGGAAAGCTTATTTTAGTCTAATGTTATTTGTACAAAGTGCTATAGCTGGATATCCATTTTAAATAATGATTCATTACTTTTGAGAATAGTCAAACTATTGGGTGTATCAAAATTTTCCTAGGTCTATCCTTGTACTTTTTGCGGCACAAAAAGTGGACCCGCACAGGCGGGCAGGCAAAAAGCTACTGAGCTAGGTGTTTTCTTTCCGACGAGAGCTTTTTTTAATCATATAAATTCTGTACAGCGAGGGAATTTTGGATTGTTTTGCCCACCAATATAAATTGATGGATCTCCCGTACCTGGGAGCTAAGTTTCATTTTTCTTAACTCGGTCGTTCTCTAAAAGCAAGTCCAAAAACCGAAAATACCCGAAAGAGGCTCACCATCCTGGCGATCCGCTATCCTCATTGAGATTTCTTTAGCCATTCAAATAATAATGTATTCTGTTGATACCATTTAAAATTCGTTTTCATTGTATATATTGGTAGTACCGGGTTTAATTAATTTGTTCCTCGAGGTTTTCATATATCTTACTATTCTTTTCCTCAAAGATTTTTGTGTGGAGAGTATCAATTATGAGTAGTGGATATGACAGCAAAAATAATATATAGAAATTAATTTTTTTTTGAGTCTTGGGATTCAGGGAACATACATAGTGCAATTTAGAATTATCTGTGAGAGCTAAGAGAATCGGGCTGATTTTCATATAGCAAAGGATTTTCATCTTTGCTGAGACGGAATTTTCAGATTGAGTACCCGACGGAAAATATCAAAGAGGTAAAAAATCATAAATTCAGTCCCTCACCTTCCACACTTCACCTTTCAATTCCCTCCATGTGCTTTTCACTCGATATCATAAAGGAAAGTGACAGCCCAACCCAGTTCAGATAGAATAGTCGGGGTTAGGTAGTTAAGAAGACCAGGGTATTGGAAAATTTTGTCTTTGATGGAGTCGGAGGAATTCCCCACCCATTGTCCTTGATAGTAATACCTTATTTCCGATTGACCGATTTGATTTGCTAATCCGTTGGTGGTCACTTTTATTTTTGGGTTGATTTGGGTTTCTGCCGCTTCAAGTTACTTCAACTTTTCGATTCAATGGACTACATAAAAAGCATTGTTTAAGTAGGTTCAAAGTACTCTTCCCGATTTTTTTGCGGAACCACACTGATATTTTGCAGATTACCTCGGTGGAGTATAATTCCATAATTAGACTGTCTTCATCCTATACATTCTCATTATGTTTTTGCTTCGCAAAAAGAGCAATTAATGAATATAATTCTCTAGGAAATTCAATTAGAGCGAGTGATTCAGATCTGTAATCTTTCGGTCCTTAGGCTTTTTTTGCTAATGCTCGTGAACATCTTTGAACATATTTTTTGACCTCGAATCTCTGCAACCGCACCATGCTTACGGCATTTTTTGCAGGGTGTTGTGGATTTTACATCTGAGAAGCTTGAAACTAGCTTCCATCTCGTTTTTCTCATTGAAATTTTCCTGTTCATCATAGGACCTTTTCCGCTATATTCATCACTAGGACTTTGGTGTAAAATTTATTTTACACAAATTCAAGAGTGTGTTCTGGATCTAGTGGTGCATATGTTACGATGCAAGAGGCACCCATGGATTGCATATTTTTCGGGATTAGGATTCAACTGTGAATCTGTAGTTGATATTTAGTGTTGATCGTAAGCGGTGCTAATCATTCTTTCTTCGTTGGGCATGGATTTACTCTTTTTGCATTTGCAGTAAGCACGAGTTTGCTTTTTGTTTATCAGATTATTTCGAATAGGAAAATGCTTATTATAGCAAACATGAACAACCGTCTTAAAAGACGCCATATGTTATCTTTAGGTGAAAACTTCGGCAATTTTGTAAATTCGGTGTCTTTTTTGAAGCAGTCTATTTTGGCTTCTTTTTTTTGTCTAAAATCAAGAATTCTAATCGAAGCCGTTCCGATCATTCAGTGCGGTGCTGGCGATTTTGCAATTTCCTCTTATACACTTTATTCGCATTATTTCATTTTCATAGGACGCATTTATAATCCCAAAAAGGGCTTGGGTCTCGGCCCAGAAACTTATATAACAATCCACTAAGTTATCTTTGGCATTCAAATATCGATTGCCAGAAGTTAATTTGGCTCTTTCGAAAGTTATGATGCACTCTCAAAACCTCTTGCTGTTTTATTGGGGTCTTTGCCAAGCCAATAAGCCCTTGCGCCAGGTTCAAACTTGCAATCCAA
>Ga0163217_1097507_pt1 | contig 16533 bp, 11 predicted proteins | sample SynspAceP_FD_185933 | JGI IMG/M metagenome (GOLD analysis project Ga0163217, IMG submission 185933) | Saline lake microbial communities from Ace Lake in Antarctica - Synechococcus sp. Ace-P (PacBio error correction) | ecosystem: Environmental > Aquatic > Non-marine Saline and Alkaline > Saline ... | reverse complement strand
TAGAACGTTTAGGTGTTAGGACGTACGACTTACTAAATCTAAAAGGGGTAGCTCACATAAGAGGAAAGCTTAAAAGAATTGATAGTTTTGATATTAGCATAGAGAACGATTTTAATGGGATGGTGGTGTGATTATGGTATATTTATATCCGCCAATCTTAACCTATTCCAACTGAAGTCTTTTATAAGCTTGGAGACGATTATTAAAACGATGCCAAACCATATTGATTCCGGAGATAGTCCAAGTTTTACACCTTTTGGAAACGTTAAGCCAGCACCAGAATACAACGTATTGGAAATTTGAATAAATGAGTAAAACTTTTAGGAAATAGTCAAGATAACGACACTAAAACGATTGGAAAATTATTTCGCAAGTCGGAATTTAAATTTTTGTAGGCTTCTTTATTTTTTGGGTTGGCAAAGAAATTTATAAAAACCTTCAGCGGAACATCAAGTAACCTTAAAATATTGTTTAGTTGCCAGACGATAGTTTAAATCAAGTAGACATTTTGCGCATTTTATGAAATCTATGGGCGTCGCTATTAACAATGCCGAAATGAATAACCAAATCCTTTTTACAATCAAATAGCTTCCTATTGCCAGCTTATGGAAATATGTTGATTAATATATTAGAAAACACTCAATCCCAATCACGCGAAAAGTTTATTTATTTTAGTTCGAACAATCATACCAAGATTCACTCAACGTTAGGGAATATCTAATAACAGGATTAGTAGCCATTTAACAAGCAAGGGTCACACGGATCAGAAGAATTTATGTCGGATAAAGGACTACGGTTTTTCGGATATTGGAATATGGGCATCTGGATATCTCATATCGCGATATCTGAATATAATATTAATGTTGTATCCATAAGGTTTAGTGGTAAGGTATTTTTGTGAGCCTTGGTGCATGATATATCACTGGGAAAAGGGTGCGTTCAATATTGCTTTGTTCAACTTTTAGAGTTTAATGGGTATGACTTAGACGCTGTATAAGTAGACTTGATTCTACCAAAGTGTTTCTGTATTGCATGCCCTGTTGGCCACTCGGCAACCTTCCGATCAATATTCTTTTCCCTAACCACATTGTTCCATCCGCTAGGGAAGGATCTCGCCCGCAGTCTTTCCCGACGCCTCAGCCGCTACGCACAAAGGCACAAGGGGTGAAAACCCTTGCCCTTTTTCTCCCTAGCTACAAACGAGTTTATTGTAGCCGCTCTTTCTACTCTTTCAAATAAATTTTAAGACCATTAAAAGCTTGGACTGGGACTTTTAATATTCTTATATGGTCTCCATATGATTTTAATGTAAAAAAACTGTAATAAGTCTTTTAGGTTTATTTTGGTGCTTTATATTAATAAGATTAATCCGTTTTTAACGGATTAGCAAGTTATGTTTTGCGCAAGCAAATACCCTACCTTCTAGCGAAGTGAAAAGGCTGCTTCGGCAGTTCTTATAAAGAGAAGGACAATGGCAATTGGTAAATCGGCAAAAACTGTTGGAGGACAAAAAGCTAAAGCATGCTATTACACTCCGGTGTTCCGCAAAGGAGCTGTAAGGGAAGCGCTTCTAAGATTCTATAATTGTCGATTTTGATAATAGGGGAGCGGTAGGGCACTTTCTTAAGATTGCCATCTAAACAAAGGAACGGAAAACGGCAGATGTCTACTGATAGTACCTAAGGTCGCGGTATCCACTAATAAAATAGGAACCACATCACCATTGGTAAAGGGTCCATTACAAGAATGACGGACTGGGAGTTGCCGTTGCACGGAGCGGACCGTCAAGGCCCATTGCCAGAATGCTCCGGCAGGGTGAACGCATTGGATTAGCTATTGGGCATACTTCCAAAGAAGAGGAAATCTTATAATGGGTTTATGATGAGTTACGAATTACTCGAAATACAACGAATGGCTTTCAGATGTAATTGGCTCTTTAATAGTCCCATTTATTTAGGGCCTAATACGCCATTCAATAAATAAATATAAGTAAACATTTATTGGATTGCTCGTTGGAAAAATAGCAGAATTGGGAGAACTTACGCACTTATGTGATTGAGGTCTGATTTATTTGGTCGTCAAAATAGTTTAAATATGCCTTTAGTGCATCTCGCTTATAGCTTCTAAAATACTTACTTTTGTACGGGATGGACGGCAGCAACGAAGTTAAGGGCATACGGTTTCAAAGGCTGAGCGTACATTATTGTATGGTGTGCGAAAATACAGTACGCTGTTTTTAAGGGAGCTTCAGATACGTTTGCCGTACCCTTGCTGATGACTTACAGATTTGCGAGGATCTGAGATGTTAAACTATATTGAAGGCTTGTTTCAAGATCACGTCATATTGCACTTGGAAGTACCGTCCATTCAGATGTGAAGCGGTTTCAGTAAGTAAGTTGAAGATCGAGCTCACGAGGCGTTCAGCAGGTTGCCGGATTGAAGAACGATATTGGGGCAGGACTTTTTGGGCTATAGGTTATGGTTGCTGGCAAGTCCATGGGAATATAAAACTGATTGAGCATGGTCATGATTATTTGAGCCACATAGACAAGCCTGAGATCGTTGATAACAGCAACTTTATATTGAGCAATTGAACATTGGCACTTTGCGTCGCTAGCGCTAGCTTCAACTATGGAACTTTCAGTCACATAGTAGTTAATTTAAAATTTATCTAATAAAAAAATCTTATGCGTATACTAATCCAACAAAAAAGGAATGGGGGTTGAGCTCTGGGGGACTTTATAGATTTGGATTGTTTATGATGATACTTATTAGGTAAATTTTATGAATGACGAAAAACTCACTAAACCGGAAAGGGTTTATGTGAAATAGGGATAAGCTGTATTAAAGTAGCAGTTTTTACCTATGAAATCAGGAGCCTTAGGCAATCCAAGGACTCTATAGGCAAAATCATTTTTCTAGGGGAAGAAAACTTACTATGGCACCAATTTTCCTGGGCGTAATATGCTGTTATTATCCTTAACCCTCATTAAACTATATATGCGGTTTTAATCAAACCAAGAAAGTTGTATTGCCCACCATCCTGAGCATTGAATATGGTTGGAAAATGCAATGAAACTATGCATGAAGTTGGGCTAAGGCGTTAATAGGAATTTATAGAGGAGGGGCTCTACGGCAGGGAATGAACTTAATATTCAATTATTAGAGGAGCGTAAACGTGGATTTTCTTTTTACTGGGTGGTGGTCTAACGGGCATTCCGAAAATTACCACTCTATTAAAGCGTGTTGTATTTTCTTTCGGAGTATGAAGCGTTATTGCCAACTTTTCTTAGAGAAAGAGGCCAAAAGGCTTGGTGGGTGAGGGCCACGGATTTAGAAATGATGAATAACGATATATAGTACGCAGGTATCCAATGGTAGAGTTTCAAACCCTTTACTACTTAATGTAGATAATCTACTATTATTGGAGCAAACAACATTTTTATACTTTTTCCCGCTACACATGGACAGGGGTCATTTGTTCCATTTTTGGTTCCGCTCTGACCGCATACTTGCCGGTGAAAAATTAATCGTAGTAATCTGAGGCGGGAACTTCGATTTCTTCGATATACTCGGCCCAGGTAGCCGTTATTTCTTCTACGAGCTACTATGGGAAGTAGTTCCTTTTCCTTTTTATCAAGGAGTCGGGCGCTCAAAGCTTCCTCTTACTGCTTGGCCATCCCCACAATACCTCGAGATACCCAATCTCGTTTAAACAACGTGTTCTATTTTCTGGAACTATTTCCGGTCGCATTTATGGTCGAATCACATTTGCATTCAAACAAGGCTATTACATCGCTGTCTATTACATTGTCCCTCAAGGTTGCTGTCGTGTAAGAGAAAATTGAATAACATCTGCGTACCAGCTCAAACCTCATTTGCGGCGTTTCGGATGGTGCTATAGCAGCTGTTCTAGACGTTGGCTAGTAGCGCAGGATAGGTGTAATGCCGGGATAGACATGAATTCCTTACATGCCTCCAGGTATTGGCTGCCTTTTGCTAGATAGGTTCCCCAAATTGCCGGAAGTGAGAGTCACCTTAAAAAAAAGATCAAAATATTCATCGGGATTGGCCAGACTCAAAATTGTTTCCAAGGTCTGTTGCTCGAGTTCTTCCCAATAGATAAATGTATGGACTACAAAAATTCATCCTCTTCCTTCGTCCCATCCGTTTTCTTCAATCATTTTTTTAAATGGCCATAACGGCAGAATGCTATAAGTAAACCAACTTAGATCGTTGATAGCGTGTCCTAGGGGAAGGGACAGTATTTTGTTTAGTTTTTCCTTCTCGATGTAAAGTCATGGTTGTTAAAGCCATTCTCATTTCTTCATGGTTGAAATTGGAAGCGTTTCTTGATGATTTTTAATTTTCTTGAAATTGTGGTTACCGATATTCTAGTTTTTCTCTTCCTCTTCAAAACGCGCCTTTGGCCTGCTTCATTGTGGCAGGCATAATTTTTGTCTATAGCAATTCCCTTCTGCAGAATCGGGTGCCAGTTTTGCAGATTCGTATCGAATTTCGGCTGGCTTCAATATCACAATGCAGTTAAAATAAAGGATGGCGCATTTAAAATGAATTACTTTCGTTTATGAAGGTGTCACATTCTGGATAAACGTGTTTTAGCTCCATGGTTACTACCTAAAACTTCGGGCCATTTTATGGTATCTTGCTTGAAAAGTAATACTCAGTTTTGCCCAGGTTATAACTTTCGAACTAAATAATTGGGGTGTTCCGCAATAGTCCATTTTAATTGGTTTCATCATTCTTTCTTAGTATCGTTCAGGGCCGTATATACGGATAGATAATTTCAACTGTGGTTATTAGGATAGCGTTCAATTGGCATTCACCAATTTTTGCCACGCTTGATCTTTTTATCCTTTTAACGCAATTTGTGAAACTGTTTCAGCTTACGCGATAATTCAGAGTAATCGCATTTTGAAATTCTAACAGTTTGGATCGGTGGTTATGTTGTAGTTTAATTCCATAATGCACGCCTACCTTTAAGGTGTTGATTTAACCGATTCCTACTTGTTCTTTATAAAACTACCTAAGAGCGATTATGACGGAATTCATCAAATGTAGATATTAAACGCAAATTAAGGAACCTCTATTTCGTATCAATATGAAATTAGTTATTATTTTTTTATTAGATAGACACAACAATTTGGTCATGAATCCATAATATTGATACTTTCCTGATAGTAAACACACGCAACTTTTGCGATTAATCCAAAAAACGATAAACTGTTTAGGTATGTTTTAGGAAGAGAATCAAAAAGAGAGCTTACATTTCTGTTAGAGCCCTGTTCTTTCCTAGTAGCGGAACCTGACTCGAACCAGTGACGCTTCGGGTATTGAGTTTGGTCAAGAAAACTCAGAAAATATACTAGTATAACCAAAAATATTTTCTATCTAAGTCAAAAAACTGTAAAACGTAGTACGGGACCGTTGTACTTTCAGTTAAACAATAATATTTTTGCTACAATTTAAGGTAAAATTTCGGAAAAAGGTAATGATTAAACGATTTTTCTATTTAATGGTAAAGTTATATGACATTTAGGGTAAATGGCCTAATCAGAATGGGCATTTAAAAAAAAATGGATTTACATATAGGCCTGTTCAGCTAAGGATTTTAACCAAACAAAAAACAATTAGCGGGTCATCCTTTTAAAAGCTTTCACTATTTTGGTACGCTTATCTCATTTGAGATTCCACAGTTTTTACAGGAATCCCATCCTGGCTGCGTTTCTTTATACTTGACCCTTGTTATCTTATTAAGCATGTATTATTTCTTTGCTTTGAGGCAGGGAATCATACCTGCCTCATTTTTTATGATACGTTTTCCAAGGTCCGAGTCTTTTTCTATTCTATCTCTAGATTGACGTCCCATTATTTGACTTATAAGTTTTCCTGTTTTTTCGCTTTCTGATAGTATCAATATTACCTGTTGGGTAAGCAAATGGCTAGAGATAAGGTTTTGGGGACTTTGGATTCATCCAACTTGGATTTATCCTCCAAAGCACTAATAAAAGCCTGCTGTCACAATATCCTCAGGACTGTTTTATTATCGGGTCTAGTGGTTTATATACGCCAACAGACGGCATATAATGTATGGAATAGATTACCTGAAAGCACTTCGGTCGCCCTTCTTCATGGCAATGACGGCCTCAATTTCATTCATTTAACTAGTGTTGGTTTTGTTGGTGTTTGGATTATTAGTGCGAATATCAAAAAAAAAAATTTTTTTTTTAATTTTTTGTAAGGCTTTAATTAATTTTTGTAAAGTAATTGGTTATGTAATGTGTAATGGAAGGCTACTTCATAAGGAACAATTATAAGTGAAATGTACGGTAAGAATTAATTGAAAAAATATATACCAAGCTTCTTCTCGTACGATTACGAAAAGGAGAAATTGAGCTTCCGGAATTGGTTGAAGGATACAAAAAATTAGGCCATTCTTTGGAATGCTTCATGTCGTGTTTACCACGAATTTAAACTTGGCAACATTAAAAAATAATCTTGATGAAGCCGTATAACAAGTTAATCATCAAGATTGATAATCTTATAAAACTGTTAAAAGGCTATATATACAAACGGACAAAGTATACCGCTGCGAAATATGTATTTTTAAATTGGTATTGGAGATTTTTGCATATGCTAAGGCTTTTTTATTACCTCAAGGCCAGAATGTAGCTGCTGCCAAAAGAGAATCCTACCTTGGAATATGGAACAATGGTTCATTCAAAACCATTGATTTACTGGAGTCAAAGAAGTTTAGGGATTTCTGAAGGGAATTTGGTAGGTGACCCAAAAAACAAGATCAAATCAGTTATTCCAGGGCAATCAAAGTAAGGAATTGATTTCATACATTGACAATACCCACGGGAAGAAATTTCAACTTGAACTATCAGATGGGACACTTAGTAAACATCTAAATGGCGAGGTAAGTTCCTTAAGATATCCTGTAATTTTTTTGAGTGAAGGTCCTAGACAGGTATTCTTTCCGGTGGAGGCTTATTTCGATGTGCAAAAATTTGTTTCAAACCCATTATTGTTAATGTATGATGAGCTGGGATGTTAAAGGTCCTTGGAACACAATTTAATGTACGGACCATATGAGAGGATGAAAATAAAATATAGATGTGGATTTCTCGGCTCGAGGGATGCTGTGAGTTTCTGGATAAGAAAAAATGAATATGCCGAAATCATTAGGTGAGTACGATTATCTGCTGGTCAAAAAAAAGGATACTTTATACAAGATTCAAGATTATATGAGTAAATCGAAGATAAATACAAACCCTTGTATCACTAATTGGAGGCAAGGTTATTTAGGTCTTCCGGACTTGACATTTGATTATTATCTTAACAAATTGGAACGGCACTATAAATATTTGAAATAGAAAATACCAATGCAAGAATTTAGGGAGGAAAATTTGCAATGCAGTTTTTGACATGTCGAAGTAGAGAGGTGACATTATTATTTCAACGACAACCATAAAAATTTGATTATGAAATAAGAAAACAATAAAAGATGTTTAATAATTAGACATGAAATAAAAAGTATACCAAAACCCAAAAAAATTATGAAGTGAGCCAAAATTAACGAACAAAAGAAGCCACACTTTGTTTTTATAAAACAAAACGGAAAATGCCGCTAACATTTCCCGGTTCTAAAGTGATTGCGCATTATTTACATCACAATTACATTTCAAAAAATATGGAAAAAACAAACAAACCAGCGAGTGTGGTAGACTTGTTGAAATCGATCTTAAAAGGAAATTGGACAAAACGCTTACTTACTGTTTACGACATTGTTAGGGGTTTGCATGCAATGATAGTTATGCGCAAAAAACCAAAGTTACATTGGATTATTGAGAACGCAACTTCGGACCATTATCGATGAATTGAATCTGTTACCAGATTTTCGATTTATTTATAAAAACCAAGGATGTAGACCTTCAAACGTAAAAATTGTCCTTGAGGTTAATAAGGAAAACATAGAGATTGTTCCTAAAAGTTTATTCGGGAAACTAACCTCTATACTAAGGTTAGGGGACACAGATTATATTGAACAAAATCAAACCCAGTTTAATCAAGGAAGTTCCTAAACAATCGTTTCATAATACCAATAACAAGATCAACCAGGTATGGGGAAGGTTACTGATGGAAAATGAGCACGCCATTGCTGGACTAACATTAGTTGAAAAAGGTTACCACTAATTGGGATCAAGTAGATTTCGGACGGTTAATTTTACTATTATGTTGAAAAACGAAATGCCAGTTTTAGTGATTTCATATTGCTTTGCTACCAGGAAGTGCAACTTAATGGACAGACATATTAAACATGTTTGTGAGGAGGTGCTGCAGGACTGGAGGAAGTAGTTGTAGTGGATACACGGTACAATTGAAAAATTGATTTAAAAGGGTCGTTATCTCAAGTTAAAACAGAGACTTTAGAGGCAGTCCCCGTTTATCAATATTGGACAAGCCCTAAAAGTAGGGCTGCTGCGTGGATTAGAGGTTCTCGCAAAACTCCGGTACACCAGGCTCAAGGATTGAAAGTGAGGATAAGGGGAGGAAATTCAGATGATTGGAGGACAATCAACCTTTATATGTACATAGATGGTTTTCCAAGTTACTGGTAGGTATAGATTTTCTTAAACCCTTCTGATATTGAATCTGTGGATATTTTGAAGGTGCATCGCCCCGCCATTTATGTACCAGAGGAAGCAATGGAATTGAATCATTACTTCTAAACGCGGAGCAAAGGTCCAGTAGTAAAATTGAAGTGAACAGTTTTTTTTGGAGCAACAGGCAATAAACCGTATGATTACTGGATGCAAAGGAGTATGCATTTGTTAGCTAAGAATGTGAGCATGAAGGCTTGGATCCCTTTTTTTGACCCCAAATACAGTTGTACACCCGGAACAGAATTAGTGGAGTATTTTTTAGAGTCGGCCACCGGTTCAAAAACAATACCTTACTTTTCTGGTAGCTCTGAAAAAGTAGATATTCAATCCGGTCATATTTGTCAGAAGGGATAAATAGAAAAATTCGGGTGTCCAAAAGGGCGGCATCTGTCAGATTAGAATTCGTTGGACCAGGAGTTTAAAAAGCTGGTTAAAATGGGTTGTACATTTCAATTGTCAGGAATGAGCAAATCTCTGTTCACCCTAGTTTTGACAACTGGAAATCGATGAGGTACTTCCTTGCTTTCGGGCTTCGGCTTGCGCTCCTCCAACTCTGCAATTTATGATTCGAAGAATGGAATTACTACACCCAAATCGAACAGGCCTATAACTACGGTTCTGCAGATATGCGGAACTCCTATAATATGGCACTTAGAGAATCTAGTTTCTCCAATAGTTTTTTAGGCGAATACTATTTCGAGTATTGCCTTTACCCTGAATTATCATTTAGAACTTTGGTAGATTACAATTTCAAATTTCAAGAACAATGAATCACTTCGTGACCCATTATTATAATAATTGATAGGGGCTTCAGCTCTCTGAAAGTAATGCCATATTCTAATTCCTTTTGACGGAAAAATACTTACCTATCCCAAAGATTTTTTAATGATAAGCATTAGTGTAAATGTAATAGGAGTGTGAACTTACCAAACTATTCTTAATAGAACTTCCGGGATAAGTGTTAGTGGATTTGCCAATAATATTACCGAAAATTATGAATTGGCAGCTGCATGAACAGTAGGAAACCCATTTTTGGATATTCAGACTGGACACTTGCCTTCATTTCTCTCAAGATAAATTATTCTTTGACGTAGAATAATGTTTACCAAGATAAGGGGCAGGAATGGTTCATGAGATTGGGGTGAGATGAGCATCAAATGGGGCAGATACTTTCCTTCTGGTGCTATTTGGCCTTGTCGTTATTTCTGCATGAACCCTTCTTGAGGAAGTTAAAATAATAGTAATTTTAAAACTGCGAGCCAGTTATGTTTACAGGGATACTGCCCCTAAATCCATATCAAATCTTTTGGATAGGCTTGGTTCGTCAAATATATTTATGGCAACAAACGGAATGTAATCAGGATTTTGTTCCAGCGGTATTCAATAGTAATTTAAAATGCGAGACCACCGGGCAAATTGGATTTGGTTTGAATTAATAACATATTAAACTATTAGGTTACGTCTTTGTTTTCGATTATTAACAAAAAGAACACCAGCGATATTGTTGCATCGGTTTACCACTTCCGACCAACAGATTGGATTTTGGGTCTATTCTTAGTGAAACTAGGCGAAATGTACAAAATTCAGGAATTGAAATTTAACGTAGATGCCAGATATCTTAATAATGATTTTAAAATGGAAGATGTCTCAGCACACTTTTCAGCTAATAACGAAGTATGAGCTTGCACGGTGACGCAGTGGATTATTTTTGGAGCCGAGCCAGGGGCAGTTTGACCATAGTGGCAATATCGCAAGGGTTGGAGAACCTTTAGGAGCTTTTATGGATGGTGAAAGATGCTTGGACGAAGATGGCTTTCAGTTAAATATGAAGATATTAAGTGGCCCGATGGAGTCCCTGATTGAGAGCTGTATAAATGCTTGGCACGAGTAATAATTAGGAAGTTATCATCAGATTTTATTTACGTCTTATTCTCTAATTTAAATATAGGGTATAGAACTGATATTGCTCTTGAAGGAGTTCAAGGTAATGAGCTTGTTCAATGCCACCAATGGAACACATCTAAACTCGTTTCAACGCGGGATAAGTTACAATTTAAGAGATATAATTGGAAATTACTGGACTGTGGAAAAATCCTAATTGCCGGTGCAAAAATTCAAAAATTAAGTGAGTTGCAACCCAAGTTACACGTATCTGATCGTTTTCATTGAAGAGGCAAGTTATTTACGGATTCGTTCATTAGGTTGAGCATACAATTTACCTGTACAACAAATTGGACTGAACGAAGAGCTTTGACTATCGGCCCAACAAATATATATTTTGGACAAGACTGTTCACTTTACGATTATTTGGAATTGATCCTGAAGCTATACCGTGGACCGATTTCCAGTAATGTAGGAGATCGATTAGGTTTGGTCCACGATCAGAGTAGCTATCCAAATGCAAAATAGTATGACTGTTGGTTTAAATTTAGATTTTAATATAACGAAAGAATCATGAAAATACCTTAGTTCTATAATTTAATTACAATGCTGTTTTCCCTGGTGAAAAAACACTCGAGGAAGTAGGCCAAAAGATATTCGTTTCCCAAGCAACTTTCTATTAAAGAAACGAACAGATGCAGAGGGCAAGCCATACAGGCGTCTATGCAGGTATGCAAAAACGATTTTTTTGGGATAAACCAATTAATCTTAGACCGATTGCACGGGGCATTATTTGTTTGCGAGAGGCTCCCAGCACTATTTACCATTGGAATCAAATTTTGGACAGCTAAATTACTTGGTAGCAGTGTGCGACCAATTGGTCATTCATTTTACGGAAAACATCAATCCGCGAATGCAGTATTGGACAATGTGCCAAAATATAGAAGACTATAGAATGCGGACACGAAAAAGCAAATATTGGCCTATGAGGCTCATTTTGCTTGGGCTTTGTGTTATTCGAATTTGGTTTAAGAGGTTGGGGCCCAGTCCAGTGTAAAAACAACGAAAGTATAATTTGAGTGCTATGGAATCTCGTTAGGGCAACCTGAAAGTGGACAGTGTAGCCAATTGATAGGTGCAGGGATGTTAACAGCGGAAAAGTGATTTGGGCGAGGTATTGATCGAAACTTGATCTGTTCCAAAGGCCGGCTAAAATGTTGTTAGCTCATGTACCTAACCATCACTATGGAAAAACTGGCCAGGGGCTGGAAAAGGCCAATTGAGTTATAAATGATGGGCCATTCTCTTTGATATCTGATGTCGGAGTCAAATGATTTTATATCGTAAGATTCTATTGCCAAGTAATACCAAGTTACAGAGGATCATAATGTCCATGCATCATTCTGAAACAAAGTTTCAAAGTTGCCTTTGCTATTTACAATAGGGCTGCAACAGTACCTATAATTATTCATTCGGTAGGAGTTTTCTGCCTGGCTTCCAGATACTGACATTCATTTATTGGGTACTAGCTGAGGCAGCAATGAACCTAAGGAAAATTTATAATCTGTACACAGAGATCAGAATGCTGATGAGATTGGGTTCCACTTCCCAACCTACTCTGTGCTGTTTAAAAATTTATAACCAATACGTTCTGGTATAAGTTTGAATAGCATATCCTTATTCTATCGTGTTAAGAAGCATTTTTATTTTATGCAAAAGCAGTAGCATGGCGAAGGTGGCCGGATCGTACTTTGGCATTGGACACGCACTTTAACATGAGTTAAAACCGAAGGGCTTAACGGTTTTGATCCAAACTGCCGTATATCCCCAATAGACTATCCTTCTGGGAATGCAGTAGTGGTGGTTTCAGGGAGCAGTTTATTCAGGGAGCGTGCTTACGAATTCAATAACCGGAAAGAAGACGCATGGTTCGATTTGAAACGCTACGGACGAAGGTTAAAGAAGAATTTGCTGCTGATGGCCGGGCAAACGATTCTTGATTGAACGTCTTTTATGGCCAAATACCTGAAGATGATCATCAACAATATAATCCTGCGGTTAATCAACAAAAGATGCAAAATCCAGGTTATTAATCGAAGAATTAAAATTAGGAAATTATGTACAGGCTTTTAAATTAGCCTGTAATAACCCTAATAAAGATATTTTTTATAACCAAACCACGAATTATCTCACTAAGGAAATGCTAGCGAACTCAAATAATATTGAGAGGTGATTATCCATTAGGTTCGTTGTGCTTTTTATTTAGCCGTTATCAAGCCTTTTCTCATTAATTGGATGTACTCCCAAAAGATTGAAAAAGACAATCTGACCAATATAGTATTTATTTTTTCACCCGACCAATTAGTGGATTATATTGGAGCAGAGGGCAACAATCTTGCCTATAACCCAAATTATTTGGACCTTATTGCAAGAAGGGGCTTTTTTTTCCAGAGCCTATAGCCGGCCTCACGCTACTTGTTTGCAAGCACGGGGCTGCACTTGATTACGCGAATGGGTCCATGGAAGAATGGGCTTATTATGCATATGCGCAATAGGGCAAACTTAAATACAAATATGAAAGTGCCCCAAATTGTTAAGGATGCACGGTTATTACACTTTTGCCACGGGAGATAAACTGCCATTTTAAGCCTATTGGGGTTTGAGCTTAATGTGAAATCTAGGCGAATTGGTAATAGTAAAATTCATGCATGGCTTTCATGAGATAAATTATGTGAAGGTTTGGGGCATCCGCCAGAATGGGCTATAAACATATGGTTAAGTAAAATGTGCTCTGATTTAACCATAAGTTGGCACAGCGGATTGGGAGGCTACAGATACCGTACGCGGCATTATGTCAATTTATACGCGGACGAATTACATCACAGCTATGGACTGCAATAAGGCATATTGAATTCATAATAGCCACGTCCCAGCAGGCGAACCCTTTCTTTCTTAAAAATGCATTTCCATAGGACCCTCTCCACATTTGTAACCGCGCCAAGAGATGAGTTGGATTTCTTATAAAAATAGGAAAATTCAAAAGTATTGTGGGGGATTGGTCCGAAGAAAAACGGAGGATTTAAGCAAAATTCATCACCAAAACGACAGTAAAAATTACTCCTAGAGGAAATACGAGTGATGTATTGTTTACGTAGTTCACGGGAAGGTTATTCTGGCTTGCCATTAGTTTTTTGGACGAACAAATTAGGAACACTGTGCTAAGCTCCCTTAGAAAGAAAAGCGTGAGTTGGGAAAATACTTGGATAGTAATTATCGTACCGATCATGGGGAATATGCATGGGGGGATTCATTTATGGAGGAAATCCATACCCTTATGAGGGGCTCAGCTGGAACTGTACCGATGATCATTAGATGGCCATGAGAGGTCTAGGCTATTTAGGGGCTAGTTCTGCGGTCAGGTTATTAAGGAATTGTGGTGGAACTTTAGGGACATACTTCCTATTTTCTAAGATTATAGTGGGGTTGCATACCGTCTAAATGGATGGAATGAGATGATGCGATTATAGAAGCGAGAAACAAAGGTTGGCGCAGTTCCTGGACATGGAAGCATGGTGTGCTATTTGGAAAGAAACAGATGGACAGAGTTAACAGATCAAACAGATTAAGTATATCTATTATTCCGTGACCGGGGAGAGCAATTGTATGATTGATGACAGTTCGGGAGAAGAAAATATTTGGCCAGTCCATTTTTAACAATTATAAAAATATACTAAGGACGCTGGGAGACACCCCCCCCCCCAAAAATGTAGACATTTATTCTGAAGAGGCGTAGGAATGGGTTTTAAAGATGGTTAGACTAGTGAATAAGGGAAGAAACATAGTTTTTGCCCCAATTATCCAAAAGGAATATTATCCAAAAGAAATTAAATGAACAAACCACTAATTAAGTAGAGATGAAAAAAATATAAGCTTGTTAAATGTTGTTCTGACGGGTTCAATTTAATGAACGGTTCAAACAAGAAGTACGATGTTGTTATATCGTGTGGCACTTCAGCTGGAGTTGCGGCTTGCGCTGGCAAAAGTAGTATAGACTAGACTGGGCAGAGTCCGTTGACTTCTAGAAATCTACCGATCGCATTTGGGGATTGACATGGAGGCACTGAGGGCAGGAAGGATATCCGGCAATAGGTAGGCATTGGGGGGATTTCAAGGGAGTTCTATGAAACATCGAAAAGTATTACGATTAGATCCCAATAATTGGAAAATGGGAGAAACGATCGGAATACCATGGCATAGTGGGGCAAACCCGCACAGAGGAGAGGGAGAGCTTACCATGTGGACTGTTTTTGAACCTTCAGCCCGCCCTAGGTTTATAGGCCATGATGGAACAGGGAAAGAAAATAGTCTACAAATGAAAGGTTGCAACGGGAAATCCGGAGGGTAAAAAAGTAAATGGGAAATAGAGTCGATCACCATGGAAAGTGGCAAGACCTACAAGAAGGTATTTCTGGATGCCTACCTATGAGGGCGATGAATGGCTCGCGGGGTTTTCCTATTGCGTGGGGGCAGGGAAAGTAACGGGGATATGGGGAAACCTTGAACGTGGGAGTTGGCAGGGCCATAGCATTAAATAGGGCTTGACGGGATTTGTTGGTTGGGCCAAAAATGCATTTTTAACATAATTTTCTTTCCTGGGGTGACGATTCCTATGTCCAAAAAGGGGCGATTCCAGCATCGGCCTGTCCATGTGAATGTAAAACGGGCTTTGAAGGGGAAGGCGATGAAATACAGGCCTATTGTTTTAGGGGATTGTGCCTAACGGACCACCCTGAAACCGAATTCCTTACCAGAACCTCACATTTATAGATGAGCCATCAACTATGAAACTGTTGTTCCGGAACTATGAGGCAAGAAAAGGGACATATTTAAGGATAGTACAGTCATGGTAATTCGTTTATTGCCCTGGTCAATTCCACATGCGCCAATAAGGAAAACGGATACGAACAGACAAGTTTGGCTTTCTTACGATTATATCGGCAGGAATTTATGACTACCAGAGGCCAGCTTGCGGAACGTAAAAGATTTCGAGGACCATAGGGGAATTACCAAATGGGATTGATGGTAGAGTCTGGGCCACATCCAAAATCCTGAAGGTTCCGTGAGGAAGCTTCTAAGATGAAGTACTTCAAAGATGGAATTTGAGAGGGCCGACGGGTGCACAGCAAACTCTTACACTAATAGGGAAGCAACGGAGAATGGATCATTGAGTTATGTAAATGACCCAACAAAATTGTGAGGCCACTGATTAGTTGCCGAGGATGCCATTGGGTATGGCCGCCTATGGAAATGGATTTCCCATAAACTGTACAGGACGTTATTGTGGATTGCCAATAGCGATATGTGGCGAAACGAGGGCAATGTAAGAGGGCCCATCGGCTTTAAGCCCATATCCTAAGTTATAGATCTTGGTTCCCAAAAAAAGGAGGGAATGCAAATAAACCCTTCATATGATCCCGTATCTGTGTTAAGTTCAACGCACATTGCTTTTTGGAATTCCCATTTCGGCATGGAAGCCAGTGTTTATTGTTCTTGGGACAAATCTGCAAGCCACAGCGGCAGCACTTGCTATAGATGGTAATATAAAATGTTCGAAAGACTGTGCCTTACCCCAAGTTACAAGCAGCGAAGCAAAAGCTATGTAGAAAAAGGAAGCAGTCAAAGAGTGAAATAAGGGATATATTGTTATGATTTTAATTGATTTGCCATATTGAATTAAAAAAAAGGATGATTGCGGCAAACAAAATTAAAAGGCTGAAGGTAGTCATTGTTTATGAATAGATGGGATTTGTTTGTAATTTCGGTTTGCCTATCATGGATATCCTTACTAGGTTTAGTCACTCCATGTTAAAAAGAAGGGAGGCAAGAATTTTGACATCTATATTCCCAATTGTTTTATTATTATGGCGGCATGTCTCGGGATATGGCGATCTCTCCTGGGGGT
>Ga0163217_1068583_pt1:2500-16538 | contig 16538 bp, 19 predicted proteins | sample SynspAceP_FD_185933 | JGI IMG/M metagenome (GOLD analysis project Ga0163217, IMG submission 185933) | Saline lake microbial communities from Ace Lake in Antarctica - Synechococcus sp. Ace-P (PacBio error correction) | ecosystem: Environmental > Aquatic > Non-marine Saline and Alkaline... | reverse complement strand
CTAAAAATTTGGTTTTTTTTTTTTTTTTTCAGGTTTGCCCCCTTTTAACCAGGGGGGGGCCCCCCCCCAAAGGCCCCCGCCAAGGGGGGGGGGCCGGGGGGGGGCGGGGGTTGGTGGGGGGGGCGGCCCGGCCCCGGCCCCAGAGGGGGGCTGAAAAAAAACAAAAACCCATTGGGGGGTTTTTGGGGGTTTTTATTCTCTTTGGAATTTTTTTTTGGGGCCCTTCCCCCCAGGCTTTTTTCGGGGGGGGCCAAGGGGGGGGGGGTTTCTGGGGGGGATGTTTTCTTTGTTGGTGCGGGGGGGGGGGCAAGGGGGTTTTTCCGGGGGGGGGGTTTCGGAAAGGCCCCAAAAAACAAAACATGGAACGGGGCATCCCCGCCCCAAAGGGGGGCCGGGGCGGGGGCTTTGGTGGGGGGGGCCCCCGGGGGGGGGGGGGGGCTTTTGGGGTTTTTTTTTTTCAAAAACTTTTTTTTTTTTTCCCGGGGGGGCCCACCCGGGAATTTGAAGGGGGCAAGAAAAGGCCGCCGGGGGGGCCCCCTTTGAAGGGGCGGGGAAACCTTTTTTTTTTGCCGCCCCCCCCCCGGAGGCCCGGGGTTTGGGGCGGGAGGGGGGGGGGCCTAAAATTCCCCAATTTTTTTTTTGGTTTCCCCATGGGGGGGGGATTTTCCAGTTATGGGTTTTCAAAGTATCAGGGGGCCAAAAAGGCCGGCCCCCCACGGGGGGGCCAGGGCCCGGGGGGGGGGCGGCCCCTTTGGGGGGGGGGGGGCAGCGTGTGCCAAGGGGGAAAAAAACCTTTGGGATGGGGGAAAAAAAGGGGGGGGGCTTTACCCGGCTTTTTTTCAAGGCCTTGCTGGGGGGGGGGCAAAAATTTTTTTCCCGAAAAAACAAAAAAGAATTTTTTTTTTTTTTTTCCGGGGGCCCCTTTTTTCCCCGGTTTGGATTTCGGGCGGGGGCCCTTTTCCGCGCCAAACCAGGGGGGAAAAAACCCTGCGGTTTTTTTTTTCCCAAAACTTTTTTTCATGGGCGGGGGGGGGGGGGGGGGGGGGGCGGGGGGGGAAACACGGGGGCTTCTTTTTTTTTCCGGGGGGGGCTTTATCGTTTTTTTTTTTTCCCTTGGGGGCTGAAATCGAATTTGTTTTTTTGGGGGGGGGGGGGGGGCCAATTTTGGGGGGGGGGACCCCCCGTCCCAAAACCCCCCCAACCAGATTCCCCCCCACGGGGGGCGGGGCCCCCCCCCCCGCCCCCGGGGGGGGGGGGCGTCTTTTTCCCTTTGGGAAACCCCCCCCCCCCCCCCGGGGCTTTGGACCACCGGGAGGCCGCCCCCGGGGGCTTTGGGGGGCGGGGGGCAAAAAATTTTTTGGATTAAATCCCAGCCCCCGGGCCCAGGGCCCCTTTTTTTTTTTTTCTTTGATTTGGAAAGGGGGCCCCGGGGGTTTTTTGGGACCCCCCCGAGGTTTTTTCATGGCCGGGGGGCCGGCAAAAAAGGAAAAAACCCCCGCTTTTTTGTTCCTTTTTTCCCCCGGGCGGTTTTTTACGAAGGGGTGGGGGGGGGGGTCCCAAAGCCAAAAAAAAAAAAATTCCCCCCCCCAACTGCTTTTGGTTTTAAGGTTTTTTTTCAAATTTTTTCTTGGGGGGGGCCCCCCGGTGGCCTTTAAAAGGGGCCCCGGGGGGGGCCGGGGGGGGGGGGGGCTTGGGAAAAAAAGCCGCCCCGGGGAAACGCGCTTTTGGGTTTTTTTCAACAAAAAAGGGGAATCAACCATTTTGAAAATGTTAAGGGTTGGTAGTTTTCCTGCTTACCAACCCCTCTTTTTTTTGGTAAAAAATTTTTAATTTTTTTCCAGAGGTTTTAAAACCCGGTTGTGGGCCTTGGGGGGCAAAAAAAAAAAAAAAAAAAAAAAAAAAAACCAAAAAGGGCGTTAAGGGGGGGAAAAAAAAAAACCAATAAAAAAAAAAAAAAAAAGGGAGGGGTTTTGATGTTATTTTGGGAAAAAGGGTCATCCCCGGGGGGGGAAAAACCTGGGGGGGGGCCATGGGCCTTTTTTCAAAAATTCAATTATTTTTTCCCGGGGGCTTTTTTTTTTTTTTTTTCCCCCCCCCCTTGGCCGTTTTTTCCCCCCCTGTTTTTTCTTTGGGTTCTGGCTGCCTGTTTTTTTTTACGGGGGAAAAAAAAAAAAAAGGGAAAACGGGTTTTTTTTTTTTTTCGGGGGGTTTGTTTTTTTTCCCAATACGGCTGGGTTTATTTTTTTTTCCAGGGGGGGGGGTCCGGCTTTTTTTTTGGTGTTTTTCCTTTGAAAGGCGGGGGGAAAAAAATTTTTTGTGGCCCTTGGTCCCCGGGGGAAAAAGGTTTTTTTTTCTTTTTTATTTTTTTTTTTTTTCCCCCCCCAAGGGGGGGGGCCCGGGGAAACGGCTCAACCGGGGGGGCAAAAAAAAACCCCGGCGGGTTTTTTTGTGGCTTTTTTTTTGGGCCCCGTTTTTAAATTGACCGGGGGGGGGGCGGGGGAAAGAAAGGGGTTTTTTTTCAGTTTGCCCCCCCAAACCCTTTAAACCAAAATTTTTTTTAAATTGGAACGATGGCTTTTTTTTGGGGGGGGGCCCGGGGGGGGGAAAGAAGGGGGGGAGGGTTTTTTCCGGAATTTTTTTTTTTGGGTTTTGGGAAATTAAAATTTTATTCCCACCCCGGGGGAAAAGGCCGGGGGGGGGGGGGGAAATAAAACCTTTTTTATGGGGAAAACGGGGGGGCTGGTTTTGCTTCAAAAAACAAAAATCCGGGGGGGGGGGGGGCTTTGGGCTTGGTTTGTTTTGCCCGGAATTCCTTTTTATTTCGGGTTAGGGTTTTTTTGAACAAATTTTCCCCCCCACCTATCCCTTTTTTTTTCCTTTTTCGGGGTTTTTCCCCCCCCCAGGGGGCCTTTCGGGGGGGGCAATTTTCCCCCGGGGGGCCCCGGGGGGGATTACCCAAGGGCTTTTTTGGGGCCCAAAAAAAAAGATTTGATTTTTTTCCGGCTTCAAAGGGGGGGCAAAAACCCCCCCATATTATTTTTGTCAAAAAAAAAAACCCATGGGGGTTCAAACAAACCCGGGGACGGGGAAAAAACCCTTGGGTCCCGGGCCTTTCTTTTTGGGGGGGGCAAAAAAAACTTTTCGATTTCCGTATTTTTTTTTTTTTTTCGGGCCGGGGTTTTCTTTCTTTTAAATTTCAAGGAGGGTTTTTGGGGAAAAACAAATTTTTTTTTCTTTTCTTTCCCAGGGGCGGGGGAAAATAAACCCATGGGAAAACCCCCCCCTTTTTTTTCCCAAAGGGAGGGGCGCGTAAAAAACCGGGGATTTGGAGGGGTGTTTTTCTTTCCCTTTGCCCGGGGGCGGGTTTTTTTTTTTTTTTTTTTTTTTTCAAACCCCGCTTTCCCCCCGGGGGGGGATTTGGCCCAGGTTTTTCCTTTTTTCTTTTGGGGTTTGGGAAAAACCCCCCCCAAAAACCCAAACACAAACCCCCCCCGGGTTGGGGCGCCGGGTTTTGGGGGGGGGGGGGACCCGAAGTGGGGGAACCGGGAGGCAAAAAAGGGGGGCTATTTTCGTATTCTTGTTGGCCCCCCCCCCCCGGGGTTTTTTTGGCCCAAAAAAGTTTTTTTTTTTTCCAATCCCCCCGGCCTTAAAAAAAATTTTTTTTTTTTCCTGGGGGGAAAAAAAAAAGGGGGGCCCGGGGACCAAGAAATTCGAAAGGGGGAAACTTTGGGGCGCGTTTAACCGTTGGCTTTTCAAAGGGGGTTCGGGGGGCGAAAAAAATTTTTTCGGGGGGGCCGGGGGGGGGGGGGGGGGGGGCCCCTGGGTAGGGGGCGGAAAAAAACCAAAAAACTTTTTTTTTCAAGGGGTTTTTTTTTTTCCCCCCAGGGGGCAATTTCATTTTTGGGGAAGTTGCCCCCCCGGCTTCAAGGGGAAGGTTTTCTTTTTTCCCCCCAAAAAAATTCCGGGGAAAAAAAATTTCCCCCAAGGTCCCAGGAGGGGGGCTTTTGGATTTTTTTTTTTTCGGAACTTGGGGATTTTTACGGGGCCCGGGGGGGGAAACTTTTTTTTTTTTCTCCCCCAAACCCCCCCTTTTTTTGCTGGAAGGGAGGGGGGAGATCCGGGGGGGGGAAAAAACCCAGTTCCAGGGGGGAAAGGGAAAAAAAAATTCCCAAAATATTTATCCCCGAAAGGGAGGAATTTTTCATTTTATTTTTTTGGGTTTCGGGGCCTTTTGGGGGCCGAAAAAAAAAAAAAAAAAGGTTCCGGGGTGGGGGGGGGGGGGAACCCTTTGGATTTTTTTCCCGGGAAAAAGGGTTTTTTTTCTTTTTGGAAACAAGGGGGGGGCCCGGTTTGGGGTTCCCCCGCCCCTTTTTTCTTTTGGGGTTTTTATCGCCTTTCTTTGTTTGCTTGATTAACCCCCTTTGGTTTTTTTTTTTTTTTCCTGCTTTGTTTTAAACTTTTTGTTTAAAAAACCCCTTGTTTGTAATTTTCCCCCCCGCAAAAGGGCGGGGCACCACCCTTTGGGGGTTTTCGGTATTATAACTTGAATTTGACCCCCCCCCCCCCCCCCCACGGGCTTTTTGATCCGCCCCCGGGGGGTGGGGTCGGGGGGGGGGGGGGGGCCAACTTGGGGGGGCCTTGGAAAATTTTTCAAAAAATTTCTTTTTTTGGATTCGGGGTTTTTTGGGGGGGCCCCCCCTTGGGGGGGGGGAAAATTTTTCCCTAAATTTTCCGATTTGGGGGCTTGGGTTTGCCCTTTTTCCCTTTGAATTTTTTCCTTTTTTTACCGCGCTTTTATTTGGGTAAATCTTTTATTTTCCCCCCCACGGGGGGCCGTGCAGAAAAGAAAAATTCAAACCGGAATTTTGCCAATAACCCCAAGTTTTTTCAGGGGGGGAAAAAGGGGGGGGGGAAAACAAACCCCGGCCCAACTTGGATTCCCGGGGCCCCCCCCCCCGGGGCCGGGCGGGGGCCGGCCAACCCTTTTTTTCCCCCCCCGGCCCAAGGGCTTTTTTTGGTTTTTTTCCCCCCTTGGGGGCCCCCCCCGGGGGGGGCCCATTTTTTTGGATTTATTGGGCCAAATTTTTTTTCTTTGGGTTTTTTTTGGGGGAAGGACCCGGGCCGGGGGGTTTTAAGGCCCTTTTAAATTTTTTTTAAAAAAAACCCCCTTTTTGGGGGGGCTTTTTGGGTTTTATTTTTTTCCGGATTTAATCGGGGGGCGTTATTTTTTCCCACGGGAGGGTTTGGCCAAAAAAAATCCCCGGGGGCATTTCGGTGGGTGTTTGGGGGGGGGGGGGGGGCCCCCCCGGGTTTAATCGTTTTTTTTCTTTTTACCCCCCCCCCCCCAAAAAAAAAAAAAAAAAACAAAACAACCTTTTTGATTTTTCATTTTTTTGGTTTTTGCCGGTTTGGGGGGGGGGGGGAACCCCCCCAATTTTTCCTTAACCTCTGGGGGGGGGGGGGGGGGGGGTTTCAGGGGGCAAAAAGGGGGGGGGGCCTTTTAATCGAAAAGGCCCGCCCAAAAAAAAAAAAAAAAGCAAAAAAAGGCGGTTTGGATTGCCGGGTTTACCCCCGGAGGGCGGGACCCAAACCCCCCCGGTTTTTTTTTCCTTGTGGGGGGCCCCCTTTTGGGCCTTTTTTCTTGTTTTTCCTTTTAACCCAAACGGGGGGGGGGGCTTTTTCACACCCCCCTTTAAAAAAAACCTTTTTTCCGGCCCCCCCCAGGGGTTTTGGGCTGGTTTAATCCCTGGGGGCCAGTTTTGGGGGGGTTCGGGCCGGGTTTTTTTTACCGGTTTTTGCCTTTTCTTTTTTTTCTAACCAGGGGGGGAAAAAAAAGCCCCCAAAAAAAAAACCTTGGCCCAAGGGGGTTCGGTGGGGGGGGGAAAAAACCTTTTTTTTGGGGGAAAAATTTTTTTTTTTTTTTCGGGGGGGGGCCCCGGCGGGCCCCTGGAAAAAAACTGGCGGGGGGGGGGCCGGGGGGGAGGGGGAACTTTTTTTTTTTTTCCCCCCCGGGCCGGCTTAACCCAAATTTTCTGGGGGATTTTTTTAAAACGGGATTTTTTTTTTTTTTTTTCCCAATTTTCCATCTCCAAAAATTAAAAACTTCGGGGGAAAAACCCCAGTTTTTTTTTTTTTCTTTCCCCCGGGGGGGGAACCCGTTTTTTTTTTCTTGGTTGTGGGGAATGGTTTTCCCCCCCGGGGAAAAAACCGGCCCCCCCCGGGGGGGGGAAAAAAAATTGTGGGTTTTTTTCCCCCGGGTTCCCCCTTCCCTTTTAAAACCCAGGGGAAACCCATTGGGGGGGGGGGGGGGGGGGCCCGGGGCCCATCCGCATTTTCAAAGGGGGGGGGGGCTTTCGGGGGGGGGGAATGGGGGGGGCAACCCCCCCCCCCCAATTTGGGGCCTTAAACCCCGGGGGTCCCAAAAGGGGGGTTTTTGTTGGCAGGTTTTTTCGGGGGCCCCCAAGTTCTTTTTTTTGGTTTCACTGGGTTTTTGGGGGGAACCCCGGTGGGGGGCCCCCAAAAAAAAAAAACAGGGAGGGTTGGCCTTTTGGGGGATGGGTAACCCCCAAAACGGGAACAGGGCAAAACCCCTGAAGGTGGGGGCAGGGGGGGGGAAAAACCCCCCTTTTTGTTTCCCGCGGGGGCCCCCAAAAAACCCCCCCCCGGGGGGACCCAAAACCCTTTTCCCAATAGTTTGCGGGGGTTTCCAAAGGGGGGGGCCGTTTTTGCAACCACGGGGGGGGGGGGGAAAAAAAAGGGGGCCCCATTGGGTTTTTCCCAACCCCAAAAAAAAAAAAAACAACCTTGCCCTTTTTTTTTTTTCTCCTGGGGGGGCCTTTTTTTTTCCGGGGGTTTTTTTTTTTTTTTTTTTTTTTTTTTTTTTTTTTCCCCATGGGGGTTTGTTTTTTTTTTTCCTTTCCAAAAAACCCGGAATCAACCAAAGGGGGGCTTTGGGGAAAGGGACGGTTTGAAAACCCCCGGGGGGGGGCAAAAACGGGGGCAAGCCGGTGGGGGAAAAGGGGGGGCCCTTTGGGGCCCCCCCCAGGGGGCGGGGGGGGACCGGGGAAATAAAACCAAAAAAAAAAACCCCCCCCACGGATTTGGGGACCCCAATGGGGAAAAATTTTTCCCCTGGCTTGGGGCAAAAGCTTATTTGGTAACCGGGGCCGGGGTTTTATTTTTGGAAGGGGGGGGCGGAAAACCCCAAAAATTTTTTTTTTTTTGGGGGATTGAAAAATTTTGGCTAAAGGGGGCTTTTTTCCTTTTGGGGGGAAAAATTTTGTGGAATTTTCTTGGGGGTTTGTTTTGTGTTTATATTTTTTTTTTTTTTCTGGGGTTAAGGGTTGATGTGGGGGGCTAAAAAAAACTTTCACCCTTTTCTCTCCGGGGCTTTTCCCTTGGGGGCCCGGCCACACCTTTTTTCTTTTCTGTTGGTTGGGTACTTAACCCCCGCTGGTAATTTTTTTTGAAAAAACCCTCGGATTTCTTAGGGTTAACGGGGCCTTTTTTGGGGGGATTGGGGGGGGGGGGGGGGCCCCTTAAAATCTGGGGGATTTTTTCGGGGGGCCCATGGAAAAAAAGTTTGGGGGGCGGGGGGGAAAACCCCTTTTAAAAAAAACCGGTATTTTGGAATTCCCCGCAAACTGGGGTTTTTGTAAAGGGGGGCCGGGTTGGGGTTTTGTGGGGGGGAAATTAAAACGTGGCATTATTTTTTTTTTTTTTTTCTTTATTTTGTTCTTATTTTTAGGGGCCGGGGGGGGGGGCGGGCTTGGAAAAAAGGAAAAAAAAAAAAAAAAAACCCCCCCAATTTCCTTTTTTTTGGGCCGCCGGGGGGCCCCGGGGGTATGGGGCCCCTTTTGGGGGGGGGGGGCCCAGGGGAAAAGGGCTTTTACGGAAAAGGGAAACCCGGGGGGCTTTTTTTTGCCCCGCTTTCCCAACCGGGGGTTAAAAAAAAGGGCGGGGTCCCCGGTATTTGTTTCAACAAAAAAAAAAAAACCGGGTTTTTTGGTTTTTGTTTTTTTTTCGGGGGCCCCCCATTTTTCGGGGGGGGGGCGTTTAAAGCCCACCTTTGGGGGGTTTTTTGGTTTTTTTACTCCGGGGCGGTTCAAAAGTTTTTCCCCCCGAAGGGCGGGGAATATTTTTTTTGGGGATTTTCTGGGATTGGCTTTTTTTTGGGAAACCCTTTTTTTCCCCCCATGTTTTTTTTTTTTTTTTTTTTTTTTTTTTCCTTTTGGTTTCAAAAAAAAAAAACCCCCCCAATTTTGGGGATTTTCCGGGGGGGCCCCGCCCGGTGGCTTTTTTTTTGGGCTTTTTTTTTTTTTTGGGCCTTTGGGCCCCCCCCAAAGGGGGGGCAAAAATTTGGGGGGGGGGGGGGGCCCCGGGGTCTTTTTTCCTTTTATTTTCCAAAAAACCGGGGCGGGGAAAAAAATTTGGGTTCGAAACCCAAAAGGCCTTGCGGAAAAGGGCAAAAAACAAAAAAAAAACTGAAAAACCCAAAAACTTTGATTTGCGGGCCGGAGGGGCCCCCAAGTTTTTTTTTCAGAATTTCCCCGAAAAAATTTTTTTTGGGCTTTCGGGGGATTTGGGGAAAACTTTTGGGCCTATTTTTTTCCTTCCGGGGGGGAAAGGGGGGGCCGGGGGGGGGCACAACCGGTTTTTGGGGGGGGCGCCGGAATTTTTTTTTTTTTTTTCAAGGGTTTGGTTTTTTTTTTTTTTTCCAAATTTTTCCGCCTTAATTTTTTTCAGGCGGTTTTTTCCTAATTTATTTTCCATTTGTGGTTTGATTTAAAACCCAAAGTTGGAATTTTTAAAAAAAAACCCCCCCGGGTCTGGGGGGGCCGGGGGTTTTTTTTGGGGGCCAAGGGGGCCCTTCTTGGGTCTTTCCAAAAAAAGGGGGGGGGGGCCCGGGGTTTTTTTTTACTTATTGAATTTCAAAAGCCCGCTAAAAATTTGGGGGGGGGCGGGGGGATTTTTGGGCCATTTGCCCTTGCCATTTTCCCCCAAAAAATTTTGCCAAGGGTCCCAAAAACCTTATTTTAAAGGGGAAATAAGGGGGGGGGAAAAAAAATTTTTTTTGGGTTGTTTAATGGGGCGGTAAAAAAAGGGGGGGGCCCATTCGGGAAAAGGCGGGGGGCCCCCGCGCTTTTTTAAACTTTCTTTTGCCCCCCCAAAAAAAAAACCGGTTTTTTAGTTTTTTGGGGGGGGGGGGAAAAAAAAGGGGGGGCCAACAAAACCCGGGCGGGGGGGCAAAGGGAAGGTTTTTCGCAAACCCAAAATTTTTTTTTTTCTTTTTTTGGTTTTTTTTTTCCCTTCATTCCGGTTTTCAAAGATCCTTTGGAAACTTTTTTTTTTGGGCTTTCCTTGGGGGGGGGGGGGGGCCTTTTTTTTTTTTCCGGGGGTGGCCTTGGGGGAAACCCTTTGTTTTTTTGTTTGGGCCTTGGGCCCCGCCTTTTTTTTTCCCGGGCGGGTTTTTGGCCCCGGGGCCCCCAGGGGGGAGGAACAAAAAGCATGGGGGCTTTGGGGGAACCCCAACCCGGGGGGGAAAGGGGGAAAAAAACCTGCCCCCGGGGTTTTGATTTTTCTTTTTTCCAAAAAAAAAGGGGGGGGCCCCAGTTTTGGAGGTAAAAAAACTTTGGGTTTATTTTGGGGGCTTGGGGGGGGGGGGAATTCTTTGGGGGTTTTTCCCCCGCCCAAATTGGGGGGGGCCCCGGGTTTGATCGGGGGGCTTGGGTTGGGCTTTTTGTTGGCCAAAAAGGCCCCCGGGTGTGGGGGTGGGGGTTTTTTTTTCCACCCATTTTTGGTCTTTTAATTTTTCCCGGATGAAAATCAAGGTGCCTTTGAGGGGGGGGGCTGGGGGATTTTTTTTTTTTTCCAAAGGCCCCCCGCCCCTTTTTTTTTGTTTTTTTCCCTTAAAACCCCCGGCCCCCCAAAAAAACCTTTTTTTTGCCTGGGGGAAACCCCCCGGCGGGGGGGGTTTTTTATTTTTTTTTTTGGCTGGGGAGGGAATTTTTTTGGGGGAAGGGCAGGGGGAACGGGGGGGGGGCTGGGGGGGGGGGCCTTGTTAGGGTTTTTTCCCCACGATTTTTCCCGGGGCTTCCCATTTCTTTTTTTTGCCCATTTACCCCGGGGGCATAGGGAACGTGCCGGGGGGGGGGCGGGGGGGGGGAAAGGGGGGGGAACCCTGGGGGAAAAATGCAAAAATTGAAAAACCGTTTTTGGAATTCGGGGGGAAACTGGGAAAGGGAAGGTTTTTTTCCCAGGCGATTTTTTTTGGGGATTTTTCCCAGGAACGGGGGCCCCCGGGTTTTTTTTTTTCTTTGGGGGGGGCTGGCTGGGGGGGGAAACCCGTCCGTTTTTGATGGGTTTTGGGGGTTTTTTTTTTTTTTTTTTTCTGGGGGGGGTTTTTCCCCCGGCGGGGGGATTTTTTTTTTTTTTTTTGCCAAGTAACCGGGTTTTTTTTTTTTTTTTCCCCCGCAAGGTTTTTTTTTTTCCCGGGCCCCGGGGGGGGCCCCTTTTTTTTATATTTCTGGGGGTTGTTTTTTTTCCTGGGGCCCCCGGGGCCCCCCCCAAAAAACTGGGGGGACGGGGGAAAACCGGGGGGGGGCGGGCCCCGGGCTTAAAAAACCCCTGGGGGGGGGGGGGAAAGAATTTTTTTTTTCTGGGGACCCCCCCCCTTTTCGGATTTTTTGGGTGGGGGGGGGAATAAAACCGGGAGATTGGTTTTTTTTTTTTTTTTTTCACCTTTTTTAAAAAACCAAAAACCCGCCCCAATTTTTTTTTTACCGGAAAAAAGTGGGGGGGGGCGAAATTAAACCCCCCGGGGGGCCTTTTGGGTTTCCCATTGGGGCTTTTCGGGGGGGGGGCCCCGAAAAAGCTTTTGGGCCCACCACCCCCCATTATTTTGTTAATTCCGGGGGCTCCCCTTTTTTCCCGGGGGACTAACGGGGCGGGGGGGGGGGGGGAACCCTTGGGGGGGGAACAAACCCCCCCCTGGGGGGGGGAAAAACCCCCCCCCCCCGGGATTTTTTTCCTTTTTTTGGGCCCCTTTTTTATTTTTTTGGGACGGGGTTTTTCCTTCTTTCTTTCGGGTTTTTTTTGGGTTTTTTTTTTTCTCTTGGGTAAACCGGTTTGAGGGGGGCCCCAAATGTTTTTGGGTTTCTTTTTTTTTTCTGGGCCGTTGGGGGGGGGGGGGGGGGGGCCTTGGGGCGCGGGGCAAAAAACATTTTTTTTGGGTTTCCCGGGTTTTTTTTTTTCCGGGACGGGAATTTTTTTTTTTTTGGGGGGGGGGGCGATTAAAAACCCCCCCTTTGGGGAGGGGGCCAAAGGGGTTCAGGGGCGGGCCCTTTTTTTTGGAAATTTTATTTTTTTCCGGGCCCGAAAATTAACGGGTTTTCCCTTTTTTTTTCTTTGGGGGGGGGGGGGGGGGAAAAATCCCCCCCCCACGCTTTTTGGGTTTTCCCAGGGGGCGGGTTTAAAAAGCCCTGTTCGGGGGGGGAAAAAAGGGGGGACCCGGTTTTTTCCATTAAAATCCGTGGGGGTAGGGGGGGTGGGGGGGGGGGGCCATTCGGGTGGGAAGGGGGGTTTCGTTTTTGTTTGGGACCCAGGGTGATTTTTTTGGGGAAATTCCCCGGGGGGGGGGGCCGGGGTTTCCGGGCAAGGCTTTTTTAAATTTTTTGTTCCCGGGGCCCCGTTCGTTTTTCTTTTTGATTTTCCCGGGGTGGTTGGGGGGGGGGGGGGGCCCCCTTTTTTGTCCCTCGGGCAAACCAAGGTGGGGCTTTTTTGGGAAGAGGGGGAATGGGGGGGGCCGGCGTTCTTTTTGGGGGGGGCTTTAATTGGGGGGGGGGGGGGGGGGGGGGGGGGGGCCAAGGGGTTTTTTTTTTGGGGGGCACGCGGGTTTCAGGGCAGGGGGTTTTTTCCTAAACCGGGGGGTTTTTTTTTTTCTCCCCGGGCGGGGGCCAAACTCGCCCCTTTTTTTTTTCCCTTGACGCGTGGGGGGGCCTGTTATTTTTTCCAAGGGGGGGGGGAAATAAAAATAAAAACAACTTTTTTTTTCCCCAGGAAAAGGGGAAACTGGGGGGGGGAATTTGGGGGTTTCCCGGGGGGAAAGGCAATTCATTGGGGGGAAAAAAAAAAAAAAACCCAAAAAAAAGGGGGGCACCCCTTTTTTTTTTAATTCGGAAGGGCGGGGTTTGATTTTTCTTCAAAAACAAAAAAAACCCGGAATTTGATTTGGTTTTTTCTTTTTGGGCTTTTTTTTCCATTTTTTCTTTTTTTTTCGGGGTTTTTTGATTTAAAACCGCCCCCAAACCTTTTACTTTCGGTCTTATTATTCCAAAAAGCCGGCCGGGGGCCCCCCAAGGTTTACCCCCAAAGGGGCCCGGAATTTTACCCCAGGGGGGCCTTTTCGGGAGGGGGGGAAAAGGATTGGATTTTTCTTTTTTCTTCAAAAAAAGGGGCACCCCCCCCCCCTTTTTTTACCTTTCGTTTTCCAAAAAAAAAAAACCCATTGAAAAAATTTTTTTTTCCCGGAGGCCCCCCCCCCAAACCAAAAGGGGGGGGGGGAACCCCGAAAAACCTTTGGGGGGGGGCCCAAAAAAACCTTGAGTAAAACCCCTTTTTTCAGATCCCGGGGGGGCCCATCCGGGCCCCCGTTCCCCGGCCATCGGGAAGGGGAATGGGTTTGGAACCCATTCTTTTTTCTTTTTTTTTTTTTTCCCCCAAAGGGGGGGGCGGGGGGGGAGGAGGGGGTATATGGGGGGGGAAACCTTTTTTTCCCGCAAAAGGGGGGCCCCCCCGGGGTACGGGGGGAAACGAGGGGTTTTTTTGTTTTCCTTTTTTTTTTTTCCTTTTTTCCGTTTTTGTTTGGGATTCGCTTTTTTTCCCAAAAACCTCCGGGGCTTACCCCCCCCCCCGGGGGCTTTTTTTTTTTTTTTTTGGGGGGGACGGGGGGGCCCCCCATGTTTTTCCCCCCGGCTGGGGGAAAAACCCCGGGGGGGGGAAAGTGGGACCCGGGGAAAAAAATTTACGGGATTTTTTCGGGGACGGGGGCCCGGGGGCCGGTGGGGGGGGCCCCCCAAAATTCCGGTTTTTTTTTTTCTTTTTTTTTTCCCCGGCGTAATTTCTTTTGGGAATTTTTTGGAGGGGGGACCGACCTTGGGGAAAAGGGGGGCTTGGCCGTTTTGGGAAAAAAAACGTTTACTTCCCAAGTTTTCTTGGGGTTTGAAAAAAAGGGGGGGTTTTTTTTTTTTTTTTTTTTTTCGGGGGGGGCCCCCGGCCCCCCTTGGTAAGCGGGGGGGGGGGGGGAAAACAAAAACTTTTTTTTTTTTTTTTTTTTTCAAAAAGGTTTTTCCCCACCCAATTTTTCAAATTTTTGGAAAAGTTGGGCCGGGGGGGCTGGGGGGCAGGGGGGGAAGTTTTTTTTTTCTTATTTTTTTCCAAAAAAAAATTTCCGGGGGAAATTCAGGGGCCGGAAAGGGCCTTTTTTTTTTTTTCTTGGGTTTTCTTGGGGGATTTACTGGGTTTGTTGGATTTTTCTTTTTTTTTTTTCCCCGGCCCCAGGTTTGGAAGGGAAAAAAAGGGGGGAAAAAATTTTTTCGTTTTTTTTCTTTGGGGGATTTCCCCCCAAAGGGGGGGGGGAAGTTGAAAAAAAACCCCCAATAATTTTTTTTTTTTTTTTCCCGGGGGGGGCATTTTTTTTCCCCACATTTTCCCCGGTTTTGGGTTTTTTGCGAAAGGGGAGGGGGTTTTTTCGGGGGGGGGGGGGAAAAAAAAAAAAAAAAAAAAAAAAAAAAACCCTGAATTCGGAAGGGGGGGGGGGGGGGGGCCCATTTTTTTTTTTTTTCCCCCATTTTTGGCTGGTTGGGGGGTTTTTTGATTTGTTTCCCTTTGGGGGGTTGGGTTTTTTGCTCTTTGATTTCATCAAAACCCTTTTTTTTTGGCCCCCCCGGGGGCTTTTTATGGAATTGATTCTTTTTTTTTTTTTTAACCTTCCCGGGTTTTGTTTTCTTTGAAAAAAAAAGGGGCCTCGGGCTGAAAAAAA